>JABUBO010000564.1_pt1 | contig 12103 bp, 5 predicted proteins | sample 7240361 | NCBI WGS metagenome assembly JABUBO01 (sample SAMN07256346, study PRJNA390944) | subsurface metagenome | isolation source: Methane hydrate marine sediment | place: Pacific Ocean: Eastern North Pacific, ODP site
TATCACCAACAATGGGGCTACGCATCAGAGCCAAAGACATTTTTTGCCCGCTATGAATCCTCCACTGGTGAGTACCTGCAGGGTCAGCTGTTTTGCTGTCGAGTTGATACCTCTTCTCTTCGTGGAAAGCCTGCGAACACTACAACCGTACAACATGGACAAATCTGTGCTGACGAGCTGAGCAGAGTATACGTCGGAGGACGCTCTGGAAGGGCTATGCCTCTTAGCTTCGACCCGCTTAGCGGTAGTTACCCTGGGGGAGCATGGTTTCTAGTTATGAGCCAGGACTTGACAAGGCGGCTTTATTCCACACGGCTGACTGGTGGCGGTGGCCCGACACAAGAATATACCCACACAATTGCGGCTCGTGTTCTATCGGGAACGTCCGCTCATATTGTTTTCGGTGGCTTCACGCCGTCGTGGCAGAAAGCATCGGATAAGCCGCGACAAGGCTAAGGGTCGTGGCAGCCCACAAGGCTGTCCAATCTCGCCGTTACTGTCCAACGTCTATATGCGCCGGTTCGTTCTCGGCTGGAAAGTATTGGGACACGAAAGACGTTTGGATGCCCACATAGTCAACTATGCAGATGACCTGGTAATCTGCTGTCGTGGTAATGCCGAACAGGTGATAGCCGCGATGCGGAACATGATGGAGAAACTGAAGTTGACTGTGAATGAGACCAAGACGCGCGTCTGCCGTGTACCCGATGAGTCATTTGACTTTCTGGTATATACATTCACAAGATGCTACTCACCCCGCACGGGTAATGCCTACACTGGCGCTTACCCATCACGAAAGGCTGTCAAGAAGTTGTGTTGTGCAGTTAGCGAGATAACAACTCGCAACTGGACCTTTTTGAGTGTTGAGGAGATAATTATTCGACTCAACTATAAAGTGCGAGGTTGGGCAAATTATTTTTGTCTTGGCCTTGGGCCTGTGGACAAATGCTACCAAGCTGTCGATGCCCACGTAAGGTATCGGTTCCGACAGTGGTTCAAACGGAAGCACAAGATGCGCTGTCTGGAGATGTCACGATATCCAGACGATTATCTGCATGAGACCTTAGGGTTGGTGCGTCTCAAGTCGCGGCTGCTGGACTACTCGTGTGCGAAAGCGTGAATCCTTGTCCGAAAGCCGGATGCGGGAAAACCGCACGTCCGGTTTGATGAGCGGGGTGTGGAAACGGAGCATGGAGCAGCTATTGAGGCACCGACAGCCGAAAGGGTCGGCAAACAGATAGGCTACTCCTAAACCGCCGCGTCACATCTCGACTCTACCTGATTACCACTCCTGGGGAGCCGGCAGTTGTTGACGAGTTGTCATCCATAAGCACCTGTTTCTGGCTTCACAAGGATTCGCGACGGGGAAGCTTAGCGCAAAATCCCTAAGTCTGAGTTGTGTTGCTTTTGACTTCTCAGTAGTTCAGGTTTACAATAATCACGTTAGAGAAATGATGTTGTTTTGGACAAGTACGAAAGGCTAACATGAACAGAACAATTCTTATAGCGATCGCTTGGCTAATACTTGTTGTCGATGTACGGGCTGCTGACTGGCCCACGTATCGAGCAGATTATGCACGAAGCAACTACACGTCGGAACAACTGCCCAAAGGGCTTATGCTGCGGTGGACCTACCAATCGCCGCACGCGCCGACACCGGCATGGCCGACGCGCAATCGCCAGCAGTTCGATCGTGCCTATCAGCCGGTGATCGCCGATGGTGTGCTTTATTATGGCAGCTCGGCCGATTGCAAGGTATACGCTTTGGACGCAGTCACGGGCAAGACACGTTGGACATTCTTCACCGATAGCCCAGTGCGTTTCGCACCGGTTGTTTGGCAAGATCGTCTGTTCGTGGCAAGCGATGATGGCCACCTGTACTGCCTTGTCGCGACCGACGGTCAGCTGCTTTGGAAGTTGCGCGGTGGGCCGAAAGTTGACATGCTCATGGGTAATGATCGGATGATCTCGCGCTGGCCGGCGCGTGGGGGGCCAGTAGTTGTCGGCAACATGCTCTACTTCGGTGCCGGCATTTGGCCGACCGAAGGGATTTTCATCTACGCGATCGATCCGGCCAGCGGCAAGGTGCTCTGGTGCAACGACTCGTCCGGAGGGATCGAGATGGATCAACCTCATCCGACCGCCAGGGCCAAAAGCGGCATCGCTGCCCAGGGATATCTGGCCGCGTGTGGCAACTCGCTGTTTATTCCGACCGGTCGAGCCGTGCCAGCAGTATTCGATCGCACCGACGGCAAGCTTAACTATTTCCGCCTCCAGCAAAACCAATACGCTGGCGGATCGGATGTGGTGGCTGTTGACGGCCATTTCTTCAACGGTGGTGAGATATTCGCCATCAATAACGGTGTTAGACATGACCGCATTGGCGTTCAGGTCGCCGCGCATCCAGATTTTTTTATTTCTTCAAGAGAGAATAAAATCATCGCCTTCGACCGGCGAAGGCTGCTGGTTGACAAAGAGGTAACCGACCGCAAGGGTAATAAGCAGATCGTCAAAGCTCTTGCCCCATCGGTGTGGAGCATTGATCTTCCACCTAGTGCCTTGGCGCCACCAGCCACTCATAAGGGAGCCAAGCCACCGAGGGGTGACCTTATGGGTGGAACGGCTTGGAGCCGCCCGCTTTTATCCGACGCGGCAAGTGCACTAATAGTAGCAGGTGACAATGTCATTGCCGCCGGGGAGAGTAAGGTATTGCTCCTTGACGTCCGCTCGCGCGAAGTGGTGTGGGACGCCGAGGTGGACGGAACTGTCTACGGTTTAGCGGTGGCTGAGGGCCGGCTTTATGTGAGTACGGATCTGGGGATGATCTATTGCTTTGGTGGCGGAACTGGAAGCTCAGAAGTCTGGGAATTCAAAAGTAAGAAGCCGCAAGCGGCTGAGAATGCGATTTACGTAACAGCGGTCGAAGAGATTATTCAACGAACAGGTGTCACCGAAGGATATTGCCTAGATCTTGCCTGCGGAAATGGCCTATTAGCGCTCGAATTGGCCCGTCGTACTAAGCTTAAAATCTATTGTGTTGAGAAGGACCCGGCCAAGGTCAAAGCTGCCCGGCAGTTATTCGACTCGGCAGGACTCTACGGCGTGCGAGTGACGGTCCACCAAGCCAATCCAACGAAGGTTCCGTATCCGAATTACTTCGCTGACTTGGTTGTATCAGGCCGGTCGGTCACTGAAGGGCTAAGTGCGGTTTCCACCAAAGAGGTGCAGCGTATGCAGTGCCCATCTGGTGGAATTGCATGCTTTGGCTGCCCGGGTTCCATGCAGCAATTTATTCGCCCCCCGATGGATGGTGTCGGCAATTGGACACATCAGAACACCGACGCAGCTAACACGCTCTGCTCCAATGATACTTTGGTCCATGGCCCACTAAAGATGCTTTGGTTCCGCGACACAGACTTTGTCATGCCCAACCGCCATAATCGTGGACCAGCACCGCTTGTTGCCAAGGGGTGCATGTTTACCGAAGGGCTAAACGCACTTCGGGCAACAAACATCTACAACGGACGAACGGTGTGGGAGTTCCCGCTCGAAGGTATCCTCTTGCCGTATCACAGGGGTGAATCCAGCATAGGGGTGGCCTGGACTGGTAGTAACTTCTGCATAGATGACAATCGTGTCTACGTGCACTCCAGAGACAAATGTCTTTGCCTCGACGTGAAGACCGGGCGGAAAACTGCCGAACTTAAGCCACCTCCACTCCCCAACGGAAAGCCTGGAAAGTGGGGATACATCGCTTGTAAGGAAGGAACACTGTTCGGCACGTTGGTTAATGAGAAATACATAGTCAAGGGGTGGGCTTCCAAGTGGGATAGCAGCGATCAGTTCACTGAGTCGGTGCTGTTTTTCGCGATGGATATCCGAACCGGGACACACAAGTGGACTTTTGAGCCGGAACATTCCATTCGCCACAATGCCATTGCAATCGGCCGTGGATGCGTATATCTAATCGACCGCCCACATGTGCTGGCAGATGAGTCGTTCGACATAGCCGGAGGTAAGAATGAAGCAAAACGGCGAGCTGCTGTGAGCGGTGAAAGCGAAGAAGAGGAATACCGCCGATTAAGAGAACACCCTACTGGCCGGTTACTTGCATTAGACGTGGAAACCGGCAAGGTCTTGTGGAATAACAGCGATGAAATATTCGGGACGATGTTGGCTTTCAGCACAAAGCACAACGTACTACTGATGAGCTACCAGCCTGTCCATCAGGCATCAAGGCTATCCGAGTGGGGCAATAGAATGGCTGGCATACGTTCGAGCGATGGGACACGATTGTGGGATGTCAGGGCCGAGTATGAATCCCGGCCGATCCTTAACGACCGGACTATCTACGCCCAACCCGGAGCGTGGGACCTATTGAGCGGTGAAAAATTGCCATTTACGTTTACAAGATCATACGGTTGTGGCATCCCGGTCGGCTCGAATAGGATGTTGGTATTTCGTTCCGCCACGCTTGGCTATGTTGACCTGACCGGAGGCACCAACTATACAGAGAACTACGGCGGTATTCGGCCAGGCTGCTGGATCAACGCCATTCCAGCAGGGGGGCTGATATTGATGGCTGATGCTGCCAGTTGGTGCACCTGTAGCTATCTGAACCAAGCAACGTGTGCCTTGCAGCCATCGGAGTGAAGATGGAGAAAGCAAGCTGTTAGAGTATTTGACCGATGTTTTGTTAGGCCGCACAACCAAAGAATCCAAATGTCCAGGCGAGCCCTGTCAGGATGCATTCAAGTTTTTCGATCGGAAATGCAGTGCCAGATCGAAAGCTTGAATGACCCAAGACAATAAGATGTAAAGGGCAGCATCAAATCGCGGTGGATTTGTGGTCGTTGGGAATTCCTTCAGTCGCGAGTCATGGTTGTTTGGAGCGTGGGTGGCGTACAAAGATATCCTTCGGACAAAATAAAGATGCTGTTAAGGCCTGTTGAAATTGTCGATTTCAGAGAGAGTTCCAAAATGCCAGAATTCTTCGAAAAGTCACCTTTTTCATGAGCTGGAAAACACCGGGATTTTCAGGTGACATCTTGTCACCATTTTGACTCCACAAATGTTGATTTTGCCTATATCGCGTCCGAATAAATGTCAATTTTTTGCGAAAATACAAATATTTCTTAACAATTTTCAGTGTGAAATCGGATTAAGTATACGATGCTTTGATTTTAATCAGAACCAATGGTCAACCATTATGCACATGTCGGCGGAATCGACAATCCCGTCACCATTATCACACGAAAGCGTTTTTCCGGAGATGGGTAGACAGTGAAGAAAGCACTTCGTCCTGGATCTTACGAACGCCTGCTCACTCCTGTGAACACGAGAAGACCTTTGCCAGGATTGTCTTAGATGGCTATAATGGTGGTTGTATCAAGTATATTCTATACTGCCATTGAAGGATGACATTTTAAGGAAATATAGCATGAGCATAAAACCTATGAGAACGCACTGTTGTCGGTCATTTCAAATCCTCATTGCCTTGATCGCTCCATTGCTTTTGTTGAGTCGCCTTAGTGCGATGGAACCTAAATCTGTGACGTTCCAGGGTCGAATCTCAGAGCACAAGTGGCCTCTCCAGGAAATAAATCGGGACTTGACTACCGACTGGTCTGCCTATGAATACTTGGTCTTGGAAATGCGGACCTCCACACCGCAGCGGTTTGGCCTGTGGCTTTACACAGCCGACGGCCCGCGACGTATCATGCTCCAGCCCTTCGGTCAGAATGTGTGGCTACGGGCCTCTATCCCTCTTAAATATTTTAAGGGCAGGGATCAATCCGGTCATGATATGGCATCGGCCAACAACCGTCGCACGGAAGCCTTTTGGATGTCTTTGTGGGGACCGTTCGGAACGATCGATAAGGTCCAGGCACTGGGCGTAACGATGACCTACCCCATCAACCGGCCAAGGTTGGAGATCCGCTCGATTAGACTGACCAGGGAAGACGTTAGATCGGATTTCCTGGAGAAGAAGCCTGTGCTGGATGCTTTTGGACAATGGGCCCATGCGAACTGGCCCGGCAAGATCAAGAACGCCGAACAACTGGCTGAGGAATTGGCCGAAGAAGCCAAAACTCTGACCGATAGCAGTCCGTTCAATACCTGTGAATATGGCGGTTATCTAAACACTCAGACAAAGGCTACTGGTTTCTTCCGAGTGGATCAGATTGACGGTATCTGGTGGTTTGTCGATCCCCACGGGCACCTTTTTCTGTCCACTGGCTCAAACTGCATCCGGGGTCGGAGCAGGCGCGCTGCTACGGTCGATAACAATTTGACTGAGCGTCGCATGACTGCGTGGGGCCTCAACACAGTGGGCAACTGGTCCTCCTTTCGGGAATCCGACGACGGTCGCCGCAAGGCCTACGTAGCGACCTTTCGCAGTCCCCGCACGCAGCCCTCGTTTCTGGGTATGCCGGATGTCTACGACGAGGAATTTGCCCGACTTTTGGATGAAGCGGCCCAACGCCAATGTGAACCCCTCAAGGACGATCCATGGCTGATCGGCACATTCATCGGCAATGAACCTCCTTGGCCCGAACGCGAGAGCGAACTCGTTGACATGTTCCTCAACGGACCGGATACGGCCACCAAGACAAAGCTCCTGGCCTATCTGAACCAGGACGACACAAAGAAACGCCGCGAGCACTTTGTCCATACCATGTTTGAGAGGTATCTGGATCTGATCAACGCGGCAATTAAGAAATACGATGCCAATCACCTGAATCTCGGCATCCGCTTCGGAGGTAGTCCGCCGGAGGCCGTCTGTCGTTTGGCAAAGAAATTTGATGTATGCAGCATCAATGTCTATGAATACGAGCCTACCCGACAACTCAAGCGCACCTTTGCCCTGGCGGGGCGACCGATCGTGATCGGCGAGTTCCATTTTGGTGTGCCGGCCAACGGCTTGGGTGCAGGCCTGGTACAGACGCAGAATCAATCTGAACGGGCCGCGGGTTACCGCTACTATGTGGAACAGGCCATTGCCTTGCCTTATTTCCTCGGGGCCCATTGGTTTCAATGGCAAGACCAACCTGTACTGGGACGCATGGACGGTGAGAATTACAATATCGGCCTGGTAGATGTGACCAACCGTCCCTATCCCGAACTGGTGCAGGCCCTCAAGGCCACGCACAAGGTGCTTTATGAAGTGCATACAGGTAAAGTGAAGCCCTTCAGCCAACGTCCTATGGCCTCAGAGGCTGGCACGCCGCGTTCTCCGTGGGATTAAACAGGATAACCGAGCTTTAACTCCAAAAGTCAGGGTACAACCGCTACTGGAAATATATACTGCAGAAGTCAGATTTACTAAAAAAAATTTGGATCGGAAGATACATCATAGTTTATCATTTCGCGGGTAAGCCACTTATCAGTAATAATAGTATCTAAAATGGAAATCTAATGAGTATGAACTGATCATCCATGTTCCAAAATCAAAAAAAGGAGAATGACATGTTTACTTTTCGACGATGCGTATATGCTTGCACGGTTTTCTTTCTTTTCTCATTTACAGCTATTTCAAACGCGGCTTATCAAGCCAATGACATTTCGCTGGCCAAATCGTTTCCTCAAGAAAAATTGCAGGAAATATTAATCCCTCTAAATGAGTGGCATCCGTTCCCGAAAGCCTCGGATCGAGAAGCGTGGAAACGAATACCGGACGCGATCCAACAAATAATCATTCAAAATGCGGAAAAGATAGCTGAACTCGAAGTGCCTGTTCTCCAGGCGTCCGTGTATTTACAGTATAAACGTAACGGCAACCGCAGCAATTACCAAAACATTTGGTATGAGCGGCGGGAACGGCTTCATGTATTGGTGGTGGCGGAATGCATCGAAAACAAAGGCCGGTTTCTTGATCCGATTACCGATTTGATCTGGGCAATATGTGAAGAAACCTCTTGGACCTGGCCGGCACATATCCATCCACAAAAAGCGGGAACCGATTTACCTGATGCCGATGATCAGGTGGTTGCCCTCTTTTCGGCACAGACATCAAATTCTCTTGTGTTGACTAATTATTTGCTGGGTGAGCAGCTCGATACCGTGTCTCCATTGATAAGCGATCGGATCGACAAGGAAATCGATCGGCGGATTTTAACGCCATTCTTAACCAAAGAATTTGGCTGGATGGGTTATTCCGCGAGAAGAAACAAACACTATCCTAACAATTGGAATCCATGGATTTGCTCGAATGTTTTGCTCTCTGCCCTCCTTTCTGAAAAAGATGAAATACACAGATCGCAGTTGGTTCACAAGATTTTGGATTGTTTGGATAACTTTTTGACCTATTACCCGCACGATGGCAGTTGCGACGAAGGGCCAAGTTATTGGGGGCGCGCAGGGGCGAGTTTGTTTGATGCGTTTGAGCATTTATACAGCGCAACAAACAAGCAGTTTGATTACTACCAGCATCCGTTGATACAAGAGATCGCCCGGTTTATCTATCGCGTGCATATTGTGGATGATTACTTTATCTGCCTGGGCGATTGCGATGCCCGCTTAAACATCCCCAATGAACTGGTCTACCGTTTTGGAAAACGAATCGGTGATAAACATCTCAAAGCGTTGGGTGCATATGGCATCAGAGAAGATACATTACTTGATAGTGTAAAAAGAAACTACGATTTAAACCGTTTTCTGCATTTATTGTTCAATGGACAGGAGCTGGTTGAACGTAATCCACCTTCGCAGCCCATGCTGCAGGATGTGTGGCTGGGGCATCCCAATATGCAGATGATGGCCGCGCGCGATCAGGAAGGCACGGCGGAAGGTTTATTTCTAGCCGTATGGGGCGGGCACAATGCTCAAAGCCACAACCATAACGACGTTGGAAGTTTTATTATCTTCGCGGATGGCAAACCGGTTGTCATCGATATTGGGAGGCCAACATATAGACGCCAAACCTTCAGCAACCGTCGCTATGAAATCTGGGCATTTCAATCGGGTTTCCACAATCTACCTACTATTAATGGCGTTGACCAGAAAGCGGGAAGACAATTTGCCGCAAAAAATGTGTCTTATCATAAAAGCGATTCCGGCGCGCATATCGAAATGGATATTACGGAAGCATATCCCAAAGCAGCTGTTGCAGAATCATGGAATCGAATCGTTCGTTTCAACCGCGGGAAAGCTATCGTGGTCGTGGATTCGTACACGTTAAAAGAGCCTTCAAAAGACATTATCGAGAATTTTGTAGTTGCCGGTAAAGTTACCGATACCAGACCAGGCAAGCTGATTTTGAATGATCGAGAAGAAGAGGTTCAGATGCTGTTGGAATATGATTCGTCCAAACTCTCCGCGGAGATTGAAGCCGTCCAATTAAAGGATTCAAAGTTGAGGCGAATATGGGGTGACTATCTTTATCGGATTCGCTTGAAGACGAAAAACAAGACTAAGGAAGATCAACTTGAATTTCGCTTTTCGAAAATGAAATGATTTATCATCCATCTAACTATATGATGAATATCGTTGTTGTTGTCTCACCCTAGAATTTAATTGGACATTGCTACTCCAGAAGAACAACCGCCACGTCGAACCTGTTCAATTTCAGCGTTTTCTTTGTCCTGGTATTGCTGAGCAGTTCGGTCCTGCCTTCCGGGACATCCACGATCTTTGGCTGCTGGGTATGGTTCATTAGGAAGAGTAGTTGCTTGCCATGCCCCTGCCGAATCGAAACTTCGACTCCATTCGGGGGATCCACAAGTGGTCGAATGCCGGCGTCTTCGAGTAGTTCAGCGATCAGGTTATCGTAGAAGGCTTCTTCCTTGATGACTGTACCGACGTACCAACCTTTGCCTTTCCCGTAGTTATTTCGAGACACCGCTGAAAATGGTTTCATATGCCATTGATCGGTATATTTAGCTATGGTTTTGGCACTGTCAGGTGTCACCCAATCCACATAATGGATGGCTGTGTACGTTCCGTCCAGGCCTACAGTGCCTCTTACCTTATACCATGTATCCTCGCCCAAGGCGCTGTATTCCTCGATACGGATTCCCAACACCGGTGAAAGCAAACCAGGAAGAGTCTTTTCATGACAAAGATTGTTGTAGTCCTTAACGCCCGTCCTGCAGTCAGCCAGCAAAACCCCACCTTTCTTAACGTACTGACTCAGCATGTGGGCCGTCTCGTCAGGCATCAGGGACAAATCTGGTGCCAGAACAAGTTCATATTGGGCAAGATTCGACCTCCTGTTCACAATGTCTACATTCACGCCTGCCCGATATAATGCATTGTAATACCTCAGGATGGCAGCTTGGAGATTATTACCCGCGTACCCGGGCTGGAAATTGAGAGACCAGAGATTGTCGTAGTCATAGAGAATTGCCACATCCGACTCAACGGTTGTTCCCCTCAGATGATCTTCGAGTTTACGGAACTCCTTCGTGGTCTGTGCGGCCTCGTTGTAGCGTCTAAGAGGCTTTCCGTCATGACCGAGCAGACCATGCCAATACTGCTCGCGTCCCACTGTGCAGGTGCGCCAGCGGAACCAAATCTGCCCATCGGAGCCATGCGCGAGCTGCTGGTATGCAATCTTACGAATCTCACCCGGCCAAGGATTACGTCCAAATGATCCCCATCCGCAGGGGCCAGCAGTCTGTTCCATAATCATGAAGTTCTTATCCTTGAGGCCACGCATGACATCGGCAGCCAACGAGGCACCGTATGGGATGTCTGGCTTGTCGGACCAGATCGGATAGTTGTCCCACGTGACGAAATCAAGATCACTGGCCAGATCATAATAATCCAGATCGCTGTACAATCCCATGAAATTATGCGTCACGAAGTCATCAGGGCAAATACGACGGAGAATGCGAACTTGGTCTGCTTGAAAACGGACACGCAGCAATGATGTGAAACGCTTCCAGTCCAAACACGCGCTGGGATTGCCCATAGCCCAGGTCTCATCGGTGCGATTGTCAGGGAACGTGATTTCTCCCCACATTGTGAAATTCAATCCCCAGAAGTGATTGCCCCATGCACGGTTCAACAAATCAAGTGTGCCATACTTCCTTCTCAACCAATCCTGAAACTCGGCAAGACAGCTCTTACAGTGACATTCTCCGCCCCCGAATTCATTGTCTGTCTGCCACCCGATAACGTTGGGCGTCTCGGCAAAGTGTTCGGCTATTGCGCGGGTGATTCGCTCTGAAAGAAGCCGATACGTGCCATTTGAAAAGCAGTTGTGTTTTCTGCCGCCCCAGACGATACGCGTCCCATCTGGCTTCTGCCGAAGTGTCTCCGGGTATTTCCGCGCCACCCAGGCAGGCATCACTGCTGTCGGCGTGCAAAGGATGACGTTCATATCGTACCGAGCAAGTAGTGTTACAGCATCATCCAGCCAACCGAATTCAAACTGGCCTTCCACGGGCTCCATCTTGATCCAGGAGAACTCCGCAAGGCGGACTGTGTTAAATCCCGCTTCCTTCATGAGCTTAATGTCAGTTTGCCACCTTTCTCGGGGCCAGTGCTCAGGGTAGTAGTCTACCCCGATCAGCATGGCTCTTTTGGCTGGAAGAGCCTGGCGTGTTTGTGGTTTCAGATTCCCTGGTCTTTTCTGGGCGGGACATGCGCTGCTAAGGGAATGCACTACCAGGACGCTCATAACCAGTGTAGTGACGTTTGTTTTCATGGTTCCACCTCTGCATTTTCATTCTCTATAGGATCTTAACGCTACGATATGCACAAGATACCAGAACCGACGGTATATGCAACTCCCAGCCTTTTGTTTTGTTGAGAGCAATTCTTATGCCTGCGCTACAGCGCGTCAAGAAACAGGGTGCGATCACCCCTGTTCTAAAAACCTTATAGGGTCAGGCGAATAGGCTTTAAAGAGAGTGACATACTTGAGTGGCTTCACATTCATCACTAAATCCGTTGTTCATGAAGATCAAAGGCTTTTAGGATCAATCCCACCAGCCAACCAGAGCGCATCGAGCCACGAACAGATGACCCCAAAATGGCTCCATTTTCATGCGCTGTAAAATGTCAGAATTCTTCGAAAAGTCACCTCTTTCAGGAGCTGGAAAACACCCTGATTTTCAGGTGACATTATGTCTCCAAAATGACTCCACATATGTTG
>JABUBO010000565.1_pt1 | contig 12095 bp, 9 predicted proteins | sample 7240361 | NCBI WGS metagenome assembly JABUBO01 (sample SAMN07256346, study PRJNA390944) | subsurface metagenome | isolation source: Methane hydrate marine sediment | place: Pacific Ocean: Eastern North Pacific, ODP site
ATGGGCAATTTTGACCGCTATCTCAGTGGTTGGGGCAGCACCGAGGATAGCAGCAAAACCGGGGGCAGTGCCATCAACAAATTCAATCCCCCTCTTTCTCAGGATTACATCATCAGCAGCACCCAACCAGATATTATCATCGGTAGGGTCTTCCTGCTTGGTGTAAAAATTAGGTTCCTCCAGATACCTTATGGCTTCAATAATCTCATCGGCGAAGAAGGTTGCCATCCCGGCATCAAGGGCTGGTGCCAGATAGGGCAGGGGGCAGTTCTCCCTCACCGGCGGTGGGAGCAGGAATTTACACCTCTTCAATACCTGCTCCATATCGCCCAATTTTTCAACTTTGATTCCTAAAATTCCATAAATTACGGGTAGATAATAGGCAGTATTAGGGAAGCCAACCAGTTCATTTGGTCCCCATCTGTCCATCGCCTCCTGCCACTTCTTGTCGGCTCGGTCGACGATTTTGTAAGCCCCTCTAATAGCTGCTGAGGCAATTATTTTAGACATATTTTCTAAGCCCTCCTTCTCTCTTTAGTAGCCTTGGCGCTTAAACTGCCTCCAGCTCCCGTCTCATCGCCATGTCATAGAGTATTCTTTCTCTAGCCTTGTCAATGCCTAAGGCTTTACGCTTCTTGTCAATGTGCTCAATCATAAGATGTGCGGCTTTAATCGGGTCAGGTTCAAACGCCCACATACCGCCGTATATATCTTCAAAATCCTTGAACAGGAATTTGGTTACCTCATCACTTCCCAGGGTAGGCCAAGTAACGCCGAATACGGTAAATACCCCTGAACCGACGAAATATTGACCGATAGAGATTGCCTTCTCGCTCATCCACTCGGGGGCGGCGCCGGCTACCGGCAGGTCGCTGATGTCATCACCCAAGCCGCCATCTTTTACCATGGCGGTAGCTGCCATCAGGATTCGGCTGTTATCAACACAGGAACCGACATGCAGCACCGGCGGAATGCCGACAGCTTCGCATACCGAAGCCAGCCCCTCACCGGCATATTTTAATGCTGCCTCCGGGGTCATAAGTCCAACTTTGGCACAAGCCATGGCACTGCAACCGGTTTGAAGGACTAATACATCGTTCTTTATAAGTTCTTTAACCATCGTAGTGTGAACATCATCATGCTTAACCCGGGGATTATTGCAGCCAACGACACCAGCCACTCCCCTGATTCTGCCGTTAATGATATTGTCATTTAGTGGTCGGTAGGAAGCCCGGAACAGACCGCCCAGTAGGTAGTTGATAGTTTCATGGCTGAATCCAGCAACCATGTCGTTTTGCTCATCAGGAATATCAATATTCTTCCCTCTATTGGGGAAGTTCTCAATGGCAGTCTTGACTATAGCTCTGGCTGACTCCATAGCGTTGCGCTCGTCAAACTCAATATGGATAGCACCGGGAATCTTAGCCTTGGGCGAGGTGGTGATAATCTTGGTATGGTAACACTGGGCTATATCAGGCAAGGACTGCATAATACATTGAATATCTACCACCATAGCCTCCACTGCCCCGGTGACCAGAGCTAATTCCTGTTGCAAGAAATTACCGGCTAAAGGTATCCCGTGACGCATCAATATCTCATTGGCGGTGCAGCACATACCGGCTATGTTTATCCCGCCAGCCCCCTTAGATTTAGCCAGTTCTATCATCTGGGGTTCTTGAGCAGCGACGACAATCATCTCCGAAAGCAAGGGGTCGTGACCATGAATGATAAGGTTTACCTCATCTGATTTCAGCACCCCCAAATTTATTCTGCCCAGGACTGGTGCTGGAGTGCCAAACAGTATATCCTGTAGTTCGGTAGCAATCATGCTGCCACCCCAGCCATCGGCTAGGGCAGTTCTCACCCCTTGTTTAAGCAAGTTCTGGTAGTCCTGGTCAACCCCAATATGGGTTCGGTGCATTATCTCCACAATTTCTCTATCTATACCCCTAGGGGCAACCCCCTCCCGCCGCCACAGCTCCTGGCGCTTGAGGGGTGCCCTTCTCAGGAACAGAATTTCACCCTCCTGCTTACCAAATTCATTCAGAGCCTTTTCACCAATATCAACAGCTATTTCCTGATTGCTCCTGTCCCCGATTTTAATGCCCCAATCCAGAGCCAGTTGTAGCAGTTTCTGCTCGTCCTTAATCTCATAACCTGGTGCCTCCCCTTTAGCTACCGCCAGGAAGAGCTCAGCCACCCCCCGAGCATGGTCGGAATGGGCAGCCGCTCCCCCAGCTATCATACGGATGAAATTACGAGCAGCGATGGTCTCAGCCGTTGCCCCACAGATGCCCCTTCTTTTCCGCTTCTCCTCTGGTGTCTCCTCTTTACCCTTTGGTAGCGGCACCCGGCAGGGTCCCATCCCGCAGTGCTGGCAGCAACTGCCAACCATCCCTATAGGACAGGGTCTCATTGCTTCAGCCCTATCAAAAGCAGTATTAACTCCGTCACTTGCCGCTTTCTCTATCATCCTGATACTGGCTCTATCAATACTCTTGGTTTCTGCTTCTGCCATCTTGTTTTTCTCCTCTCCTTATTTTAGGCGGCTGTCATTTCAGCCATCATCTCTCGAACCAATTTTATTGCCTCCGGGTGTCTCATGATTAACACATCAGCCCCAGCCAAAAGTAAAACCATGGCCGACATAGCCTCCCACAAAATACCCCTCTTTTTGGCATCACCAAGCTTAGGCTCCTCCTCGGTCGGAATATGCACTTCTTTAGTCTTCCACACCTCTTTAGCTATATTGCAAATGATGGGGAACTGGAGCTTTTCATCCTGCTGGGTCAGTCCTGCCATTCTAACCCTCTCCATTACCGAGTAACAATACTCAATACCATAGCCTATGCCACTGACTGTAGGGTCCATCACAATCAGCTCATCGGGAACGCCGAGATTGCCCAGCAGAATATTAAGCTGCTTAGCCAGGTTTATATCTATGGGCGTTGACGAAATAACTGTATGGTGATAACCAATAGCTGCGGCGCCAATCCGTTTATGGTCTGCCTCCGCAACCGGTCCAATTATCAAATTCTTCCCCTGGCAAAGCTCGCACACCCTTCTTAGAACCTCGGTATCCTTCTCATGATCAGCCGTGCCCCAGACAATCAGGGGAACATCAATGGCATCAGCCACCCTCTTGACCACCTCAGCGGCTTCATCAGCCCCGCGGTCAAGCCCATTAGGGTCGGTGCTTATCAGTTGAAGACAAATCATCTCCGCCCCATAATCATCAATACATTTCTTTGCCCAGGCAACAGGGTCATCAGTTACCCCTTGAAAAGGCTCCAGGGCAGCTTCAGCCCACTCCTCAGGCGGACAGTCCCAGACCTCCATAGCTATCTTGGGCAGGTTTGGCATCTCACCCTCAAAAAGGTAAAAGGGATAGGCTGCCTCCCCACCGACGGTTACAGCTTTTTCCCCCTTGCCCAGTTTTATCTGTCTAACTTTGCCGCTATATGATGTTTTAGGAATTTCAAAGGCCATTCTCCGTCCTCCTATCTAAGCCGGATTCTTCCTCTTTTCACTGCCATACCATTCCTTTCCATACCAGTATCTCTCACCGGTTTGCAGATATTTGAGCTTCTCCTCTCTGCTTTCCAGTTTCTGTCTCCATTTTCCGAGTTCCTCGCCCTCAGGTTTACCCTCCTCAAAGGTTGGTCCCAATACCTCTACTTCCTCCCTACCCGGGGCACGCTTTTTCTCAACTTTATATTCCATTTTGCCTCCCTTCCTAGGCTAAGCCAGCGGCCAATTTTGCCGCTCTTACTGTATTTAGCATAAGCATGATTATAGTCATAGGTCCAACCCCACCAGGTACCGGGGTAATAGCCTTAGCCTTCTCCTTAACCGCATCAAAGTCGACGTCCCCGACTAAAATAGCCTTGCCTTCCGCTGTTTTCCCAATTCGGTTAACGCCAACATCAATAACCACCGCCCCTTCCTTAACCATATCAGCGGTAATAGCCTTGGGTCTCCCTGCGGCTACAATCAGTATATCAGCCCGCTTAGTATGAAAAGATATATCCCGGCTCCGGGTGTGGCATACCGTCACGGTAGCATTAGCCCCGTCTTTCTTCTGAAGAAGAATATTGGCTATAGGTTTGCCCACAATGTTGCTTCTACCCACAATTACCACCTCTGCCCCTTCAATCTTAACCCCGGACCTGATTAGAAGCTGCTGGATTCCGTGTGGGGTGCAGGGTAAATAATCTGGCTCTCCTATCATCAATTTGCCTACATTCACCGGGTGAAAACCATCAACATCCTTTTTGGGGTCAATGGCATAGAGAACCCTGGTTTCGTTGATATGCTTAGGCAGGGGTAGTTGGACTAGAATCCCATGAATCTTTTGGTCTTTATTCAATTTGTCGATTAGGGTGAGCAACTCCTCTTCACCGGTGTCAGCCGGCAGGTCATGCCGTTCAGAATAGACGCCCAGAGCTAAGGATGTTTTCTCCTTCGCCCCAACATAAACCTGGGATGCCGGGTCTTCACCCACCAGGACAGTGGCTAACCCCGGTATGAGATTATGCTTCTCCTTGAGCTCAGCGATTTCTTGCTTTAGCTCCTCGCGAATCTGCTTGGCAATCTCAGTGCCACTAATAATCTGTGCTGTCATTTTCACCCCCTGTATAAAGCTTTAGTTTCCATTAAGAAGCTTAGCCATCAAGTCACTGACTGCCCTTGCCGCTTTGGATGTATCAGGCAGGTCAAGAAGTGGCTTTAACTTAAGGTCATACTCATATACTTGCTCATCTAAAGGTATGGTAGCTATCGGGTCGATTCCCAGCCTATCCAGTTCCTCGCTGACGAGGGGGTCTAGCTTGGTGGGGGCAAAATTGATTATCACCGATTGCCTCTTCACCACCAGTTTGAGTTCAGTGACCAGGTCCCTTATCCGGGCAACAGTTCGAACACCCTTAACCGAATGGTCAGAGATTATGAGCAGCTCATCAATATTCTGAGTGGTTCTTCGGCTAAGGTGCTCCATCCCTGCCTCATTATCCATGACCATATAGGCGTAGTTTTCAGCTAGGGTGTCGATGAATTTTTTCAGGATGAGATTGGGGTAACAGTAGCATTCGGGACCCTCGCCCCTGCCCATTGTCAACAGGTCAAGCTTTTCGCTTTCAACGATAGCCTGGTTTAATTTATAGTCTAGGTAAGCCTCCTTGGTCATTCCGGGAGGAATGTTTATTTTCTCGTCATTAAAAGAGGCGATTATTGAGCCAACCGTCTGTTTTACACCAAGCCCCAAACTCTCCCCCAGGTTGGCATTAGAGTCAGCATCAACTGCCAGAATCGCTCCGGCACCATTCTTTTTCAGGTAGCGAATGACGAGACTTGCCACCGATGTCTTTCCGCTACCACCCTTTCCAGCTACGGCAATATTAAAACCCAAACGGTAATCCTCCGCTTTAGAACAATCCTGTAGTCAACCCCGTCTCAAGGTCAACATCCACATCGACAAAGGCCGGTCTTGAGGGAAGACCAGGCATGGTAGGGAACATGCCACAAAGGGGATAAAAGAAGCCAGCCCCTACCGAAGCCCGAATATCCCGAACCGGGAGCCTATAATTCTTGGGCACACCTATCCAATTGGGGTCGTGGGAAAGCGAAAGGTGTGTCTTAGCCATGTTAACTGTCATCCAACCGAAGCCTAGGTCGGTATAAAGCTTTAACCTCCTCTCAGCCTCAGCCGAATAATCTACCCCATCGGCACCGAAAACCTTGGTAGCTATAGCCCCAATCTTCTCCGCAATAGAGGCATCATCAGGAAAGAGGAACTTCATCTCATGGGGTTTCTCCACAGCTTTAACCACCTCGTCAGCCAAGGCTAGGGCACCTTCTCCCCCTTTAGCCCAACAGTCCACAATGGCAGCACCATCGGCGCCAACCTCGAGAGCTTTCCTTCGCACCAGTTCCAGCTCCTTATCAGTATCAGCGGTGAATTTGTTAACAGCTACCACCACAGGTACGCCATACATCTTCACAATCTCAATATTCCGAGCTAAATTCTCGCAGCCCTTCTCCACTGCTGGTAGGTTCTCGGTTTCGGCTGCCTCTTTAACCTTGGAATATGCCATCCCGGGGCGCAGATGGAAAGCACCGCCGTGCTGCTTAAGTGCCCTGACCGTAGCCACGATGACGGCACAGTCAACCTTCAACCCGCTCTGACGGCATTTGACATCAATGCACTTAGAAAAGCCACAATCCACACCAAACCCATTCTCAGTAACCACATAATCAGCCAGCTTGAGGGCAATCATATCCTCTATTACTGAGTTATTGCCATGAGCCACATTGGCGAAGGGAAAGCCGTGGCACATCATCGGATGCCCCTCGGTAGATTGGACCAAATTTGGCTTTATGGCATCCTTAAGCAGCACCGTCATCGCCCCGGCAACCTTGAGGTCTTCACAAGTCACTGGCTTGTTGTCATAGGTATAGCCAATGACTGTTCTCCTGAACCTTTCTCTTAAATCCTTAAGACCGGTGGTCAAGGCATGGATGGCTGCCGTTTCAGTGGCTACAGTAATATCGTAGCCAGTCACCCTGGGATAGCCATCAGCCCTCCCCCCTATCCCGACAGTGATAGTCCTTAATGAACGAGCATTTACATCAACACAATACCGCCAAGTAACATTCAGAGGGTCAATATTCAACTTGTTGCCATGCAAGATGCTGGCATCTATAGCTGCGGCACACAGATTTTGAGCGGTATCTACGGCATGGATATCACCGGTGAAGTGGAGGTTAATCTGCTCCATAGGCAGGGATTGAGAATAACCTCCGCCGGTAGCTCCCCCCTTTATGCCAAAGGTAGGTCCTTTAGACGGCTCGCGGAAGGTATTTATAATCTTCCTACCCTGGTGATTTAACGCCTGACCCAAACCGAAAGCAGTTACCGTCTTCCCTTCACCCAGAGGGGTGGGGGTGATTGCAGTCACACAAATCATCTTGCCATTAGGCTTGTCCTTTAGCCTCTCCAAAACCTTGACATAGTCTATTTTAGCCATATACTTCCCATAGGGCTCAAGCTCCTCATCCAAAATCCCAGCATCCTTAGCCACATCAGTGATTGGTCTGAGTTCTGCTTCTTGAGCGATTTCTAGATCACTCGGAACTGGCCATTTTATCTTTACCGGCACTATTTTACCCTCCTTGTATAATTTGTATCCTGAACACTTTACCTCTCACTATTCCTTAGACACCGGGTATGCTCTGAAACAAGTAAATAACTTCCCCCTTTTATTTTGCGATTTATGCCTCCTTTCTAGCTTATTGTGCTTGGTGCCCAATAGTAGATAATAAAGCCTGGTGGATATTTCTCGCATCGGTGATAATCTGCTGGCTAGCGTCAACAAGGGGAAGATTGGCCAGGTCAGCCTCTACTATTGCCTGGTCATAGGGAATAAAGCCGAGGAATTCGAAGCCGGGCATACTGGAAATCAGGAATTCCCTCTCTGATTGGCTTCGAATCTTGTTTCCTACCACGGCGATATTTTGTAAACCAATATCTTGGGCTAGTTTATCGATTTTATAAGCGGTTTCAACGCTTCGTCTGCTTGGCTCTACTACCACAATCAGTTTATCCACCGCCTTGGCGGTTGCTCGTCCCAGATGTTCTACTCCTGCCTCCATATCCAAGATAACTACTTCATCCCGCGCCAGGAGTAAATGAGTAACCAGAGCTTGTAACAAGGCATTTTCTGGGCAGTAGCAACCACTACCACCCTTCTTAATTCGCCCCATTACCATCAACCTAATTCCATTATATTCCTGGCAATACTTTTCCGGCAGGTCATCTACTTTAGGATTTAACCTGAAGTAAGTCGCAGCTTGACCAGGTCGTGCCCCAGTTCTTTCTTCAATAAGAGCACTCATCTCAGATATAGGGGTTATCTCCTCTGGATGGGGAAAGCCAAGAGTGGCGGCTAGATTAGCATCAGGGTCGGCATCTATAGCTATGACAGAATAGCCAGCCTCAGCGAATATCCTGGAAAGGAGAGAGGCTAATAAGGTCTTTCCTACCCCACCTTTACCAGTGACAGCAATCTTCATGGCATCTTATTCTTGGCATAATTAAAGCTGAGACTTCCTGGGGAAAGCACTCAGCCTTAACGAATCGTAGTACCTGCTGCTTACCCTATATAGTATATCCTAACACCCAGTGAGAAGTCAAGTAAATAGAGCCCCGGCGAAACTAATTTAAAGGGGAGAGAAGACTTGACAAATACTATATATTGTGGTATTATTAACCTTTCACACAATATAGCGGGTGATTTTAATATGAACTGTCCCTACTGTGGTTACTCCGATTCCAAGGTTATAGATTCCCGCGAAGTAAACGAGGGCATACGCCGTCGGCGGCAATGCCTAAGCTGTAGCTCTCGCTTCACAACCTATGAGCGCCTACAACCAGCTAGCCTTTTTGTGATTAAGAAAGACGAGCGGCGTGAGGAATTTAATAGGAACAAGCTGCTAACCGGTATTCGCAAAGCCTGTGAAAAACGACCACTGCCCACCGGCACTGTAGATAAGATTGCTGATGATATAGAAGCTGAGCTTTACCAACTGGGTAAGGCAGAGATACCCAGCGCTGTCATTGGTGATATGGTAATGGAAAGGTTAAAGAGCTTGGACTATATTGCCTATATCCGCTTTGCCAGCGTCTACCGGGAGTTTACTGACATCACTGCGCTGAAACAAGAGGTAGACACCCTGGTTGGTAGCGAAGCCGAAATATCTCGCCCTACTACTCAACTACCCCTACTCCCAACTGAGCCGCTACAGACACCGGTCAAGAGTCATCGGAGGAGTCGCAAATGAACACGACCAATAAGTCACAAAATAAACAATTAACCCCAGTTAATCGCACCCAGATTGCCAGGGTTATCTTTGCCGCTGCCGAGTCTATGGGCATACCTGACAGACAACTGATTGAGCGGCTCACAGCTCAGGTGATTGAACGCCTAGAACAACAGCAACAGCCATTACCTGGGATGGAAGACCTCATGCCGAAGCCCCGGCGTCAACAGAGACGACTACCAACCGAAACTGAGATTGAAGTTATGGTGAGAGAAATCTTAGCTGCTGAAGAGCCGGCTAAACTAGAGGAGGTTCAACCCAAGATGGAATCAACTATTACGGTCAAGCCAAAGGTTCAGCCCACTCCTGGCATCAACCTTACTGAAAATGCCCTTCGTGTTCTGGAAAGAAGGTATCTAAAGAAAGATAGCCAGGGACAGGTTATTGAGACGCCGGAGGAGATGTTCCGCCGAGTGGCACAGGCTATTGCCTCCGCCGAACTCATCCACGACCCTAAGGCAGATGTCAAGGCTAGAGAAAAGGAATTCTACCAGCTAATGGCTAATCTAGAGTTCCTACCGAACTCGCCGACTTTGATGAATGCGGGGAGGGAGTTAGGGCAACTGTCAGCCTGCTTCGTCCTTCCCGTTGAGGATTCAATGGAGTCCATATTTGATGCGGTAAAGAATACTGCCCTTATCCACAAAAGCGGTGGCGGGACTGGGTTTTCCTTCTCCAGACTAAGACCAGAAAAAGATAGGGTCGGCTCTACCGGTGGAGTAGCCAGCGGTCCGGTATCCTTCATGCGAGCCTTTGATACCGCCACCGATGTTATTAAACAAGGGGGGATGCGCCGTGGAGCAAATATGGCTATCCTTAATGTTGACCACCCCGATATTATGAACTTCGTAGTGGCTAAGGATGACCCCACAGCCTTTACTAACTTTAATCTCTCAGTAGCCGTAACCACCGAATTTATGGAAGCAGTTAAGGCTGGCACCGACTATAATCTGGTAAATCCACACATCAAAGAGGTGGCGGGTAAGCTCAATGCCAAAGAGGTGTTCAACAAGATAGTAGCTATGGCCTGGAAAACAGGCGACCCGGGTGTTGTCTTCATTGACCGAATAAATCAAGACAACCCCACCCCCAAGCTAGGCAAGATTGAAAGCACCAACCCCTGCGGCGAGCAGCCCCTACTCCCCTACGAGTCATGTAATCTAGGCTCCATCAATCTAGCCAGGATGCTACGAACGACAAACGGAACTACCGAGATTGACTATCCCAAGCTAGCTGAGACAGTAAAGGTTACGGTGAGGTTTTTAGATAACGTCATTGATGTCAATAAGTTCCCCCTCCCTGAAATAGATGATATGACCAAGAAGTCCAGGAAAATAGGGCTGGGCGTGATGGGGTTTGCTGATATGTTAATCAAGCTAGGCATCCCTTATGACTCAGAAGAAGCGCTACACATTGCCTCCGACCTCATGCAATTTATAAATGAAGAGGCAAGTAAAGCCTCAGCAGAATTAGCTAAGGAGCGCAGTGTCTTCCCTGCCTTTAAGGGAAGCGTCTATGATGTTCCCGGTGGTCTCAGGGTAAGAAACGCCTCCTGCACTACCATCGCTCCCACTGGCACCCTGAGCATAATAGCTGGTTGCTCCAGTGGCATTGAGCCCCTCTTTGCCCTGAGCTATGTAAGAAATATCCTGGATGGCGCCCAGCTAGTAGAGGTAAACCCCTATTTTGAGGAAGTAGCTAAAAGCGAAGGCTTCTACTCCGAAGAGCTTATGCAACAGCTAGCCTCCGGCACCCGACTCCACGCTGTGGAAGGCATCCCTGAGGATATCAGGCGGTTATTTGTTACCGCCCATGAGATACAGCCGGAATGGCATGTCAGGATGCAGGCTGCCTTCCAGAAGTCCACTGATAACGCTGTTTCCAAAACGGTCAACTTTCCTCATGAGGCTTCAGAAGAAGACATAGCTAAGGTGTATATGATGGCTTACCAAGAAGGGCTGAAGGGAATAACTATTTACCGTGATAGAAGCCGTGAGGCACAACCGTTAAGCACCATTCAGGTGGAGAAGGTTGAAGGCGCCAGGCTTACCCCCAGGAAGAGGTCAAAGATAACCACCGGGACAACAGAAAGGGTATCGACTGGATGCGGCGCTCTCTATGTGTCCGTGAACTCTGATGAACAGGGGATATGCGAGGTCTTCTCCACACTGGGCAAAGCTGGCGGCTGTGCCACCGCCCAGCTTGAAGCCACCTGCCGGCTCATTTCCCTGGCGTTAAGGTCTGGGGTAGATGTTGCCTCAGTGGTGAAACAGCTCCGCGGTATCCGCTGCCCAAACATTGCCTGGGGTGAGGGTAAGGCAGTCCTCTCTTGTGCCGATGCCATTGCCAGTGTACTGGAAAAACATATAAGCGGTGATGACAATAAGCCTAAGCTGGAGGACTATGGATTAGCCAAAAATCTAGCCGGGCAATGCCCTGACTGCGGCAGCCTGCTGGCCTATCAAGAGGGCTGCTTCGTCTGCCACAGCTGCGGGTATACTAAGTGCTGAGGAAAACTCTTGACAAAATACACGGAAGCGTGTATAATGAGAGACGATAAATGAGTACAGATAGTTTCTTTGACATTGGAATAGAACCATATTATGAAAATAAAGAGCACTTCGCAAAGCTCTTTTGTGGTGATTGCTTACAACTCTTGTCACAGTTTCCGCGAAACTCTATTGATATGATCTTTGCTGACCCCCCCTATTTCTTATCTAACGGAGGCATAACTTGTCACGCCGGAAGAATGGTCTCAGTAAATAAAGGCAAGTGGGATGTATCCCAAGGAATAGAGGAAAACCATAAATTTAATCTAACTTGGCTAAGTGAATGCCAACAAGTGTTGACAAAAGACGGTGTCATATGGGTATCGGGTACGGCTCATGTAATATTTTCTATTGGCTTTGCTATGCAACAGCTAGGGCTTAAAATTCTAAACGACATTATCTGGTTCAAGCCGAATGCCTCCCCCAACCTTAGCTGCCGATATTTTACCCACTCCACAGAAACAGTAATTTGGGCTGCCAAAAACCAGAAGAGCAAACATAACTTCAATTATGAATTAATGAAGCAGCTTGGTAACGGAAGGCAAATGCGGAACCTTTGGGAAATCTCCCCCCCACAACCAAGAGAAAAAATTCACGGTAAGCATCCTACTCAAAAACCTTTGAAGTTATTAGAAAGAATCTTACTGGCTTCAACTAATGAGGGGGGAT
>JABUBO010000566.1_pt1 | contig 12077 bp, 12 predicted proteins | sample 7240361 | NCBI WGS metagenome assembly JABUBO01 (sample SAMN07256346, study PRJNA390944) | subsurface metagenome | isolation source: Methane hydrate marine sediment | place: Pacific Ocean: Eastern North Pacific, ODP site
AGATTAGTGGCTGACTTACTCACTGTGGCTGGCGCTAACCGAGTGCTAACAGTGGATTTGCACGCCGAGCAAATTCAGGGCTTTTTTAACATACCAGTTGACGAACTGACCGCGCTTTACCTACTGAGTAATTATTTTAAAGAGAAAACCTTTGATGACCTGGTGGTAGTTGCCACCGATATAGGTATTTCTAAGCGGGCACGGGATTTAGCCGCTAAGCTTAATGCTCCGCTGGCTATTATGGAAAAGAGACGGGTAGGCAATGTTGACCAGACAGAGACACAAAATGTAATTGGTGATGTGGAGGGCAAGGTGGCTCTTACATTAGACGATGAAATAGACACTGCCGGCTCTCTGGTAGGTGTTGTCTCTGCACTGAAGGAGCGGGGAGCTAAGGAGATATATGCCTGCTGCACCCATCCGGTATTCTCTGGTACGGCTATTCAGAGAATAGCCTCATGCTCGGTGAAAGAAGTGGTTGTTACCGACACCATTCCTGTTGCCAATGAAAAAAAACTAGACAAGATTACAATTTTGCCCATAGCTCCACTACTGGGTGAAGCCATCCATCGTATTCATACCGGACTATCTATAGGAGCCATGTTTGAATAAACTGGAATATGAGTAAGTAGGTGAAAATGGTAGAGGTGTATCGAGCGGTGGGTGAGGCAGAAGCTCAGATTATCAGGGGATTATTGGAGTGCAACGGAATACATTGTCTCCTGAGGTCAAATGCTGCACCTTCAGTGCATGTGTTTGCTATTGATGGGATGGGTGAGGTTAAGGTTATGGTCGAGGAGTCAATGGCAGAGAAGGCAAGGAGACTAATTGTGGGGGAAGGTCGTGTTTAAGTGGTTTGGTGGTCTTATTGATTCTAATGAGAAAGAGCTGAAGCGTCTGGAGCCAATAGTAGGCAGGATAAACGAGCTTGAACCTGATTTTGAAAGGCTCAATGATGCTGAGCTTCGTGCCAAGACTGACGAGTTTAAGGCTCGGCTTAAAGCTGGCATTTCCCTTGATGAGCTCCTGCCCGAAGCCTTTGCTGCTGTTCGTGAAGCTGCCAAGCGGACTATAGGTCAGCGCCACTTTGATGTCCAGTTAATGGGTGGTGTTGTCCTTCACCAGGGTAAAATCGCTGAGATGAAAACCGGTGAGGGTAAAACTCTAGTGGCTACCCTCCCCCTCTACCTGAACTCCCTTACCGGTCAGGGCTGTCATTTAGCCACTGTTAACGACTATCTGGCCAGACGAGACCCCTACTGGATGGGACCTATCTACCACGCCCTGGGGGTAAGCGTAGCCAGTATTTACCCTCAACAAACCCCGGATGAACATGCCCCCGCCTGCCTCTATGACCCCAGCTCTGACTCCGGGGATAAGCGGTGGAAACATTTTCGCCCCATCTCCCGCCGTGAAGCTTATGAGGCAGATATTGCCTACAGCACCAATACTGAACTCGGCTTTGACTACTTGCGGGACAATATGGTTATAGACCTATCCCAGTATGTGCAACGCGAGCTAAACTATGCCATTGTTGATGAGGTAGATAATCTCCTTATTGATGAGGCTCGCACCCCGCTTATTATCAGTGGTCAGGCTGAGGAGGCAGGGCAGAATTATCAACTATTTGCCCGGCTCGTCCCTCGCCTGCACCGGGAAGAAGATTATACAGTAGATGAAAAGATACGCACCGTTAACCTGACCGATGCGGGCATTAGCAATATAGAGAGGATGCTGAAGAGGGAAGGTGTCTTAAAGACACCCAATCTCTATGACCCGTCAAACTACTCTCTGACCCGCTACCTGGAAAATGCCCTCAAAGCCCATGTCTTGTATAAGAAAGACCGCGAGTATGTGGTCAAAGATGGTCAGATTATCCTCGTTGATGAGTTCACTGGGCGGTTAATGTTTGGTCGCCGCTACTCCGAGGGACTGCACCAGGCAATAGAAGCCAAGGAGCATGTCAAGGTTCAGCGGGAGAGCATGACCTTTGCCACTATCACCGTCCAGAACTACTTCCGAATGTATAACAAACTGGCTGGGATGACGGGCACCGCTCTTACTGAGGCTGAGGAGTTTCACAAGATATATAACCTTGAGGTAGTAGTTATTCCTACCAACGAACCTATGATTCGTATTGATTACCCTGACCAGATTTATAAGGATGAGAAATCTAAATTCCAGGCGGTGGCGCGTGAGATTGAGCAGCTCCATAAAGAAAAACGACCGGCGCTGGTTGGCACCGTATCTATTGAGAAGTCAGAATACCTGAGTGACCAGCTCACAAAGAAAGGCGTACCCCATCAGGTGCTCAATGCCAAGTATCATGAGAAGGAGGCTGGTATTATCGCCCAGGCGGGGCAGCCGGGGGCGGTAACTGTTGCCACCAATATGGCGGGGCGTGGCGTTGATATTGTGCTGGGAGGAAGTCCTGACGGGCAAGATGAGCCAGAGTGGCCGGAGAAACACAATAAAATAGTCGAGCTTGGCGGGCTTCATATTATCGGCACCGAGCGCCATGAGGCAAGGCGAATTGATAACCAGCTTAGAGGTAGAGCCGGTAGGCAGGGCGACCCGGGAAGTTCTCGCTTCTATGTATCTCTAGAGGATGATATTGTGAAGCGCTTTGGTGGCGAGCGAATTAAGACCTTTATGGAGTGGGCTGGTATGGATGAGGATACCCCCATTGAGAATAAATTGGTTAATCGGTCTATTGAAAGCGCCCAGGTCAAGGTAGAGGGCTACCACTTTGATATGCGTAAACATCTGGTTGAGTTTGATGATGTAGTTAATAAGCACCGTGAGCTTATTTATGGTGAACGAAGGAAGATACTAAGCGGTGCCGACCTCAAGACAAATATCCTGTCAATGGTTAAAGAAGAAATACAAGGCATGGTGGCAACTCATATTAGCGATGAGCGCGACATTGAGTGGGGGTTGGAGGGTTTAATTGCCGATGTTTCCACCATTTTCCCCTTACCGCCAGCGCTCAATGTCAACGTCCTTTCCCAACTGAAGCCCAAGCAGATTGAGGACAGGTTAATTGAACAGGCAGAGGCTCTGTATGAGGAGCGGGAGAAGGAGCTGGGTTCAGATAATATGAGAGTGTTGGAGCGCCTGGTGATGCTCCGCACCATAGACAATCTATGGGTGGAGCACCTGACAGCGATGGAGAATATGCGCCAGGATGTGGGATTGTATGCTATGGGACGACAGAGAGACCCGCTGGTAATCTATAAGAGTGAAGGCTATAAGCAGTTTGAGAATTTGTTATCCACTATTCAGCATGACGTGGTTCATACCATATACCATGTCAGCATTGTCAAGCGAGAAGCCCCAGTAGCTGCAGCTCAAGCTGTGGCCGGCAGAGGGGGCGACAGCAAGCAGCGGCTAAAGGTTGGTGGTAAAAAGATAGGTCGCAATGACCCCTGCCCCTGCGGCAGCGGCAAGAAATACAAAAAGTGCTGCGGAAGGTAAGATTATAATGACTGATGAAGAGTTACAACGGGCAATTCAAGAGGTGTCTGAGAGCATAGATGAACTGTCTAACCGTGAGAAGCCTCTAACCAAAAAAGAGAAAAGGCATAAACAAATACTTTCATTGCAGAAGGAGACCCTTCAAAAAATAAAGGAGGCAAGGGCTAAGAACGATACTATCCAGGAACGTGCTCTTACTATAGATTATGGTTTACTGACCTCCATGGCAGAAAAGCATCCCTTTCTGACGGGTTTCCTACGGTCAAAGTTCAAGTGGCACGTATATTAAGAAACTTTAAAGATTTGTTAGAACTGCGGCAGCACTTGCTGGGATGGTGTTGAGGAAAACGGAGGAGAGAAGTATGAGATATTGGCTGGTTGTAGGTTCACCCAAGAATTGGGATACTGCCTTTAGGCATGGGAATATCTGGGGGTTAAAGCAAACGCAACGACACTTGTGGGATAGCCTCAATGAGAATGATACTGTGTTATTCTATGCTACCCAACCAGTTAAGGGTATTATTGGACGCGGTTTCGTTCGAACCAAATTTAGACAAGACCGACCTCTCTGGCCTGATGAGATAGCACAGCATAAGGTCATCTGGCCATTACGCCTTGAATTTGATATAGGCTTTTGTTTAGCGCCAGACAAATGGGTAATTGATAAAGTAATCTCCAAGGAACTTTGGCCTCGGGCAGGTTTCCAATTACTTAGTGAAGATATCGGTGTGAAGTTAGTTTCCTCTCTAAGACCTGTAGAGAAGGAACCGTTGATGGTCTCAGATACGTTTGTCGAATATGTTGGTGAGACTAAGGAAATTGAGAAAACGGTTCCTTTCCACGATGACATTAAAGAAACTCTAGTGCAAATTGGCAAACTACAGGGTTATCTCGCTGAGTCAGAATACTCTTTTAGCTTAGGAAAACTCGATGTTGTATGGAGAAGGGTGCTAAAATCTGTGCCCACTTACGTCTTTGAGATTCAAGTCGGCGGAGATATTTACCATGCACTAGCGAAGCTAAAAGATGCCTTCGATTTGTGGAACAGCCATATTTTTATTGTGGCATCTGAGAAGGAACGCACTAAGGTAGACAATTTGGTTTCGGGAGCGTTTCACGAAATCGGTCCTCGTATCAAGTTTATCGAGCTAGAACAAGTTGAGGAGCTTTACAAGCGGAAAAAGGACTACTTAGATTTTGAAAAGGAGCTTGGTATTTAATAACTTCAGTGGAGGCAGAAGATGCTTGATAGGGCAGTTGTTGAGGAGTTTTTGGACTGTAAGTTAAAGGACCTGGATTTGGAGATTCCTGAGGATATTTCAAGGGATGCCCTGGTTGAGGCGTTCTGCCAGTATACCGAAGATGATTATTACGAGTGGCTGAAGGATAATTTTAAGTCGTTCTTTAATCATGGTAATCCGGATTGGGAGTGGATAAGGGGGAGGCTCACCGCCAATGAGAAACAGTGAGGTTGCCAAGGTATTTCAGGATATTGCTGACCTCCTGGAGCTTAAGGGGGAGAACCCGTTTAAAATTCGGGCTTACCAGAAGGTGGTTCGCTCCATTGAGCACCTGCCGGTGGAGGTGGAGCAACTGGTCAAGGAGGATAAGCTGAAGGCAGTCCCCGGGGTAGGGGAGGCTATTACCAAGAAGATTACCGAACTGGTAACTACCGGCAAACTTGGTTTTTACGAGAAGCTAAAGGCTGAGTTCCCCGAGGGGATTAGCACCCTGCTTGATATACCCGGCGTCGGTCCCAAGACGGCTATGCTACTTTCCAGCGAACTTGACATAAAGTCAGCGGATGAGCTGGAGGCAGCTATTGTTAGTGGTAGGGTGGCTTCATTACCCCGTATGGGGGATAAAGTAACCGAAAATATCTTGCGCCATATTCAGGCACTGAGAAGAAAAGACCAGCGTATTCCGATTGCTGAAGCGTTGCCAGTAGTGGATGAGATTTTAGCCAGACTTAGCCAGTTGCCCGGATTAAAAAATCTGTCTCCAGCCGGGAGCCTGCGCCGTTTCCGGGAAACGGTGGGCGACCTTGACCTTATGGGCACTACCGATAATGCTGCGGAGGCAATCCAGACCTTTACCAGCTTACCTCAGGTCAAGGAGGTTTTAGCCAGCGGCACAACCAAGGCAAGTGTGGTTGTTTCTGGTGGGCTTCAGGTTGACCTCAGAATTGTGGAGCATGACTCGTTTGGCTCTACACTCCAGTATTTCACCGGCAGCAAGCAGCATAATATTAACCTCAGAGAGAGGGCACATCGGCAGGGGCTGAAATTGAGCGAGTATGGCATTACTAACCTGGCTACTGAACAGCTGGAGAAGTTTGCCACTGAAGAAGCCTTCTACAACCGGCAGGGGCTTCAGTTTATCCCGCCAGAGTTGCGGGAGGGTCAGCAAGAAGTAGAAATGGCAGAGAAGGGCACTTTACCAAAACTGGTAGAGCTGTCTGATATAAAGGGCGACCTCCATGTTCACACTAACTGGAGTGATGGGCGTGATACTATTGAGGCAATGGCTCTAGCGGCTAAAGCCCTTGGCTATCAATATGTGGCAATTGCTGACCATTCAGACGGGCGTGGCATTGCCCACGGGCTGGATGCCGAACGGCTTAAGCAGCAAATTTGGGAGATTAAGCAGCTTAACCAGAAAATTAGCGGTATTCATATCTTCAGCAGTGTAGAGGTAGATATTCGCGCCGATGGCAGTCTGGACATTCCTGATGAGCTTCTGGCGGAGTTAGATATTGTTACGGCTGGGGTGCACTCAGGCATGAATCAGAGCCAGGAGCAGATGACAAGGCGGATTATAAGGGCTATAGAAAATCCTGATGTAGATGTGCTGGCGCATCCGACCTGTCGTCTGATACCAGATAGGGAGCCAGTGTCAGTAGATATGGAGGCTATCTTTTGGGCAGCGGCTAAAACTAATACTATGCTGGAAATCAATGCTATGCCCAGCCGACTAGACCTCAAGGACACCCATGCCTATCGGGCTAGAGAGCTAGGGGTAAAGCTGATAATTGGTACTGATGCTCATAGCACCGAACACCTGGCATTTATCCGCTTTGGGGTAGGGGTAGCCAGGCGGGGCTGGTGCCAGGCACAGGATATAGTGAATACCAGACCAGTGGAGGAAATAATAGCCTATCTAAGGGGTTAATGCTTGGGGCAATGGCAAAACGGAATAAGCAGTTACTATCCTCTCAGTTGACCCTAATGGGAGATGCTGAGGCAATAAGGTACTTAGAGCAAGCCATCACTAGTGGCAAGCACTGGTATATCGCCTTACTTGAGGCTATTGGGCTGTGGAGTGCTGCCACTGAAGTCCATAATGGGCGCACTTATTGTTACCTCATCGCTGGCGAAGCCTTTGACTGGTTGCTTCTGGCTCAGCGCCTGTGTGAGGCAGTAGATGGTTTCTTACCTGCCGAGGAGAAACTTGCCCTCCTTTTTAATGGTAAACCACCGCTTGACCTGTCGACAAAGAAATTCAAGGAGCTTATTGGCGAGGCTAAGTATCATCAATATCTTAACTACTTTTACGGCATTACTGTGGAGGAGGCTTTATTTTCGGCGGTGCAGGATGAGGTACGTAAGGAGAGGCGCGTAGGAGGCTATAACGGAGACCATGATACTACTAATGAGGTTTACCGGCGAATATACAGTGCCACTAGAGCTGTGTTGCTTAAGCAGTTTAGGCATGAGAAGGCTTACCCTCGGGTTAGGTCTATTAGTCTAGCCGAGCTAAAGGAGTTTAGCTACTGGCTATTTAAGTATCGGCTAAAACAGTGTGAAAAGGCTAGGGTTGCCAGTGATACCAAGAAGGCACTGGAGCAATTGAGACGTAATGGAGCCTCAATGCTTTTTCTGGGCGGATGGTAACAACTGATTAACCACCCAATAGTAGCTAATAGCAGTTTAGAATATATTGCCCCAAATTGTCACCAAAGCTACCTTAAAGTTAAGGAACGAGGTTGATAAACAATCCCAATAGCTTCCACCTAATACAAACCTGCCCTGATAGCAAAGCTCGTGCCGGAGAATTGATAACGCCGCACGGCATAGTGCCTACACCGGTATTTCTGCCTGTAGGCAGCCAGGGGGCAGTTAAAACACTGACCCCTGAGGAAGTTAAAGATATTGGGATGGCAATGGTATTGGCTAATACCTACCATCTCTACCTCAGGCCGGGTATTGCTGTAATTGAAGCGATGGGAGGTTTACATAAATTCATGGGTTGGGACAGAGCTATTCTTACTGACAGTGGCGGCTATCAGATATTTAGCCTGGCCTCGCTACGCCGGGTCAGTGATGAGGGGGTTATATTCCGCTCCCATATTGATGGCAGCCAGCACCTGCTTACCCCGGAGTTAATTATTCAGTTCCAGGAGGCTCTTGGTGCCGATATCATTATGGCTCTGGATGAGTGCCCTGCCCATGATGATAGCTTTGAAAAGGTGCGGAGGGCAATGAGCCGAACACATCAATGGGCAGAGAGATGCCAAAGAGCACAAACGCGTAATGACCAGGCTCTATATGCTATTATACAAGGGGGCACCTTCCCTCAACTTCGGCGTCAGTCGGCTGAATTCCTTACCTCGCTGGAATTCCCCGGTTATGCTATTGGCGGCTTGAGTCTTGGGGAACCTAAAAGGGTAACCCTGGCCATGACTGAGGAAACGGTGGCTTTGTTACCGGAGAATAAGCCACGCTACCTTATGGGGATAGGCTCTCCAGAGGATTTACTTGAGGGCATAGCCAGGGGAATTGATATATTTGACAGCGCCCTGCCCACTCGCATCGCCCGGAATGGTGCTCTCTTTACTTGGCAAGGCAGGCATAATATCCGAAATACCGCCTATAGCCAGATGGAACAGCCTATTGACCGTGATTGCAATTGCTATACCTGTCGCACCTTCTCAGCAGCTTATCTACATCACCTATTTAGCTGCCAGGAGCTATTAGGATATAGGTTAGCCACTATCCACAATCTAAGCTTCATTAACAACATAATGCATAAAATAAGGGATGCCATCCTGAATGGCACCTTTAACTCTTTCAAAGAAAGTTTTCTGGCAAGCTACCAACCTACAGATGAGGATGTACGGCTTAACCAGAAACAAAAGTGGTTAAAATCACGAAACCTGAGCCAATAACTCAGGTCGTCTATGAGGGTAGATAGTAGATTAATCCTCACTAACTGGGTCAACCCTTACTCCTTTGGAGATAACCCAGGCAATTCCAGCTTCAATATCCTGGTCTTCACCATCAAGATCCAATATTATCCAGCCTCTGTCCTCTGCCAAGTCAGCCTGGCGAATATTGGTTACTAGCTTAAATTGTTGCCCAAGGTTATAGATGATTGGTTCAGTAATTGTTTCTGGAGTAGAGGTAAACATTACTCGCCGTTTTGCCATTTCTGCCCCCTTGTGCTACATTGACATTTGACAAACCTTCACTTCGCCCCACAGTCCCACTTTGTCATCTTTAATAATTAGCAACCCCCTCAACCCCTCTATACCTTTGGCAAATTCAATCCCCCTTGGGATGTCACTGGGCTGGACAATCAAGTTGCCTATAGCCGTGGCAGCAGCATCAGCCAGTGGGGCTGATTGAGAGAGCACTACAACGGCATCAGCCTTCCCATAACTTAGAGAATGCCCTACTGTCCCCGAAGAAGTGCAAATTCCTAATGGTGTATCCCCTCCATTAATTTCCAGACCAATTTTGCCGGTTAAAGGCGATTTGCCAGCATAAATCCCTATCAGTCTTTTCTTTAGGCTCTTCAGAAAAATATCACCCCCATTTTCTACAATTATCTCCGGCGAGAAGGCTAGTAGGTCAGTGCCAACAAATTCAGCTATAGCCCCAGCTACTGAAGCCATAGGACCAACTCCAACTTTCCCGGCTGACTCTGACATTGACTTTACAATGTGCGGGGCATCATCACCGACGGGGAAGGGTTTGAGGGAGGTTAAAAAGGCAGGATGTCGCTCAATATACCTTTCCAATGTGTCGCGATACTTCAATACTAGCTTAAGGGCTTTCCTTTTAAGATTACGCGAGGCAAGAATATATAAATCTGTCTCTTTAACTGCTACGTTAAAAGAGACTAAGTCTTTACCTTTAACCCAATGGCGGTAGGTTCTGGGCTCATACATCAACTAAAATGCAACTCCATCGCCCTAGGTGGGCAAGCCTTTATGCACAGTTCGCAAGCCAGGCATTTTTCATTATAGAAATTAACCCGCCTGGTTAAAGGTTCAAGTTCAAAAGCACCGGTGGGGCAAATAGTTACACAGGCACCGCAGTGAGTGCACCTTTCCTCATTGCGAATGACATCCTGGCTAAGCGCTTGAATTCTTACCCCGGTTTCGGTTAGATACCTGATACCCTTATCATAATCTTTCTGGTCTCCCTTTATCTCCAGAACCATTAGGCCTTCTTCCTCCTGGGTGAAGGAGGCTTTTAAGATGTTAAATTCAAGGTTATAATCCTTAACCAGCCGGTATACTATAGGTCGGTCTACCAGACGCTTGGGAAAATGCAGAACTATTCTTTTAGCAACAGTAGCCATTTCTTACTCCTCTATCGGGCGTTCTTTAAGTGGCTTAAAGGCTATGCTTGATTCTATACCGGGTAGAGGTGCCACCGGTTCGGTTAGCAGGAATTTCCCGCTTAGTATCCACTCCCTTAGGGTGGTGGCAATTTCTACAGCTCGTGGGTAGCTAGACAAGGAAGCAGTAGGCACTTCCTTATCCTGGATTGTTATCTTACTACTTCTCAACTGAGCATAACTGACTTCACCCAGGATATCTGGTTTCATCCGCGGGTATGCCTCTGAATAATCTACAACCGGGGCAAAAATATCAGCGTCACTTACTGTAGTATATTGTAAGATTTCCTCAGAGAGTATAGGGACGGGAACCCCAATCCCTATAGTAATTGTGCAACCATAGCCGAGCATGCTTGTTCCTACCAGCCATCGCGGCTTCATCTGCTTCAAATCGCCTATTACCGCCAGTGTTCCGGCACCTCTCCTGGGCACCCCCTTTTCAGAGCGGGGCGCATTAGGATTATGCTGAGTCCCATGCCAGGCGACAAAGCCTATTCCACCACCTAAGAATATTTTGGTGCCTATGCCAATGGTCTTATAGTAGGGGTCATTCAGCAGTGGTGAGAGCTGCCCGGCACTACAATAGTTAGCGTTGCCCAAGTCAGGTCTTAACACACCCATATAGGTATAAATTGTCCTATCCGAAAGATTAACTGCCACATTATAATTCTGATAAGCATTCCTGATGTTAAATAGCACTGCCTCATTGAGGTCTTTGATATTAATCCAGGTTTCAAGCTTCTTCCTGGGATAGCAATCCGTGCCATAACCGGTTGCCACTAACCTTATGTCCTTGCCGGCGACAAGTTCCTCAATTACATGCCCACCACCATAATTGAATTCGCCAGGATGGACTCTATTTCTAGGGTCATCATCAGGAAGAGCATTAGCCCCTATGAATAAATCTACCGCAGCCAACCCGGTATATGCCGGGACATCATTAAGATAGGTTCTGCCACCGCCAAGCTTTATTCGTGGTTTAGAGTGCCCAATATTAAAGTAGACGCCGGATGAACACATAGGACCGAAGGTGCCGGTAGTAACTACATCTACTTCCTGCGCCGCCCTTTTAACACCCTTCTGCTTAACAATGTCTATTATCTCCTCAGCAGTAACTACTACTGCCTTGCCCTCTCCTATTTTTTCGTTTATTTCCTCAATCGTTTTCGCCATATCTTCAAGATGATAATATTAAACCTTAGGCTTGTCAATTTACAACGTCTGAGATTGTTTAGAAACCTATTCCCCTGCCCCCCTTTCTTTTGAAGGAGTAACTACTAAAAAGAGTTGAAGAGAGGCGAAGCCTCTCTTACATATAATTCCCCCTCCCTTACCAAGGGAGGGGGATAAAGGGGGTGGGTTACCAAATAAACCTAAAGGGGGTGAGGTTGGTATTAAGATGCGCCAGTTGAAGACCATCCTGTTATAAGCTATAATCACCATATAGTATATTCTAAGATTCCTAGGCTGGGAGAAGATTTTGCTCAAAAGTCATAGCTGTGGTGAGCTGAATAAGAAGCATGTAGGTGCTAAGGTAACTCTGGCTGGTTGGGTAGACCGCCGACGAGACCATGGTAACCTAATATTTATTGACCTCCGAGACAGGGAAGGCATAGTTCAGGTGGTGTTTAATCCAGAAATATCAAAGCAATGCCATGAAATAGCCAGTGAGATGCGCAATGAATACGTGGTTAGGATTAGTGGTGAGGTTGCCCTCCGCCCTCCAGGGACTGAGAACCCTAAATTGCCCACCGGCGAGGTTGAGATTATCGCCCGGAATACAGATATAGTTAATCCATCAAAGACACCACCTTTTTACATAAATGAGGACGTTGAGGTAGAGGAAAACCTCCGCCTTAAATATCGCTATCTCGACCTGCGCCGGGCTCGGATGAAGGAGAATCTAATTCTTCGCTACCGGGTAGTGAAATTCATTCGTGATTTCCTGGATGCCAAGGGATTTATCGAGGTAG
>JABUBO010000567.1_pt1 | contig 12070 bp, 9 predicted proteins | sample 7240361 | NCBI WGS metagenome assembly JABUBO01 (sample SAMN07256346, study PRJNA390944) | subsurface metagenome | isolation source: Methane hydrate marine sediment | place: Pacific Ocean: Eastern North Pacific, ODP site
CATCACAGAGGCTTCCGGTTATGTGGGAAATTTCATAACCAAAGTGACGTCTGGAGGAAGGGTCAAGGAGATACACCATGGAATAACCATCATCGCTACTGGTGCTGAAGAATATAAACCCACCGAATACCTTTACGGAAAAGATGATAGGGTATTGACCCTACTGGAATTAGAGGAGCAAATCGCCAAAGGAGAAGCAAGGGTGATTAACTCCCAGAGCTTGGTGATGATCCAATGTGTAGGTTGCAGACAAGAAGACAGAAATTACTGCAGCCGGGTATGTTGTGGTCAGGCTATAAAGTGCGCCTTGAAACTAAAAGAGATAAACCCCCAGATGGATATCTACATTATCTATCGGGATATGAGAACTTATGGGTTTAAAGAGGATTATTACCGAGAAGCGGCGAACCGAGAGGTGAAGTTCATCCGCTACGAGCCGGATGATAAACCCCAGGTGGAAGCTGTTGAAGAGGGTGGTCAGCGTATTCTAAGGGTTACCGTGACCGATCCTATTTTAGGTAAGAGGCTTTCTATAGATACCGATTCACTCGCTTTAGCTGCCGCCGTTATTCCTTCAGCAACAAGTAATGAAATATCCCGATTATTCAAGGTACCTTTGAACCCAGATGGTTTCTTCTTAGAAGCCCATGTAAAATTAAGACCCGTTGACTTTGCTGCAGATGGCGTTTTCCTGTGTGGGATGGCTCATTATCCCAAGCATATATCAGAAACGATTAGCCAAGCTTACGGAGCTGCCGGCCGGGCTACAACTATTCTTTCAAAGGATTCAGTCATAGCCTCTGGTGCTATTTGCGAGGTAAATGAGAGTGAGTGCATAGGGTGTGGGGCGTGTCAATCGGTTTGTCAATACGGTGCTATAGAGCTTCATGATACACCACAAGGCAAAAAAGCTAGAGTTATTCCCGTCCTCTGTAAGGGAGACGGTGTCTGTAATTCAAAGTGCCCAACAGGGGCTATTTCCCTAAAACATTTTACCGATGATGAGATCTTCGCCCAAATTGACGCGGAGGTTCCAGCCCTTGCGGAGGTTCCAGCCCTTGTAGAAGTCCACTAATGAACAAAGTAAGGATTACTGCCTTAGGAGCGAGCTAAGAATGGTTGTGAGACACGAGTTTGAACCAAAGCTGTTAGGGTTTTTATGTAATTGGTGTTGCTACGCAGGGGCGGACCTTGCTGGAGTTTCTCGGTATCAATACCCCCCTAATATAAGGGTGATAAGGGTGATGTGCTCCGGCAGAGTCGACCCGGCATTTATACTCCGAGCTTTTTCAAACGGAATAGACGGAGTGTTTATCGGCGGTTGTTGGCTTGGCGAATGCCATTATATCACACAAGGAAATTACCAAGCATTAAGCGTGATGCATCTATGTAAAAAATTACTGGAACAGATAGGGGTGAACCCCGAAAGGTTAAGGCTTGAATGGGTATCTGCCTCTGAAGGAATCCGTTTCGCCGAAATTATTACTGACTTCACCAAGCAGCTAAAGGAGTTAGGACCTCTTGGAATAGGCAAAGGAAGAGATGTAAATGGATTAAAGTTAAAACTTGAAGCAGCTAAAAATTTGGTTCCCTACATTAAGCTGGTGGAAAGGGAGAGATTGAGAGTACATTTTGACACAGAAGATGAATATAACGAATTTTTCACTAGTGACGAGGTAGATAGGTTATTTCATGAATTAATTGTAGATAAATTGGCAATAAGCCAAATTTTGTTACTCCTGCGAGAAAGACCCCTTTCAACCGGTGAAATCTCTGAGATTTTAGGCTTAAGCCCGTCTGAAGTATCAAGGTACCTTAATACTTCAGCAAGGGAAGGATTAGTCAGGTTCGATGAAAGCCAGAAGTGCTTTGTTCCTGCCTAAGGTGAGAGAGCAGGCACAAGATTAGGGGAAAGAAAGAAGAAGGTTAGGACAGCGGCTATGGATAACGATAAAATCGATAAGATTATAAATAAATATCAGAGCGATGCCAGTTCACTAATTCAAGTATTACTGGAGATTCAGCGCGAAAACCGTTGGCTTCCTAAAGAAGTATTAGAGAAGGTCAGTAAAAAATTAAAAGTGCCTTTAAATCGGATACAGCATATAGCTACCTTTTATAAATCCTTTAGTTTAATTCCTAGAGGGCGTCATGAAATTCACGTATGTATGGGCACTGCTTGTTATGTTCGTGGTTCGTCTCGTATTCTTGATGCAGTTCACAGAACCACCGGAATTAGACCTGGCGAAACGGACTTGGATTTAAAGTTCAGCCTAGAGACCGTCAACTGCCTCGGCTGCTGTGCTTTAGGACCGGTGATAGTAGTCGATGGGAAGTATCACGGCAAGATAGCACCAGCCAAGGCAGAAGATGTGTTGAAAAACTATGATTAAGGAAAAATTATGCCAAAGATAAATTCGCCATTAGAGGAACTCAGGAAGGGCATTTTATCAAAAAGGGATCCAAACAAGCCTTGTATTACGATATGTGCGGGAACTGGCTGTCTCGCTCTCGGTAGCGATAGGGTTATCAGTGCCTTTGAAGAAGAAATCGAAAACCGAGCTTTAGAGACTAAAGTTGATATTAGAAAAACCGGCTGCCCTGGCTTCTGTGAAAAAGGACCTATCGTCGTTATCTATCCTGAAGAAATCTGCTATATCGAGGTAACACCGGAGGATGCCCCAGAAATTGTCTCTCAAACTGTAGTTGAGAAGAAAGTGATTGACCGCCTGCTTTATACTGACCCAAATACTGGCGAAAAAGCAGCACATGAGTATGAAATACCTTTTTACAAGAACCAGATGCAGCTCCTTATTGGCAATAACACTAAGATTGATCCTAAAAGTATTGATGACTATCTGGCACTTGGTGGCTATTCTGCTTTATCCAAATCGCTCTTTGAGATGACCCCAGAGCAAGTTTTAGAAGAAGTAAAAAAATCCAACCTGAGAGGGCGGGGAGGTGGTGGGTTCCCCGCCGGCAGGAAGTGGGAGTTTACTCGCAATGCTCCCGATGAGATAAAGTATGTAATCGTTAATGCTGATGAAGGAGACCCAGGGGCTTTTATGGATAGGGCTCTACTCGAAGGGAACCCCCACTCAGTCCTTGAAGGGCTAATAATTGGGGCTTATGCCATCGGCTCTCAGAAAGGTTATATCTATGTCCGTCAAGAATACCCTTTAGCAGTAGAGAACGTAGGTATTGCTATCAAGCAAGCTGAAGAATATGGTTTCCTTGGGAGAAATATCCTCGGCTCAGGATTTGATTTCAACATCAAGGTGCATCAGGGAGCAGGTGCTTTCGTTTGTGGTGAGGAAACAGCTCTCCTCATGTCTCTGGAGGGTAAGGCAGGCGAGCCAAGAGCGAGGCCACCATATCCGGCTGCGAAAGGGCTCTGGGATAAGCCAACAAATATAAATAATGTGGAGACATGGGCCAATGTTCCCTTGATTATTAACAAAGGAGCCGGTTTCTTTACCTCAATCGGCACTGAGGGAAGCAAAGGCACCAAGATATTTTCATTGGTTGGCAAGGGGAACAACACCGGCCTCGTAGAGGTTCCCATGGGCATAACCCTGAGAGATATTATCCATAAGGTAAGCGGTGGGATCCGCGGAGGCAAGAGGTTCAAAGCAGTGCAGACCGGGGGTCCATCCGGAGGATGTATCCCTGAGGAACAGTTAGATATGAAAGTTGATTTTGATGAACTCACCAAGGCTGGCTCAATAATGGGTTCAGGTGGGATGATTGTAATGGATGAAGATACCTGTATGGTTGATGTCGCCAGGTATTTCCTCAACTTCCTCGCTGATGAATCGTGTGGCAAATGCGTCCCATGCCGTGAAGGCATCAGGCAGATGCTTAAGATTCTGACTAATATTAGTGAAGGAAAGGGAAGAGAGGGCGACATTGAGCTTTTGGAGGAGTTATCCAAGGTAACCAGAGATGCCTCGCTATGTGCTTTAGGTGGGACTGCTCCTAACCCGGTCTTAAGCACTATACGCTACTTCAGAGGCGAGTATGAGGCACACATCAAGGAGAAGAGGTGCCCAGCCTATGTCTGCAAGGAGCTAATCTCCTACTACATTGATCCGGATAAGTGCGAGGCCTGCATGATTTGCCTTAGGCAATGCCCTGCAGAGGCGATTATAGGTGGCAAGAACCAGACTCATGTAATCGACCAAGAGAAGTGCACCAAGTGTGGAACTTGCTTTGAGGTTTGTCCCTCTCGCTTTGATGCGGTGAGAAAGCTCTCTGGCGAGCCGGCTCCGTCTCCTATCCCTGAGGAAGCAAGAACTATAGTCAGAAAGAGTAAAAAAAGATGAGTGAAATCCTTTTACAGATTGATGGAAGGGAAGTTAAAGCAGAGGAAGGGATGACCATTTTGGAAGCAGCACGAACTGTGGGAATAAATATTCCTACGCTTTGTTACCACGAGAAATTAGAACCTTATGGGGCTTGCCGAATTTGCACAGTAGAAGTAGAAACCCGCGGCAGGACAAATCTCGTTGCTGCCTGCCTTTACCCCGTTGAAGAAAATTTGGTGGTAAGAACCAGGTCTGAGAAGGTAATCAAAATTCGTAAAATGCTTTTGGAGCTGATGCTAGCTCATGCTCCAGAAGCCGGGGTATTGCAGGATTTGGCTCAAGAGTATGGAGTAAGGGAAGTTCGTTTTGAAAAAGAGCCCTCATTTTGCATTCTTTGCGGTCTATGTGTAAGATACTGTGCTGAGGTTAAGAAGAAGAACGCTATTGGATTTGCTGACAGAGGAATAAGACGAGAGGTAATTTTCATTCCAGAGATAGCCTCTAAGGAGTGCTGGAACTGCAAAGAATGTTTTTCGCTTTGCCCTACAGAGGCATTACAAGCAAGGTTCCTTTTAACCGAAGCTCTAATGTCTCCCTCTTTCCATTTTGGCACTTTCTCGTAGAATTGTACTAAATCTAGCTGATTTCGGCTTGGCAACAACTTCTGATTTCACATTGCACTTAAAGATGCAGTGTTATCTTGCTGTTGACACGATATTATAGAAAGTAAAAACCCAGCACTTCTAATTCTCAGAAACACCCGTCTAAGTGTATACCCCTAATTTTGTCAGTCTTTCCCCAACACTGTCTAAGTCTAACTCTCTGAGCTTCTCTATTTTGGGTAAACCTGTTCTTGTGTCAAACCCTCGTTCTTGGTAGTACTCGTCTAGGCATTCGTCAAGGTAATCCGCACCTCTCATGCCTTTCCCAATTCCAGATGGACAAGGCTCATCCATCCAACGTCCATGCAAGGTATCATCCTTCCGAGACAGCCCAAGCTGCGCGTTATAAGCCTTTTCCAGGCAAACAATTCTTTCCGCACATTTCATCAATTCTTCCGGACTCATCTTTATACCGGTAACTGCGGAAAAAATTGACGCATAATCGGGCATATGCACGGCCCTTTTAGGGTTTTTCTTGAGGGAGAGAGAAAGGACATTGAAGGCGCAAATACCTAGGGAATTAACCACTGCTGCCAGGTCTTCATGATACTTTACTCCCTTGCCTTTGTACCTTGTTGAAGTTGGAATACCAACATCTGGAACTCCGAAAATCCTTTGCGATACGTCTTCCCTGTGTTGTTTGTCGATCTGACCGTGGGCTTTTAGGTGATCAGCACCTCTGGTTGATATGGAATAGGCCAAAGCCCAGTGAGGAAAACCTCGGACATCTTCGACTTCAGTCATACCTTTTGAGTGACAGACGTATTTCTCAGCCTCCGTAGCTAGTTTCCTAGCGGCGGCCACTGTTCCATCAGCAAGCAAACTGCCAATGCCACGCCTGAACGCCACCTTCTTAACCGTATCTTCGATAACGTTCACGTCTCCCCACTCATAGCTTACACCATCAGTGTCATTCTCGGTTATGATACCCCGTTGCCATAGCTCCATTAGCAGGCCTATTCCTGTACCCGTTTCAGTACTATCCAATCCATAGCGGTTGACCAGATTTTGGAAATGGAGGATAGCCTCTAAATTGTTGACGCCGAGGTGAATGCCCATAGAGTTGATAACTATGTATTCGGGTTTTGCCCCGGATTCACCTGCGTAAGGCCCGTCCCTAATCTCCCACCAGTGGCAGCAATTGAGAGGACAGTTCACACTACAGGATATATTCCTAACCACATACTTTTCTAAGAGCTTGTCCGCGCTTATGTCTTCCATTTTGTCAAAAATGACATCTTGATAGTTTCTTACTGAGTGGCAACCAAGTGCGTTGTAGAGGCTGAGCAAGCTGGTCGTGCCATATCGGGAAAAAGCTGCTATTCCTTGGGAAACATTGGGGTCAAGACTGTTTCTTAACTCCTCAGCAATATGAAAGAGGACTTTAGGTTTAGCTACCCGGATGCCTTTTGAACCACGGACGACCACAGCCTTCAAATTCTTGGCACCCATGACACATCCAGCCCCTGCTTTGGCGGCAGCTCGGTAGCGGTCAAACATGATACTGGCAAATCGTACCATATTCTCACCAGCTTGACCTATGGCAGCCACGCAAACATTACGCCCTAACTCCTTCTTTAGAGTGCTATCTGTTTCGTAGACATCGTGTCCCCATAGCTTACTGGCATCCTTAATCACCACTTCATCGTCATCAATCAAGAGATAAACGGGACTTTCCGCCCTTCCATGGATGACAATGTGATCGTAGCCGGCGTATTTTAGCATGCAATTCCAGAAGCCCCCGGCATTGGTATCTCCGAAGATTCCGGTCAGAGGTGACCTAGTGGTAACATGTGTTCTGCTTCCTAGAGGGAGGATTGTTCCAGCTAACGGTCCAACCCCAAAGATGAGCCTGTTTTCAGGACTCAGAGGCTCCACTTCCGGGCCAACTTCATTCCACAGAATCCAGTCATTGACTCCGCTGCCACCGAGGAATTTAGTTCTCCATTCAAGGGGTAGCGCTTGTCTAGTTATCTTCGACTTGGTCAAATCGACTCTTAGAATCCTTCCCGCCCAACCATAGCTCATATTGCTCCTCCAGACTTGCTGGCTGAAATAACTGCCCTTTCGAAGTAGATATCCGCTGGCTTAGCATATTTCAGAGCGCCTGTGGTACAGACCTTAACACAGGCAGGATCTCCTTGGCAAAGGTCGCATATGAAGACATTTCCCAAAGGGTTAACCTTGACCATACCAAAGGGGCAGGCATCAGCGCAGGCCCGGCAATCTGTACAGAGTTCAGCTATGATTACAACAGCGCCTGTCTCAGCATCTTTTACTATGGCATCTACCGGGCATGCGTTGAGGCACCAAGGATTTCGGCATTGCCTACATATTTCGGGGACAAACAAACCACGCTCGTTGAAGGCAACTACTGTTAGCCTTGCCAGCGAAGGGTTGCATTCACCAAAATGGTGGAAGGAACACGCTATCTCGCAGCTTTTGCAACCGCTACATCTTGTATAATCAGAAACTAGAGTCTTATTCAATGTCTGACTGCTCTGCTTCTCTTTCTTATTACGCAATTTTATCACTTCGTCTGAGGACGTGCAATGGCTGGTATGAAAGCAAGTTAAAAATATGAACTTGATATTCAAAGTACTCACCTTATGAGGCTGGCGATACTACTAGGGCAGAGTACCCTCACCAACGTCCCGTTCTTTGCTCCTGTCGGGTAAGCAGAGCGAGGCTTTTATTCGAAGTTTCGTCAAGGAAAAATCAATCTATATAATCACTAAAGCCTTATCCAAATAAAAAGACGCTAGCCTGCAGGCTAGCGTCTGTAAAATTTCTGGTGGAGACGGGGGAGGGTTAGACTCCCCGTCTAGTAGAAGCCCTGCGGTAACATACTCAGCCATATCCAACAAAACATCGTTTTGTTAACGCAGGTTACCAGTCTCAGCTTTGAAGTCAAGTTCTTTTGTTTAACAAATTTCATCAATTTCCTATATAGTACTGTCTATTGCATCCGCAACTCACGCTGTGCCAGCGCCAACTGAAGGAGCTATGCGGGTTCGGTCAGCAGCAGGTAAACTGGAATATGCTTCAAGTAAAGAACCTAGTTTTACCTCTATAGCCATAGATATACGAGCTTTTCCTTCCTTAGTTTTATTAAGACACTATCGAAGTCTCCGAGCCTTTCTCCACCACGAGCTTTCCTCTTCAAATTTTCCAGAGCCCCGGTGATACTTTCCCAAGTCACCCAGTTTACTTGTGGACTGATCCTTTCCTTCGGAGCTACCGTTATTTTGTTGGTTAAAGAGACATACCATCTGGTTTCCCCAAGTCCCTGAACTAGTCCGTCAAACCCGGCAAGGCCTGCACTCAGAGCTGAAAATGGGTCTTTGTTAAGTAACCCTCCGAAAATAGCACTGCCGATTCCAACCGCCAAGCCAGCCTGCATAGTCCGTTTATCCTTAGTAAGTAAGGGGAATCCTCTTTGACGTGCTTCTGATTTCCTATTTTCCTCCAGATTATTCTTGATAATATCGATTTTGAGGCACTCTATCTCTCTACGTAGTACATCAATGTTTCTGGTGGTTGCTAGGGCTACATCCCTGGTAGAACTTATCTCTTGTTTTAGATAGATTACGGTTTCTTCCCAACTGAATTTCAACCTTGATTTCCCCCTAGTCTGTTTTTTACTTCTGAGAGAAAACTCTTGAGGCTTTTTTCTGAGGACTCACCCTCTTTTATCATTTTCTTCATTTGGCCCAGTGCCTCACCTGTATTTACAGCATCGGCAAGCAAACTATCCATCTGATTTCTGATGCTTTCTAACTGCTGCTCAAGCTGCGACGCTGCCTCTCCCCCCATTGCCTTTAGCCTTTCTGAGATAGCAAGCACTTCTTTATCAATTTCGCCCAACAATATCCCCTTCCTCTTCTCCAGCTCCTCTATCTCACCACTGAGAATTGATTTCTTCTTGGCAAGCTCCCTTATTTTGTCTGCTTCCACCCCCTTCCTCTGTTCGAGGCTTGAAATATCCTTATATAAGGCTATTGCGGAGAAGAAATTCTCTTTGACCTGAGCCACCTCGTTATTCTCATCCTTACTTACCCTTTCAAGGAATGCTTTGAGTCTTAGCAGGTCTTCGTCTGAAAAGCCCATCTCTTCTAGCTTTCGTAACGTTTCGTCTTTTCCCTCAACTTCAGAGGAAAGCTTAACCTTCCTTCGGTGAAGTTCTTTCGTTTCCCTGTCCAAGGTCAACTTCTCTGCTTCAGCTTCTTTTAATCTTGATTTAAGTTCTTGAATCTTGGTTGTTTGTATCTGTACATCATTCTCGAGCCTTTCCTTTTCCCGTTTAAAGGCTTCAATTTGTGACGAAAGAGGCTTTATTTCATTAGATAGTTGTGATTTAGCTTTGCTTAATGAATCGATTTCCCCTTCGAGCTTCTCTATTCGCTGAGAAACTTGATGCAGAAATCAAGCAGGATAAGATAATCCCATCACAGCTAAAGGATGGCCGTATGTGTTCTGCACTACGGGAGCATATGCCCCGTTCGCCATTGTGGAAGAAACTCGACAGGCGGGAGCATGTCCTGGAAGAGATAGCTAATCTGAAAGATGATATTAGCGAGCAACTGAGAGAGGAGATTGAGGCTGACTCAAGATTGAATGAGATAGTTGCCGCTGGTGAGGATGGGGTTATTCCTGGCATGGTTGAAGCCCTTAATTTCCAGATGGAGAGGTGGGCTAGAGGATGGAAAGGACTTGATATCAAGGATAACTTTAAAGTAGAACCTGCTGGGGAGGGATTTGTCAAGGTCAGTTATGGATCTTTCAACATGGGTGAAGTAAAAGAAGAGCACGCTACACCCATCAGGGAAGTGCTGATTGATTTGGAATCAGAGATTACTGGTTGGGAACAGTATGACAAGATGCAGGGATTATTCACTGAACTACAACGCTTGAAGCTCGGTCTACGAGATGAATTGACTGTAATAAAACTTAGAAGGATAGTACCAGGGCGTTGTAAATACTGCCCCATGTAACGGCCGAGTAGCGTAAAATAAAGGAGGCAAGTCATGAAAGTAGCACTTTATGCCAGGGTATCGTCCGACCGTCAGGATATTGATCTCTCCATTACTGCGCAGCTTAAGGCGCTGAGGGAATATGCTTCGCTTAACGGTCATACAGTGACTAAAGAATACGTTGATGAAGCAGAGAGTGGTTGCTCTATAGATAGGCCGGGTTTTCAGAATATGATTGCCGCTGCGCGTCAGAAGGTTACGCCTTTTGAGGCCATTCTTGTCTGGAAGCTATCCAGATTCGCCCGAAACCGGGAAGACTCTATAATCTATAAATCTCTGCTTAGAAAGCGTGGCATTCAGGTAATCTCTATTAATGAGCCGGTGGAGGACACCCCCTCAGGGAAGTTGCTGGAGGGCATCATCGAGGTCATTGATGAGTTCTATTCCGCCAATCTCTCCCAGGACGTGCTGAGAGGCCTAAGAGAGAATGCCAGCAGAGGTTTCTATAATGGTGGTAGACCCCCCTACGGGTATGTCAGGGTGAAAGTGAAGGATGGTGCTACGTCAAGGACCAAGCTTGAGCCGGACCCTAAGACAGCACCTATAACGCAACGCATCTTCAGGGAGTGCCTAACAGGCAAGGGGCTCAAGGCCATTGCTCGAAGCCTTAATGGCGATGGCATATCCTCCAGGACAGGTAAGAAATGGGGGGCAACCTCAATTGAGAAAATACTGCATAATGAAGCCTACACCGGGACAATGGTATGGGGCAAGCGGACGAAGAATCCGGGCCGAGTTGGTAATGGCACTGTTCTCTTGCGGACAGACAATGCCTGGCCCGCCCTCGTTGACAGGGCAACCTTCACACAGGCACAGGCAAGACTGGCTTCCCGGGCGCCTAAGGTTATTCATCCCAGGGAGGTGGATAGTCCATATCTGCTGAGTGGCATTATTTGCTGCGGCATATGCGGAGCAGCTATGGTAGGTCAGGGAAGTGGCCATCGCTACCGCTACTACATGTGTGGTAACGCCCGTAGAAAGGGCAGAGAGGTATGCCCGTCACCCATTCTGCCCAAGGATAGGGTCGAGGGGTTCATTATAGACCGCATTAAGAGCTATATTCTTACTGAAGAGAACCTAGAGGAGCTGGTGAGGCTGACTAATGAGGAATTGTGCCAATCCTGTAGTGAGAATAGGGAAAGGCTGGAGCTTATTCAGGCTCAAATCGAAGAAATGGATAACAGGCTGAACAAGCTCTACGATGCCGTAGAGACAGGGGAGTTTAAGGGTGGAGAGCTTGCCCCTAGGATAAAGGCTCTCTCCCAGAAGAAGGAGGAGCTATTGCAGGCAAAGGCCGGCGCAGAGGAAATTTTACGCTATAAGAGTGTGGACATGGCTGACCCTCAAGTTGTGCAGGAATATGCCGATGACCTGAGAGGCTTGCTGGCGAAATCCTCCATAACTGAGCAACGGAGCTTCCTCAAGTCCTTTGTAGAAAGGATTGAGGTGTATGAATCAGAAGCAAAAGTGTATTATACTATCCCTATGCCTCCACATAGCGTCTCCGAGGAAACTGTGGGAGTTTTACCTTTCGTACACCACGGTTGAAGGAGAGGGGGATAAAGGGGGTGAGGTAGATAAACAATCTCTATGACAATGTCTACGTTGTTTTGCCCTCTACCGTCTATGCTATAATCCAGATATATGAAAATCTTGGGTATTGAGACCTCTTGTGATGAAACTGCAGCCGCGGTGGTAGAGGATGGAGTTAGAATTCTGTCCAATCAGATTGCCTCGCAGGTGGAAATCCATGCCCGCTACGGGGGGATTGTCCCAGAAGTAGCCTCTAGGCAGCACATTCTGTCCATTATCCCCATTGTTAAGCAAGCGATGGCTGAGGCTAGGGTTAACTGGAGTGATTTGGATGGCATTGCTGTCACCATTGGCCCTGGGCTGGCTGGCTCACTGCTGGTAGGGGTAAATGTGGCTAAGGCGATTGCTTTGGCTCGTGGGTTACCTATTACCGGAGTTAATCACCTGGAGGGTCATATCTACGCTAACTGGCTGATTAACCGCGATACTGAGCTTGCCCCTCTCTTCCCCTTGGTGTGCCTCATTGTTTCTGGAG
>JABUBO010000568.1_pt1 | contig 12063 bp, 8 predicted proteins | sample 7240361 | NCBI WGS metagenome assembly JABUBO01 (sample SAMN07256346, study PRJNA390944) | subsurface metagenome | isolation source: Methane hydrate marine sediment | place: Pacific Ocean: Eastern North Pacific, ODP site
GAGAAGCATTAAAGACTTTATCCTCACTTTTTTAATTCTTTATTATTGATATTATCTATTACAATAGAAATTTTTAAAATTCTCAAGGATTTTGTGTGATTCCAAAAGATAGTGATGCTGGGTGAGATCGACTTTAATATGATTTTGGAGAGAAAAGCATTTTGTTCGCTAGAAGTCCCTTCCTACAGGCTTTTTCTTTTTATGAAAGCATTTTCCAACATTACCGATGAGGATATGATGGAAGATATTTTTAAATAAAGAAAGTAGGTGAAATAAATTTGAGCTTATTAAATTCCCATAATTAGTGCGAGGATGCCCCGGATGAACCTTTATTCATCAAATTCTCAAAAATCTTTGAGGATAAAACTCTTTATGGACTGAACAAGAAAATAAAGCAGTTTGAAGCCGCCCACCCTCATCTAACATTGATCAGTTCCGATGATTACGCAAAAGATTTCCCCGTATTCGGCAATTACTTATTTTCGGATAAAGACCGACATTATTTCGAACTCAAATACAGATTTAGAACTTATAAGGAAGTCAGATTTTATGAACCAGATTCTGACTTAGCAGACTGGCTGAGAAGAATTGATGAGTTTGGAGAATTAAGAATAAAGAAAGGTTCATTTTTTCCTTTTTAATCCATTTTTTTTCCTTGATTTTTAATATGCAATTTAAATGCAAAAAACAAATAAATATAACCAATGTGAGCATTTTTGAAGAATTTTTAAACCTTTTTTTCACTTGCAGATGTATTTTAATTATTTATCTATATCTCTTTCTTTAATAGTATCTTTTTAGAAGAGAAGTGCCTCCTATTGAAACACCTAGCATGTGTGCTTTATCTATTCCGAAATTACCAATATGGCATTTTTTCATTATGGTATTCATTTAATGATTTAATAGAAATTTTTCTTTCTCGAATTTGTTCAATTGCATTAAATATTGCAAATGCTAATTGCAGATTTATTATAACTGGAATATTATATTCCACTGCAAATCTACGAATTTCATATTCATCTTCCATTATTCTCTTATATTTTTCTGCTTCCACTGCAATTGTTGGGATGTTTATAACCATGTTAATTTTTCCTTCTCTGATATAAGTTAAGATATTCGGAAATTCTCCAATTTCTTTTACTTTTGATAATTTAAAGTTTGATATTCCTGCAGATTCAAGAGCTTTTGAAGTATGTTCTGTCGCATAAATTGAAAAACCTAAAGATTTTATTTTGTGAGCTAAAGGAATAATATCCTTCTTAAGTTTTTCGCCACCAACTGTAATTAAAATATTACCATTCTCAATAGGAATTTTTAATTCGGTTGATTCTAATGCTTTTATTAAAGCATCAGGAAAATCATCTCCAATACATGCAACTTCTCCTGTTGATGCCATCTCAACACCTAAGACAGGATCGGCTCCATCTAAGCGCATAAATGAAAATTGGGGGCATTTAATGGTCACGAAATTTCCAGTTGGTATATTCATTATTTTTGGATCAATTTTTTTTCCAAGAATGACTTCAGCAGCAATTTTCATAAGATTAATTCCGCGAGTTTTTGAAACTAAAGGCATAGAACGGCTTGAGCGCAAATTACATTCAATAACATATAATTTCCCTTCTTTTAATAAATATTGGATATTAAATGGTCCCCTTATTTTTAATGCTAAAGCGATTTTTTTCGATATAGAGATTAAATTATCAATAATATCATTAGATATTGTCTGAGGGGGGATCGCCATTGTTGCATCTCCACTATGTATCCCAGCATTCTCAATATGTTCAATAATTGCACCTATAAATACATTTTCTCCGTCGCTAACACCGTCACATTCAATTTCACGTGAGTCAGTAAAAAATTTTGTGATAACAACTGGATTATCTTTAGATACTTTAGAAGCGATATCTAAAACGTGTCGCAAAGTTTGGGGATCATGTGCTACTCTCATTGCAGCACCAATTAATACAAAAGAAGGTCGAACTAATACAGGGTATCCAATTTCCTCTGCAAATTTTAACACATCATCTTTTTCCTCAAGACTATTCCATATTGGTTGCAATATTGCTAAGTGATCAAGTAAGGCACTAAATTTTTTCCTATTTTCTGCGTTATTGATACTAATCCCTTGAGTGCCTAATAATCTGAGATTAGTTTTTCTAAAAAACTCATTATATTTTTGGAATTTAACCGCTAAATTATTCGCAATTTGACCACCAACCGATACAACTACACCATAACCTTTTTCCTTCTCGCAGATATCTACAACACGTTCGCCCGATAATTCTTCGAAATATAATTTATCTGAAATATCATAATCAGTTGAAACCGTTTCAGGATTATAATTAATCATAATTACTTGATCAACATTTAATTCCTTGAGTTTCCATACCATATTAACGCAACCCCAATCAAATTCTACAGAAGAACCAATTCTATAAGTTCCTGAGCCTAAAACAATTATTTTTTGAAGGTTCTCAGTGGTTTCTTTTTCATAATCAATATCATCTTCCATTGCAGAATATGTAAGATAAAGATAATTTGTTTGTGCTGGCCATTCAGCTGCCAGTGTATCCATCTGATTTGTATAGGGAATTATATTATATCGTTTTCGAAGTCGACGAATAGTGATTGTATCAAGCCCCATTATTGTTGCTATTTGTCCATCTGAAAACCCAAAACGTTTAGCCTTTCTTAATTGATATTCTTTTTCTTCATCTGAAGACCTAAGAAGATTTAATCTTTTCAATTCTCTTTCTATATTAATTATATTTTTAATTTTATGGAGAAACCATTTATCAATTCGAGATAAACGGTAAATTTCATTGATGGAAATTCCTTTTTTAATAGCTTCCGCCACCCTAAAAATTCTTTTATCCGTTGGATGCCTTAATTCATTCTTTAATTCATTATAATTATCAATTGGTTCTAAATCATTACCAACAATTCCTTTCATATCGATATCCAACATTCTTATTGCTTTTTGTAATACTTCTTCGAAAGTTCGTCCAATTGCCATAACTTCTCCAACTGATTTCATTTGTGTTCCAATGTGTTTATCTACTCGTCGAAATTTGTCTAAATCCCATCGGGGATATTTTAAAACTATATAATCAATTGAAGGTTCAAAACATGCCGTCGTAATACCAGTTACAGTATTTTTTAATTCTGTTAACAGATATCCCAGTGCTAATTTAGTAGCAAAATAGGCTAAAGGATAACCTGTTGCTTTTGAGGCAAGTGCAGATGAACGAGACAACCTTGCATTTATTTCAATTGCTTGAAATTCTTTTGATATTGGATTTAAAGCATATTGAATATTGCATTCTCCAATAACACCCAAGTTTTGAACAACCCTTATTGATGCACATCGCATCATTTGATATTCTTCATTTGTCAGTGTTTGAGTGGGAGCTACAACAATGCTCTCTCCAGTATGTATCCCCATAGGATCAACATTTTCCATACTACAATTAATAATACAATTATTAGATGCATCTCGAACAACTTCAAATTCGATTTCTTTCCATCCCCACACTGATTCTTCTACTAAAATTTGATGTATCATTGACTGAGCTAACGCTCTTTTCGCAAATACTTCAAATTTTTTTAGATTTTCAACAATACCCGACCCTCTACCACCTAATGTATATGCAACTCGAATCATTAATGGAAAACCCAATTCTTCTGCTGCTTTCAATGCATCTTGATAATTATCTACTGCAAAACTTTTAGGGCAAACTACACCAGATTTTTCCATTGCTTTAACAAATAAGTCTCTATCTTCAGTTGCAATTATTGCTTCGACAGGTGTTCCCAATACTCTTACATTATATTTTTCCAATATTTTCTTTTCTGCTAATTCAACACCGATATTTAATGCTGTTTGACCACCAAATGATAATAAAATCCCATCAGGTCTTTCTTTTTTAATTACTTTTTCAACATAATACATATTAATTGGCAGTAAATATATTCTATCTGATAATTGGGGATCAGTTTGAATTGTCGCGATATTTGGGTTTATTAAAATAGTATAAATTCCTTCCTCCTTAAGTGCCTTTAATGCTTGAGAACCAGAGTAGTCAAATTCACCTGCTTGACCAATTTTTATTGGACCTGAGCCTAGTACTAACACCTTTTTAATTGTATTATCAAAAGGCATTTATTTTAGAACCCCCATAAATTTTAAAAACATATCAAATAGAAAAGCTTGAGTATCTTTAGGTCCTGGAGATGATTCGGGATGAAATTGAAGGCTAAAAATGGGTTTAATTTTATGGATAATCCCTTCATTTGTTTTATCATCAGGATTGTAAAAGAATTCCTTAAAGCTTACTTCTTCCAAATTATCAGTATTAATTCCATATCCATGATTCTGAGTAGTAATAAAGCATCTTCCCGTTGGATTATGGATTACTGATTTATTTCCTCCTCGATGTCCGAATTTAAGTTTATAAGTTTTCGCTCCAGCACCTAAACCAATTATTTGATCACCCAAACAAATTCCCATTGTAGGAATAGAATTTTCGATTAAATTTTCAGCAACTTCAATTGCACTTTTACATTTCAAGGGATCTCCCGGTCCATTTGAAATTAGAACACCGTTGGGATTGTAATCCATGATTTGGTCATAACTAAAATCATGGGGCACTAAAATTACATTCAAATTTCTTTTCAATAAATTTCGTATAATATTAAGTTTAGTGCCTAAATCTAAAACAATCACAGTCCCAATAGGATTTGAGGGAGTGAAATGTCTTACTCTCTCAGTAGAAACTTCACTAACTAAATTTCTATTATTTGGATCTGAAATTTCTTTAACTTCCTCTTTTATTAGTTCGATATCCGGTTTTTCACCAGGGTTAAATACTTGCAATAATCCTAATTTCACTCCTTCATCTCGAATTATTTTAGTTAAAGCCCTAGTATCAACCCATTCAATTCCAGGGACCTCTTGTTCTTGAAGAAAATCGTCTAAAGATTTCACACTTTCATAGTGACTAGGTATCTTACAATATTCATTTACTACTAATCCTTTAATTTTAATACTATCTGACTCAAAACATTTATGTATTCCATATTCATCCTTTATCCAATCTGGAACACCATAGTTTCCAATTAAGGGATAAGTCATAATACATATTTGTTCATGAAAAGAGGGATCTGTAATAGTTTCATTATAACCGACCATACTGGTTGTAAATACTATTTCTCCACAAACCTTTTTTGTAGCCCCAAATCCAATTCCTTCAAAATATCTTCCATCTTGAAACATTAAAATTGCCGGGCGTTCATTTTTTAGATGCATTTTATCCCTCTATAACTCATTTCTCAATATTTCTTTCTACTCAAATAAATTCAATAGTAGATGGAGGCTTATTTGAAATATCATATAAAACTCTATTGAAGCCTTTTACTTCGTTTATAATTCTCGTTGATAACTTATCTAGTAAATCCCAATCAATCTTTACAAAATTGGCGGTCATTGCATCTATGCTCTGAACTGCTCGGATTACACAGATATACTCATATGTTCTATGATCTCCCATAACTCCAACTGTTTTTACCGGAAGAAATACTGGAAATATCTGCCAAATATCATCGTAAATCCCGGCACTTTTGATTTCTTCTTGAATTATTTGATCAGCTTCTCTTATCATAGTTAATTTTTCCTCATCAACAGAACCGACACACCTTACGGCTAATCCAGGACCAGGAAACGGGTGTCTCTTTATCAATTCTTCTGGTAATCCAAGTTCTATACCTATTTTTCTAACTTCATCTTTATATAATTCTTTTAAAGGCTCAATTATATCAAAATTTAATTTTTCTGGTAAGATTACATTATGATGAGATTTAATTTTTGAGGCAAATTTACTTGTAGCTTTAGATTCGACTCGATCAGGATATATAGTCCCTTGTGCTAAAAATTTAATGTTTGGATATTTAGTTTCTAATTCCTTAGTTTTTTGAACAAAAACTTCAATAAATGAATTTGCAATTATTATTCTCTTTTTTTCAGGATCAGATACTCCCTTAAGGTACTCCATAAACAAATTCTTTGCATCAATGTAATGAAAATTTTTAAATTTTAACTTTCTTTTGAAAAATTCTTGGACTTCTAATTCCTCGTTTTTACGTAATAAATTATTATTTACAAAGATACAATGCAATTTATCCCCTATAGCTTTATGAAGTAAAATTGAAGTGACTGACGAATCTACACCTCCACTTAGTCCTAAAATAACCCTATTGTCTCCTACTTCTCCTCTGATCTTATCAATTGTATGTTCAATCCAATTTTCTAATTTCCATTCTTTTTTACATTTGACTATTTTAAATAAAAAATTAGAAAATATTTTATCTCCACTGATAGTATGCTTTACTTCTGGATGGAATTGCACTCCGTATATTTTGAGTTCTTCATTTCCATAAGCTGCAATTGGGCAATTATCAGTTCTTGCTAAAACTTGAAATCCTGGAGGAATATCTATCACTTGGTCTAAATGAGACATCCATATGGTTTCTTCGTCTTTTAAAAGTTCAAATAATCCTTTATGTTCGAGAACATGTAATAATGTTTTTCCATATTCTTTATTTTCCTTCGGCTCGATTTTACCCCCAAGATGATGAATTATTAAATGATGGCCATAACAAATTCCCAAAATTGGAATTTTGTTCTCGCGTATGAATTTATATATATTCTCAGATAGCTTGGGAGAATCTTCCGAATATACACTACTGGGGCCTCCAGATAATATTATCGCTTTAGGTTCAATACTTTTAATTTTTTTAAAATCAATATCATAAGGAAAGACTTCTGAGTAAACATTTAAATCTCTTATTCTCCTAGCAATTAGGTGGCTATATTGACCTCCAAAATCAAGAATTATAACTGTATCCATTTTAATTTAAAATTATTCTATATAAGGCGATAATTACTTAATATTGTTAGCTTGATATCACTAATATTTTTTTATTATAAATTATATTCTAATAAAAGATTAATAATTAACTCGTTTTAACACAATTTAATGAAAATATGAAAATTTAACCAAAAATTACAGTTCAAAATCATTATAAAGAGAAATAAAGCTAATCAGATGACGGTCTATTCTTAATATAAAAATTTTTGTCGATAAAAAATAAATTTATTAACGTTTTCCCACTTAAGAACACTTAGTAGATAAAATATGAATATAGAATCAACAATTGATGAAAAAGGTAGAGTATGTATCCCAGTTGAATTAAGAAAACGAATGAATATTAAACCAGGAGAAAAAATATTTTTACAAATTAAAGGTAATACAATCATTATGCGAAAATCTACTTCGGTAGAAGAATTTATTAAAAAATCTAAAGAATTTAGCGAACATTTAAAAAAAATCGCTGATAAACCAATAGAATTTAAAAAAATATTTGAATAATATTTATGATCACAATTGATTCTCAAATCTTGATTTATTATTGGGATAGTAGTGCCAAAGAACATAAAAATATTACTAATTGGTTAAATGGAAAAAATAAAGATGGGATTCTTTTCAATAAAGATATAATTTTAAGTGCTATTATTCCAGTGGAAGTGGGCACTATTTATTCATATTAACAGACATCTAATTAATTGCAATAATATAAAATTTTAAAGATATAAAAAAATTTCAAGAAAAATGTTGAGAATTTTTATAATTTTCTAATATATCTATCAAATTCCCAATTAGAAACTACTTTCCTGTATAAATCAAATTCTTCTAATTTAGCCCAAAGAAAATTTCTGAATGGTCTATCACCAAAAACTCTTTTCATAAGTTCACTCTTTTCATATTCTTCAAGGGCTTCATAAAGATTCGCTGGAAGTGCCTTAATTCCTCTTTTTTTCATTTCTTTTGTAGAGATTTTATACACATTGAAATCACTAGGTTCTGGTGGCTCAATCTTTTGCTTTATCCCTTCTAATCCCGTTGCCAATAACACTGAAAATTGTAAATACGGATTTCCTGCTGGATCAGGACATCGTATTTCACATCGAGCTCCCGACTTAGTTGGAAAGCTTGGTACGCGAATTAATGGAGATCGATTCTTAAAACCCCACGCTAAATAAATTGGCGCTTCATAACCGGGAACTAAACGTTTATAAGAGTTTGGCCAGCTGCACAAAACAGCACACATTTCCCTCCCATATTTTATTTGCCCTCCAACAAAATATTTCATAGTTTGGGAGATATGATTCTCATCATTTTCATCATAAAAGATATTTTCTCCATTCTTCCATAAAGATTGATGTACATGCATCCCAGAACCATTGATATTTTGGAAAGGTTTTGGCATAAAAGATGCGATACAGTTATATTGTGCTGCTACTACTTTTACAATCATTTTTAGCCAAACCGTATGATCTGCAGTTTTCAACGCTGTATCATATTTGAAATCAATCTCATTTTGTCCTTCTGCAACCTCATGGTGTAATGTTTCGATTTCAATTCCATATCCTTTCGCATACTCAGCCATGTCCCTTCTCATTTTTTCATCTATAAGATATGGGTCATAATCAAAATATCCGCGTAAATCTCTAGGTTTGATTGCTTCCTCTTCACTTAATATAAAAAATTCTAATTCTGGGGCACACATAAATTCCCAGCCCATTTCTTGAACTTCTTTATAAGTATTTTGAAGAATATATCTCGGATCTCCTTCAAATCTTTTACCATCAGGTTCATATATATCGCATATAAATCCACATTCATCCTTTTTCTGAGAATTCCATGGAATGATGTGAAAAGTAAATGGATCTGGAAGTGCAACCATATCTGATTCCTCTATTGAACCATACCCAGTAATTGATGAACCATCGAAATTTTCCCCTTCTTTTAATATTGATTCAATTCGATTTATATTAACTCCAAAGCTTTTTACAATCCCATTAATTTCAGTGAATTCTAAACTTGCAAATTTAATCTCTTGATCTTTTATGATTTTTAGAATCTCTTCAATTTTTTCTTTTCTTTTCATAAGTTTCACGCAAAAATACTTTCTATTATATCTTAAAATAGTAAGAAAGATTTAATAAAAAATTGGTAATTAATTTATAAATTAACCTATTTTTTATTTTTATATTTTATTGATGCTTTTATGAATGCTGTGTAGCAAGGAGATGGAGAGTATGGTTTGCTTTTAAATTCCGGATGGAACTGCACCCCAACCATCCAATGATCTTCACGATTTAATTCAATACTATTAATAATTTTTCCTGTCTCATCTCTACTTGAGACAATTAATCCTTTTTGCTTAGCCTCATCATCAATGTATTTTTCAATTATATGATATCTGTGGCGAAATCGTTCAATTATTTCATCAGTTTGATATGCATCATATAACTTAGTTCCTTTTTCAATCTTTATTGGAAGACCTCCTAATCTCATTGTACCCCCTTTTGATTTTATTTCTTTTTGACTTTCAAGCAAATCGATAACTGAATAGGGCGTATTTGGGTCTATTTCTGTCGAATTTGCGTTTTTCAAGCCTAAATATTTTCTGCAAAAAGCAATGAAAAATAATTGAGCCCCAAAACAAATTCCTAAATAAGGTATATGATTTTTCATTGCCAATTCGGCAGCTTTAATCATACCCTCTACTGCTCGTTCCCCAAATCCAGGTGTTAATAAGACTCCATCACATTCTTTTAATTCTTTTTCAATATCCGTTTCTTCTGAAATATTGATCGTTTTTAAATTTGCAATATACCCCTCATGAGCTGCAGCCTGCTCCAATGCACTATTTATTGAAATATATGAATCAGAGATATTAAAGTACTTTCCTGGCATACCAATTGTAATTGTTTCTTTTGCGTTTTTAAAAAGATTAACGGTTTTCTGCCATTCAGAGTAATTATTTACGGTGCTATAAGTCACCAATTTTGCTTTTAAATCTAAAAGCTCGCATAAATAATCTCCCAATTTTTGATCTTCAAATAATAAAGGAAGTTCATAAACCACATCTAAATCAGGATCTGAGATTACTGCATTAATTGGGACATTTGTAAATAAGGAAATTTTTTCCTTTATTTCATTATCTAAAGATTTTTTAGATCTACCGATTAAAACATCAGGTTGCAAACCAGCAGCCTGTAAAGCCTTAACTGAGTGTTGAGTTGGTTTAGTTTTATGTTGCCTAATTACGCTGGAATATGGGATTAAGGTAACATGAACTAGAGCCGTACTTCTTTTTGATAATTCTAATCTTAATTGTCTGAAACTCTCTAAAAATATCTGAGATTCAATATCTCCAACAGTTCCTCCACATTCTACTAATAAAACATCTAAATCTTCCTCTCCTGCTATTTTTTTTAATCGATTCTTTATAATATTCGTACAATGAGGAATTATTTGAACTGTTCTTCCAAGAAATGTTCCTTTTCTTTCTCGCAAAATTGTGGATAGATAAATTTGTCCAGAAGTAATATTATGAGAAGGATGAATATTTTCTCCCCAAAATCTTTCATAACTTCCAAAATCTTGATCTATTTCCGAGATTCTATAAATATATTCATCTGAACTGGGTACCGGCTTAAAATCCCACACTTGCTCGGTAATAAAACACTCTCCATGTTCAATGGGATTAAGTGTTCCAGGATCTACATTTAAATAGGGATCAATCTTTACGCCAGAGATTTTAAACCCTCGAAATTGAAATAATTTACCCAAACTAGCAGTTACAATGCCTTTACCAATCCCTGACATGACCCCGCCCGTTATAAACACAAATTTGCAATTGGACTGCATTTTAACTTCACCTACTCTGTTTCAATATTAGTTTTAAATAAAATACTACATATTTTTCCATTCTAATAAATATTAGTAAAAGAAAGAAAAAATAATAAATTACCTCTCTTAAATTAAATTTGCTATTTTTTAAGAATATGGACATTATGGCAGAAACTTTCTTGAGTATAGGATTAACCGCTTTAATGCTCGGTGTGACTTCTAAGACTTTAAGGAGGTGGGATAAGGCGGGAACTTTTCCACCTTGTTTTCGAACAATTGGAAATCACGGAAGGTATAGCTGAAGTAAGGTTTTAGAATTTTTGAAAATTAAGAAACGAGCAAAAAGTTCGATAAAAGGAGGTGCAATTAAGCTAAAATGTGCGATTTACGGCAGAGTGTCCTCGTCAAGACAGAAAAAATCGGATGAGTTAAAAAGACAATTAGAGGAAATAAAAAGATATTGCGATTTAAAGGGGTATGATATGGTTAAAGCGTATTCAGATGTAGGTTCGGGGTTGAATGATAACCGTAGAGGGCTTTTAAAGCTATTGAAGGGCGTTTCTGTAGGTAAATACGACGTTATTGTGGCGAATTACAACGATCGGTTATCACGATTTGGGCTTCATATAATTGAAGAGTATTTGAACAGCTGGGGCGTGAAGCTTAAAGTGGTCCACCCAACGATTGCGGATAACACGCCTCACGCGGAGCTTATCACCGATTTGACCGCAATTCTCTACTCTTTTATGGGAAGGCTTTATCAAATGCGAAGGCAATCTTGAAAAAAAAAATAGAATATTTTTCTAAACCGGGGCACAGGACCTATTTATATATGGCAATGAGTTCAATTAAAATAGAAAACAACTACTTTTAGAGTAAATGAAGAGAGATCCAAATAAGGGAAAAAATCCGTCGGAACCGGAATATCTTCGAACTTATAAGATTGGTCTTAGAGTTCCCGAAAGACTTTTAGAAGAACATAATCAATTGATACGGCGGAGGGAAGTGCTTCAATTTTTAAGAAAAGCGCCAATAAAAGGCTACTCGATGACTTTTGAAAATTTCATTATAAAAAAGAACCTTATCGATGCAAATAACGAGATTATAGATCAATATAAGAAAATATTTGACAATCTTAAACGTGTCAAAAGCATTGAGGTGGAATTAAATAGAAATAAGGAGCAATTGAAAAATTCAAAAAATTACAATCCTGCATTAAATTCAGAACATTTCTCACGAGCAGACCTTCCCAAGTTTGCCGATCCCGCAAATCCCTCGCTTAGCGAGATTTCGCTTAGAGATT
>JABUBO010000569.1_pt1 | contig 12025 bp, 6 predicted proteins | sample 7240361 | NCBI WGS metagenome assembly JABUBO01 (sample SAMN07256346, study PRJNA390944) | subsurface metagenome | isolation source: Methane hydrate marine sediment | place: Pacific Ocean: Eastern North Pacific, ODP site
AAACCTCAATATTGTTGGGTTCGATGGCAGCAGCGTGCTCAAGGTCTTCTATTGCCTTATCAGTTTGCTTGAGGGATGCGTATGTTCGAGCGCTAAAGATATAAGCTAATGCGTTGTTGAGGTTATTTACTATTTCATCACAAAGTCTCAACGCCTCTGTCGTTTTGTTCTGACGAATATTGAGCTGGACTTGCGCAGCAGCTATCGTCAGTGAATTAGGGTCTTGGATTTTTAGTTTAGCTAATAATTCTTCAGCCTCGTCAAATTTTTCCTGCTGCATATTGAGTAATGCAAGAAACAAACAGGCAGTTTGGTTATTGGGGTCATTGCTGAGGAGGTCCTGTAGAATGTCTGAGGCCAAACTTAACTGGCCGTGCCTGAGGTGGCTTTGCAATTGAAATTGCTGAAGTTGCGGGTGATAGAGTTTTGCCGCCGAAGCGCGGTTCAGAAGCTGCTCGGCTTCGTCATATTCCCTTGCTTTGTAGAGTGCAGCGACAACAGGAATTATTATGTTAAGGTCATCCGACGAGCGGCTCAGGCCTTCACGATAAGTCGAAATTGCCAGTTGTAACTCACCGGCGCGTTCATAGGATGCCGCCAGGAGCATTCGGCTGGCCTGGTCACTCGGATTTGCCAGCAGATTTCCCTGCAGATGCGTAACAATTTGGGGATAACGAGCTTCGAAATCGTCTTCTGCGAACCAGACTCTAGCTTGTTCATATTGCCATTGCCAGCCGTCCTCGCCCTCAAGCGACTTGATGTCATCGACGAGCTGCTGGGCTTTCTCGGGGTCCTTGATGACCTGCTCACACAGTAAAAGTCGGCGTTTTACAGGAATGTCATCAGGCAGTTTTTGTGAAAGTGCATCAAGCAGTGTGTAAGCATTGTCTTTCTGATTCCACTGAGTGTAAAATCGGGCAAGCAGCATGCCTAATTGGCGATGGGCGATGGGTTGCTCAATACGTATCAATGCATCTTTAATAGTTGCTTCGCATTTTTCTTCATTGCCTTGTTGAGCCAATAAAATCGCAAGGTATCTTACCAGCTCAACAGTGTCGGGAAATTCCTCTATCATCTCATCTAACAACAATATTGCTTCATCTATCTTACCTTGAGCAGCAAGCAGCTCAACTTCAGCCATAACAATCCTAACTTGGGAAGGATGGTCTTTCTTCAGTTGAGTCACCAATGCCTCAGCTTCAGTGAAATTACCCTGTTGCCGTGCGAGCTGGAGCTGCATAAGTTTGACCTCGAGAGCACCGTCAGTGGCCTTTTCCAATGCGGACAATCGTTTTTCTATGTCCTGCCACATTTGTTCATTCCCGCCTGCTGAGCTTACTGCCAATAGCTGCATTCGAGCTTGTAAATACAGTAAGACAGGCCTAAGATTTTCCGGTGAAAGTTGCATCGCAGTTGCGGCGTGCTCTGCCGCCTCGGTCCAGTTTCCGGTCTGGGCCAACATTTCGGCCAGGGCCAGACGTTCAGTGAAAAGATTGGGCCTTTCAGAAACGAGCGTGCGTAAATGCCCCAGCGCCAATTGTGTGTTTCCTAAGCGAGACAGAGCTGACGCCAATACCAATCGAACTTGTGAAGATGTATTGCCCAATCCAATTGACTGCTGCCAATATTTAACGGCCTCAAATAGTTGTCCTCTCTTGGCAGCTACAAGACCTTCCAGGAATGCAACCGTAACAGGTGAGACATCCTTTAGGTTCATTTCGGAGATACAATCGGCAGCGCGGTCGAGCCGGCCCCCACGGATAAATAGCTCTGTAGCTAAGGGCATAAAATCCCAGGGCTGAGAAGAAAGCTCTTTTAAGCCGGTCTCGGCAATCTCTAACATCTTTTCCTGTGACTTTGATTTCAGTGCGAGCAGAGCCCATATTCGCCAGAGACCTTGGTCTGTTGGCGTGGCCGTTTGCACAGCCGCCAGATGTTCTTCTGCCTTATCAAGGATGTCTGCGTTGATAAATTCCTCGGCAAGGCGCAACAGCACTTCAGGGTCAGATAAATCCTGTTGTTCAGCCTGCTCTAAATCTGTTAACGTCTTGGCGATGTCTTTGCTTCTTCGGTGGAAACCGGCACGGACTATATATGCCAGGGCAGAGGACGGATTATTGTTTACCGCTCCATCAAACCAGCTTGCGGGGGAATCCGGAAAATCTTCCGGACGCAGCTCTATAAGCTGACCCAATGTTTCGTAAGCCAATATCTGGTCAGGATGTTCTTGTATGACGGCCTTTAATTGCGCTGCTGCTTCATCGAACTTCCGTTGTCTGGCCAGGGCCAGGGCCAACATCCTGCGAAGTTTAGGGTCATCATTTATTTCGAGCTGTCTGCTGGCAATTAACTCGGCCTCGCCGGCCATACCCATCATTAAATATATCTCGGTAAGCTGCATAGCGGCTTCGTAATTGTTTTTGTCTGCCCTCAAAACGGCTCGATAAGCTCCTATGGCTTGTTGAACATTGCTGCGTTTAGAAGGCCTGATTTTAAGCAGTGCATCAGCGTATTTGAGCAATGCGGGAACATCATCCCGCTCAACCCGGAGATACTTGCCTAAATCATTTGCCGCGTCTTCCCACCTTTGTTCATCATATGCTTTATTGCCGAGAACGAGTCCCTGTTCGGCCCTGTTCGCTTTCTGCCATTGGCGCAGTCCATAGGCGATTGAGCCCAAAATAACAAAGCCGATTACCAGAACAATTGCCAGTTTCCAGTTAAAATATCTTTGAGGCATTTACTTACCCTTTCTGAATATTTAGAATTCGTCTAAAATTGGTTGATGAAGTTATCAACCAGTTTTTTGGTTGTTTGACAACATATCCATAGGTCCATGCTTAGCGACATATTTCTGACATATTTGGTGTCATAATAGATCCATTCCTGGAAGTCTTTCATTAGTTGACGGGTTCTGTAAACCTGCCAGAGCCCTGTGATTCCAGGCCGAACCGATAGTCGGGCGTCACGCCAAAACGGACACAACATATTCTCCGATTCAGGAGAAGGCCTTGGACCGACAACACTCATCTGTCCAAGCAGAACATTTATGAATTGAGGTATCTCATCGAGATATGTCTCTCGCAGGAATCTTCCGACGGCGCTGATTCGTGGGTCATCAGCCATCTTGAATTGTGGGCCATCGACTTGACTAACGAATCGCAATTTATCTTGTATCTTATCTGCACCGAGGTGCATTGTTCTGAATTTTAGACAGTTGAACGTTTTTCCATAGAGTCCCTGTCGTTTATCCTTAAAAAATATCGGGCCTGGGGAAGTTAATTTTATTGCCAGGACGATAAAGGGCATTATGGGAGCGAATAGAACAAGCACTATTACTGCGGCGAAACAGTCAGTAATTCGCTTAAAGCTTCCTGCGTAAGAGAGCCTTGGCCAACTGCGGTAGCTGTCATTGATACGTTGTTTGCGGTTCAGGTCGAATAGTTGCGAGCGGCAAATCTGCTTTGAACTAAGGTTTACTGGAGGTGTAGAATCTTGTTTGACGTTGTCGAAGCTGGTATCTCCACAGAATGCCTTACGGCAGGAACTGGAAGCTGGACGCCCGAGCTTCGAGTTTCCAAGGCGAGCATCGATACGAGCATCGACAACCTTAAACGAAAAATGTCCTTTAACAATGCGGTTCTGCACAAATTGATTCTGCGGCACTAAGACTTCCGGGCCAATGATTGATGAGCTTATTACCGCTCCTTGTTCAATTTTAACGTTATCACCAATGACGGTTGGGCCCACCACGATTGCTTTCGGGCCAATATAAACGTTTTTTCCTAACAGAACTTTTCCGACTAATCTTGAATCCCGTGATATAGTATTTGCCCCGTCCCTGCTTGCTGCCGGCAGGGGTCGAATTTTCGAAATGCCGGCCCTGCAAAAGTTCAGCAAACCATCTTGTGTTTCTAAATCCAACACGGCTCCGCCTACCTTAATTGCTCGCAGCCTTACTGCATTTGAGAAGGCCCTTTCTAAAAGTGTGGAAAAGGATTGAGGCAAAGCACAATCGGCAAGAACCTTTTCGAGAACATTGGTTCTAACAAAAAGATGATGAGGCCAATCGGTAGAAACGGGGGCGACTTCGGCCGAATCACAGTACAATCGACGGAATCCTGCTACTTTGCCCTGCGCTGTTAATCGAATTTTTTCCCGTTTGCCCAACAGCACAGGTGCGACATTAACCGCAACCACGTCTGCCTGGATTTTAGCCAGCAGTTTGTTGAGAAGCCGGCTATCAATTCTCGTAGCAAACCGTCCGTTGGAAACGACAAACCATGAGCCTCGTTTGGCTTTCCGCAGGAACTGTGATGGGATTGGAACATTTTCCGCATAAGGTATTTTCTTTAACTTCGGTTTTCGAGACTCAATGCTCCATCCTTCCGGGATAGCGCAAACAATCTTTCTGCTGTGGCGCCAACCCCTGTTGTTGCAGGGGCAAGCCTGCCCCCGCGAAAGCGGGGGTAAGCATCTGCTCAAGCCATCGAGAATGACGCCGGCAATAGGCTCACTGGCCAGTGCAAAACGAAGTAGATTATCTCCGCCGCCGTTTGTGTCCGCGACCGGCGAACCGTCTTTGTGTATGATAATCAGATTCATTGATGGATTAAGAATTTGAGTCCCGCAAATAATCTTCAGACGATAAATTTTCCCGGGAAACCCCGGAATCGTCGGTATTGACTTCTATGTTTTGGACAAGGTCCAGCAGTTTTCTCCTGGCTCGCTTAACATTTTTCCTTGATTGGGCATTTTGTGCGTAATAACCGTATCCACGATGGGAGTAACTCTCTTCAACTTGGACATTACTTAGTACTGTGCCCAGCACCCTGGCATCTATTTGCGTCAGTCGTTCTTTTGCTTTTCTAAGCTCTGGTGTAGTCGTTTTGCCGGCGAAGCTGGTCAAAATAACCGCATCTCCAAACTTAGCCCATATAAGCGCATCGGCACAGACCAGTACCGGAGGAGTATCAATTATCACGTGGTCATATTTTTCGCTTAGTTCGTTTATTCGCTGGCGTGCTATCGGCGAAGCTATTAGTTCGTAAGCGTCCATACCGCCGTGAGAATCCGACGCCAGCACATCCAGGCCGGTTGAAGGTATAGTATAAACAGCCTGGTCAAATTCTTGCCCTAAAAGTACATCCTGCAATCCCTTTGAGACTTTTGGGAGATTCAGCAAACGAGCAATATCCGGTTTTCTCAAGTCGCCGTCTATAAGCAAAACCTTTTTCCCAGACCTTGACAAACTTGTCGCCAGATTAATGGCAAAGGTAGTTTTGCCCTCCCGTATCCCTGGGCTTGTAACAACCAGTTTATTTGGTATTCCTTCACCATCCAGTAATCCTAAATTAGTGCGAATGGTCTGGAAGTCTTCGACTATCTGTTCCGGAAGAAGAGCCGGTTTGACAGTGTGTGAGCTCGTGGTGGTCCCGATTATTCGAATACCGATGCATTTAGTTACATCATTGAGTGTGTGCAAACGCAGGTCTGCTTTGTCTTTTAGAAAAGCTAACAGCATTCCACAAGCCATTCCACCAAACATAAGGGCTATTGTGTATTTGACTCGCTTGCCCGGCACAGGAACAACTGTGGTTTCATAAGGAACAGATATCCGAGCCGGCCGTTTTCTTTCCATCTCCATCTGTTGAATACGCCGCCGGATAGTAACTAACACCTCCTTGGTAAGAGCCAGCTGCTCTTGTTGCTCTACAATGGCTAATTGTTTACGACCGAGCTCTATTGTATTGATGTCTTCCTTGTCTATTTTAGCCTGTAATATATCTCTCTGGGCAATTAATCCCTGCAGCTCAAGTTTTGCATCGGCAAGTTCAGCCTCTCTATTTTCGCTTATTTCTTCAGCAACACTTTCATTGAAAGTTTTTTCAACTTTTTCACGATGTTCTTCCAATTTAGCTTCGAAAGCTTCCAAAAGCTCTGCTCTTTGTTTAAGTTTAGGATTGTCGTCTGACAGAATTTGGCCGGCGGAAATAAGCTCCTCCTCCAATTTAGCTATCCGCTCGGTCAACATTTGAATCAAAATGTCGTTCTGAATAAATGTGTGCCGCCTTTCCAGCAAGGCTTTCTGTAGAGTAGTCCCGTCCTTAGTTTTTTCTAAGAGCTCTATCTTTATCTCTAAAATGACCTTGTCTGCGTCTAATTTTGTTGCGAGCTCTTGTAGAACTGCAACTCGTTGGATCATAATATCCTGGCGTTGAGTTAACTCTACGCTGCCATACTCTTCCGCCAATTGTCGGAGGCTTTCACTTTGCATCTGTAATCTTTCTGCATATACTCGGCGTTGGTTTTCTAAAAGCTGCAGCTTTTGATCTTCCCCCTGCGATGATCTGGAACCCTCTATAGCCATATAAGCCATGCGAAAAGAGGTTGCTATTTGTTCCGCTTCTCTGGGCTCGCTGCTCTCTATATTAATGTTTATCAGCTCACTGCGCCCGACCGGAATAGCAATAATAATTTTCTTAGTTATCGCCTGCCGGAGAACCTCAATTGGGTCGGCCGGTTTTTCGGGAAATACAGTGGCAATAATTTTCTCACCTACTGCTTGACGGAGAGCTTTCACTAAACCGGCTGCTTTTTCAGACAAAGGACCTCTCTTCTCAAAGAACTTAAGCCCTTTGTCTGACAGGTCGTCTGCCGCCCATTGAAGCACTCTTTGATCTGCTGTGATAAGCCTTGCCTGGTCAGTCTTGAAGTTCTCGTACATTGGCATTACACGTTCAGAGTCCTTGTCGCTAAAAAGGACGTTAGGAATGATTGGTGCCACCCGAATTGACGCAGTGGCAAGATATTGAGGTTCTATCAGAAACCATACTGCTGGAATACCAATAGCACAAATCACCACAAACGTCACAAGTACCAGAGGCCAATGGTGAAGTATGCCGGCAATTAAATTGGATACGCTCTGGCCCTCAGGTTCAGGTGGAGTTTCAAAACTAACAAACTCTTGTCCAATCACCTGATCATGATATTTCTCTAAATTGTTCATTTCTTTTACTCCTCATCTATTTTGTCGTTTAATTATTATTGCTTCTTCTTTGCCTGGAAGCGTCGTAAGTTTTGTCAAAAGCCAAAGCTCCCCAATTACCGCCGCAAGGGCCAATGGCATCATCGCATATCCACCAAAGTCGTGGAAAATTGTTTCCCAGTAATCGCCTTCAAGTACTGTGAAAAAAACCGCTGTGATTGCTAATCGCATGGTGTTACACAGTAAAGCAATAGGCAAACTCGAAACGAGGACTACCAGTTTCTCCCACCATGTTCGTCTAATCAGCAGAACAACCAATCCGCCAATCACAAAAAAGGCGGTGATCATTCTCAAACCATTGCACGCCTCAGCAACCGCAACACTTGCACTGCCGATATTGATAACATTGCCTTCTCGTATGACCTCGTAGCCCACCATTTCCAGACAAAATACGGCTGACGAGGTAGCCCAATGTTGTAGAGGCAGCGTCACAGCCGCCTGGAGACGGTTAGGCCAGGGGAGCATTAAACATAGGAACAATAATACCGTAGATACCTGTCGGAGAAGCTGCCAGCCAAACAGAAGTAGTACCAGTGCAGCAACACTTAGAACAATAGATAATCTTTCTGCGGAGTTGTACATAAAGAACAGCCCAAACAGCCTGATGCCCTGCGCCGCGACGAAGGCAAACAAACCCCACATAGAAGGTCTTATTCTGCACTGAGCGATTGTCTTACGTCTTGACCACAGAACATAAACTGCCAGGAAAGGAACTAAAAGGCCGGAAGAGTATTCATCACTTCTTCGCCATAAATTCCAAAGGTCGGCGAAGCCAGGCCAGTAAGACCAAAGAAATGCAATCAGAACAAGACTTCCCGCAAGCCAGGGTACAATTTTTGTTTCATGCGACCGCACACAATTTGGCATTTTTTCATTGATTTTACTAAGTGGTAACTGCAATGCATGCTGTAATCTACTCGCGTTATGTTGCACAACTTCTAAAGCCTGGCCGGCCAAACGCTCCAGCATTCCTTTCGGTTTGAACGATATGCTTTTTTCTTCTACAAAAGTATTAGCTCGCAAAGCCGCGTTGTAGTCGAGTATACATTGTTGGATTTGGCAATTTGGCCCTACTTGTGCACCATCCCACAGCACGCTGTTTAGCACAACACTATCGGCACCGATACTAACATCATTTCCTAATACAATCGGTCCAATAACAACCGCGCCCTTTGAAATGTGAGCGCCGTTCATGACAACAACAGGTCCGTAAATTCGCGCGCCCGGCTCAACTTTGGCATCAGCAGCTATCCACATTGTTTGTGAATCGGCATCCCTGCAGGGTTTCAGGTCAGCATCCAGTTTTGGAACGCCTTCAAGGTAATTGGCGATGGCGTATAGGTATTCTTGCCTATCCCGGAAATTGCCGGCGTGATTTGGCAACGTTGCCGCGTGAACAGTCTTGCCGGCACGGAGCATTTCAGGAATTAAGCCTTCCTTGATGTCGAAGTAACCTGCTTTCGGGATATGTTTCAGGATACTGGTTTGGCAAACATAAATCCCTGCTGGTTCGCCCATTGATTTACCACGCCTGTTAGAAGCGTGCGTATCCGCATTCCCGCAGTCAGGATTCAACATCACAGTCAAATCGGACCGACCTTCGCGGTGTGCATTTATCAACATATCAATTTTGGGGGGACGTATTATGCTGGCAGGAAACACCAGAAGGGTCTCCGCTTTGCGGGAACCTAAGGCATCTGTTTCATCACAGGTGGCATCGCGAATACAACCCGCAGTGCCGACCGGCAGGGATTCGTCCAGAAAATTCAACTCCAAACGATTATCGGCGTGGATTGATTCTTCCAGCAGTGAACCGGCAAAGTTGGAACAGATTGTTACCTGCTTTATACCTTGATTGGCTAAAGAAATCAGCAGATGTTCTAAGACGGGTCTTCCTGCTACAGACCACAAGGCCGTGGGCAAACGCGAGGCCAATGCGCAACGACCAAAGTCATGGCTACCGGCAAGTATAATAGCTTTGATTAACTCTTTTCTATACATGATACTAACTTTTCTATAATCCCCCGTGCTGTAAAGAATCCTCCGAATACAAACGAACTTTTTGTTGAATCCTTCCTATAAAAGCTTTTGCTTTAGAACTAACCAAAAAAACTTCATATCATCAACAAGGTAACGCTTCCAGAGACGTCTTGGTTCCATCATTAAACGCCAAAACCATTCTAAGCCTGTTTTTTGCATCCACATAGGAGCGCGTTTTATTGTTCCGGCAGCGAATGAAAAGCTTACACCTATGCCTACAGTCACCGGAACTCTGTTTTTCTGATAATGCTCATATATCCACTTTTCTTGTTTTGGCGCCCCCAAGCCAACAAAAAGTACATCAGGGTTAGCTGCTTTAACCAGTTCTATTATTTTTTCTTTTTCTTGCTCGTCCTTTTCAAAGCCAAATGGTGGACAGTAAACACCTACAATGAGCAATCCCGGATTCTTTCGGACAAGTACTTCTTTGGCCTTTTGCGCATCTCCAGGATTGCCTCCTAAGAAAAACAATCTGCACTTCTTCCTTGCCGCGGTTTCACAAAACTTTATGAACAAGTCCGATCCGGATACCCTCTCTTGAAGAGGAGTTCCTAAGAACTTTGCCGCCCATACTAAAGGCATTCCATCGGCTAAAACTAAATCGGCGTTCTGATATATGTTTTTGAATTCGCTATCATGTTGTAATCTTACAACGTGATCAACATTTGGAGTCACCACATATCGCGGAGTGTCATGTTTATCTATCCATCTAATAATAGTAGATATTGCCTCATCCAAAGTTATATTATTTATTTTTGTACCGACAATAGTAATGGTTTCAGCCATTTGGCAAATGCCACTTTACTTAACTTTCTTTTTGCGATGTTTCGATTATAAGCCTGCTGTGCATTCTCAAGAATTTACGTAGACTTTTTAAACTTCCCACGCCCCCAGGAAAGCATTCTTTTGATCTGTTCTTTTCGGACATAGTTGATTACCGTATCTGGAACCTCTCTTTTTTCTCCCACTAAATACCCGCTTAAGAACCCAGCCAACCGTGCTGTGCTCGCTAAAAAGAAGGGTTTTTCCATAAAAACACGGCGGAATGACTTGGCCAGCACAAACAGAGGATGTGTCCCCAGAATGTATTCTGCCCGTCCGTCGCGGCATTTTGCAGCAAGGATGTACGTTCCCCTGCTTGTTCCTATGGTACGGTGGTGAATTACCTGATACTGATCAAATGACTTTGTTTCCCACCCATTCATTCTTGCCATAATATTCGCAAGAGAATCATCGCCACCGTACTTCAAAATAGAATAACCGCCAATAGTCTCGTAGCATTCACGCCGAAACATTTGGAAGCCTCCTGGTGTACTGATTTGGTCCGGGTCCTTGACGACTTTTCGGACTCGCCCCTTAACTTTATTAACGTGGACACCACTGGCGATACCCAATCCTGGATTTCGATCAAATTCGGCCAGGATGCACTCATAGTATGTTGGTTCAAGACTAATGTCCGCGTCCAGCACTCCCAAAAAGTCAAATTCCAACTTCCTGATTTTTTCATAACCACTCAAAACGACACGCGTCCTATGACCATAGTAGCTTCTCACGTCTTCACGTTTAAGTCGAAGAGACATTATAAAATCGTTTTGGGCTTCATATTGTTTTATTACTTCATCTGTTCCATCCGTCGATCCATCATTTATAATTAGCCATCTCTGCGGAAGAATAGTTTGGGCAATAACGGAGTTAATGACCCGTTCAATATTTCCTTCCTCATTATAAACTGGTGTTATCAAAACATAGTCTTTTCTCATATGATTTTTCCTTTAAAGCTACATCAATGCTTTCTCCGCCAAAAATAATATTCATAATTTTTACTTCTCGAAAACTGTGATAATGTCTTGATAGTGTTTTACGTCAAATTGTTTACGATTGCCCCAAGAGTCAAACTGCCTCACTAAGATAAGCTCGTGCTTTTTGAGCATATCGCGAAAGAGTTTAGCTGTCATGTTACTTCGCCAACCGTTATCCTTGTATTCATGAGATCTACCTTCTTTCGAATGATGGATTATGCAGCATCCACCTTTTTTAAGGATTCGGCTTAATCCTTTTATATATTGTTCAGTTTCAACCAGGTTAACATGAACAAAAACATCAAAAGACCAAATAAAGTCAACGGTTTCACTTTGTATGAAATCTATATTTGCACCGTCATTCACAAAGAATTCTATATTGTTACACTGTGAGAAGCGTTGCTTACATAATTCAATACATTTGTTTGAAAGATCTACCAAGATTAATTTTTTAGCTATCTTTTGTAGAGTTTCTGTCCACCTTCCGGCCCCGGGACCAATTTCTACGATTGTTTTTCCGGGCGTGATGTATTTTAGCATAACTTCATCAATAAGTGATTGCTTCCATTCAGGTGACACGGTCCACTCCTCTCCCTTTTTTTCCCAATTGTAGTCTTGCCACATTGCGTAATTTCTGGCAGGGGTATTGTCACCAGGTAACAAATATTTTTGCTCCAAACTACTCATACGTCTCTGCAACTTGTTTAAGATGCGTTTAAGGTAACAAGATATAAGAAAATATGATGTCCATCGTATGCCATTGCTCGACAAATGGGCTTGAATCACTTGTAATTTTTTCATTTGATAATTCTTTCGACCATGTGAAAAAATAACATTTATAGTTTAATCGTCCATCGGATGCAGGCCAAACTTCGTTTCAATTTGAACGAAATTGTCTCCCGATGGCTGGGACGAAAAAGATACAGTAGTCCTATGAGAACCACCCGCAGTAAGTGACGAAGAAGAATGATTGCCAAGTAAACAGTTCGACCGATGCTACCATGGTGCTTTTGCCAATAATGCAAATCGGCTTTCTGCATTTCAATATAAAACCTGATTGGATCGTTATTAGAACTGGCGGCGCCGGTATGGATGGTCTCAGCGTTTGGATAAAATACAATATCCCATCCTGCCAGAA
>JABUBO010000571.1_pt1 | contig 12018 bp, 13 predicted proteins | sample 7240361 | NCBI WGS metagenome assembly JABUBO01 (sample SAMN07256346, study PRJNA390944) | subsurface metagenome | isolation source: Methane hydrate marine sediment | place: Pacific Ocean: Eastern North Pacific, ODP site
AAGCTCTCCTTCTCCCCTCATTTGAGATTAAACGGTCATAGTATCGAATGCCGGATAAATGCAGAAGATGCAGAGACATTTATTCCTTCCCCCGGAAAGATTGACTTTTTGGTTTTTCCAGGAGGAGAAGGTATCCGAGTGGATTCCGCAGCCTATAGCAACTGGCAAATTCCCCCTGACTACGACTCTCTTATTGCCAAAATTGTGGCGAAGGCCCCAACACGAGCAGACGCCATAAAAAAAATGATAGTAGCTTTAGAGATGACAATTATTGCCGGCATAAAAACAAACATTCCTCTTCACTTGAGTATTCTCTCCAACTCGGATTTCATCAAAGGAGATTACGATATCCAGTTTATGGAAAACTTCCTCGGCAAAAAGAATTCATCAAGGAAAAAAGAGTAGATAAATTGTAACTTCAAAATCGCCGGAATTATCGCCGACAACATTCTCATTGATCCCCAAAAAAAGTCGCCCGCTTATTGGCATCCTGACTTGATTTGCCGAACCTATGTAAAACTTTTCAATGATCTCGTGGCGAATCTCTTCACCAGTTTCCTCGTCGACTTCAATAGAGATAAGCCAGACAACCTTCCCGATTAAAGCCCCAATATTTTTATCTGAAATGGGCTGCTGCATGGTTTTACGATCCATGCCATCAGGTCCGCACCATGCCATCGGGTTGCCCCTCTGAAGAGAAATTTGCCTCTGTGCGCTAAAATAAATTTCCTGATCTTCTTTCACTTCAAGGCCGGTATCTATCCAATCCACACTGCCCATAACAGTTATTCTAGAAACTTCCTTCCACTCTAAATCGAAGCTCTCCTCCTGTTCCTTGGCGAAAACCTCTTCCTTATTCAAAACAGAGTTTTCAACTGAAACACTGCTTGAGACGAAAAGGAAGAACAAAGAAGGAACAACTAGCAGTAACCAGCACAGAACAACAAGCAAACTTCCTTTAGCTCCGGACCTTATCACAGTCTTTTTCTTATTGCTCATTTTATCTTTTTCTTGTTACTTATTTTATCCTTTTCTCTTTCATTTGTATATTTTAATCAAATTCTCTGCCTTTGCTGTTCATTCTATACTTTTACATTTTCCATTTGAAGCACATCCACCATCTGCTGGTGAATTAAACCGTTTGTCGCCAAAATTTCTGAGCTAAAAATGTTGAATTCGTGATTCTTAAAATCAGAAATTCGGCCTCCCCCCTCTTGGGCAATCAAGGCCCCTGCAGCCACATCCCAAGGCTGCAGCTTCAATTCCCAGAAACCATCAAACCTCCCACAGGCCACATAGCAGAGATCCATCGCCGCAGAGCCACAGCGCCGGATCCCCTGGACTCGAGTCAAGAAATTATTAAAATGGACGATGTTGTTCACTTCGCTCACCCGAATATCATAAGGAAATCCCGTGGCTATAAGGCCCTTATCCAAATCATCAACAGAAGAGACCATAATCTCTTTTCCGTTGAAAAACGCGCCTCCTCCCTTTATTGCCGAGAACATCTCTTTCCTCATGGGATCGTAAACCACACCGAGAACGATCTCCCCTTTCCTCTCCAATGCTATTGACACACAGAAAATAGGGAAGTTATGAGCATAATTTGTCGTGCCATCAAGAGGATCAAAAATCCACCTAAATCCTGCTCCTTCTTCTTTGTTCAACCCTTCTTCGGCCATAAAATCATGGCCAGGAAAACAGGATGAAAGATGCTTGAAAATTGCCTCCTGGGATTGATTATCAAAATTAGTGACCAGATCGATAGCCCCTTTAAAAAAGATTGTGCCGGACTTATCGATATTCTCCCTGAGAATTCGCCCTGCCTTTTGAGCAGCGTCTTTTGCAGCTTCTAAATATCTGTCCATGTTCATGGCTTCTCAATATTACCAACTCTCGACTTTTCTATCAACCTCTTGAAAAAAACACCTTAAAAAATATAAGATTGGAAATGCTTGCTACCCCTACGAACCTTTTGCCTTTTCATTCGTATTATAATATGATAATGAAACCCAAGAGAGAGAGAAAATGAACAAAAAAAGAAGCTTTTTCAAGAGGAAAAAAAAGGCAATCATAATTTTTGCTGTAATCATATTTATCGGGATTATTATTATCTTCAACCTCCGATCACAAAGAGAAAAAAGCATAAAAGTGACTGTAGAGAAGGCTGAAAAGCATGACTTGACTTCGAAAATCTCGGCATCGGGAGAAGTTAAGCCCAAAAAAAATGTGAATATTAGCGCTCATATACCAGGAAGAATTGTCAAAATAGGGGTGGAGGAAGGTCAAAGAGTCAAGGCAGAAGATTTTCTCCTGAAACTTGACTCAACTCAATACGAAGCTAATGCTGACCGGGCCCAAGCTTTCATTCATTCTTACAGAGCTGAGCTTATAAGGGCAGCGGCAGGACTGAAAAAAGATGAAAGTTTCTACAAAAGATATCAGAAACTTTTTGAGGAAAAACTTATCTCCGAAGAACAACTGGAAGCAGCCAAGGCTCAATATGATATCTCTAAAGCACAACAACAAGCCATCATGTATCAAATCGACCAGGCCCAGGCATCTCTCCAAAGCGCCTTGGATGACTTGAGCAAAACGGCCTACAACTCCCCTATTGATGGGATTATCACAAGCCTTCGAGTTGAAGAGGGGGAGATCGCCATGATCGGCACGATGAACAATCCCGGTACAATTCTGATGACCATCGCTGACCTATCTGTGATGGAAGTAGAAGTTGAAGTTGACGAAACAGACGTCATCGGAGTCGAGATCGGACAGCAGGCTGAGGTAAGAGTCGATGCCTTCCCTGACCTGACCATCAAAGGAAAAGTGACTGAAATCGGAAGCTCTGCCCTTCAAAAAGTGACTTCATCCGAAGAATCCAGGGATTTTAAAGTTATCATAACCCTGGAAAATCCCCCAGAAAACCTTAAGCCTGGCCTCTCAGCCACAACAGATATCATCACCGCTGAAAAAACAGACATCCTTGCTATCCCGATTTCCGCTTTAGTTTTAAGAGAAAAAGAGGATAAGGAAGGAGAAAAAAATGATGAACAAGAAGAAGGAGTCTATGTCGTCGAGGAAAATCGGGTGAATTTTTTTCCTGTGAAAAAAGGAATTATGGGTGAGATGATGATAGAAATCACCACTGGGCTTGAAGAAGGACAGGATATTGTTGTCGGCCCCTATAGCGCACTCCGCCAGCTTAAAGATGATATACTTATCAAACCAGAAGAAAAGAAAAAAGAAGAATAATGGAACGCAAAAACAACATCATTATCTCCGCAGAGAACCTCTGGAAAACATATCAATTGGGAGGGCAGGAAGTTAATGCCCTCTGCGAGGCGACATTCACTATTTCCCAGGGCGAATTTGTGGCCATCATGGGCCCCTCAGGTTCTGGAAAGTCAACCCTCATGAATATACTGGGATGTCTCGATACTCCCACAAAGGGAAACTATTATTTGAGGGGGAAATTGGTCAGCACGTTAGATGATAACGAACTAGCTTACATCCGCAATAACGAGATCGGTTTTGTCTTTCAGGTCTTTAACCTCCTCGCTCGAGCCACTGCTTTCCACAATGTGGAACTTCCCCTTATTTACAAAGGGACCCAGAAGAAAGCAAGGGAAGAAAAGACACATAAAGCACTGGAAATGGTAGAGATGTCGGATAGAATGAATCACCGCCCCTCTGAACTCTCGGGAGGTGAAAGGCAGAGAGTGGCTATTGCCCGCGCTCTTGTTAATGAACCTTCTCTCCTCCTTGCAGATGAACCTACGGGTAATCTTGACTCCAAAACAGGGCTAGAGATCCTCAACCTCTTTCGCAAAATACATTCTCAGGGCAACACCATCATTGTAGTCACCCATGAGAGAGAAATTGCCGAGAACGCTCACCGGATAATATTCTTAAAAGATGGAAGGATTGTAAAGGAAGAACGGAAAGGATAATAATACATGAATCTTTTCAATCGTCTCCAAGGAATATTCTTCAACCCGAAGGTAATACTGAAAGCTATTTCAGAAAAACCAATCTGGATTGATGCCCTCATTATTCTCCTCATCGCCTGGACCCTTTTTAACTACATTACAACTCCTTACCTTCAAGAAGATCAGCTTCAGATATTTAAAAACAACGTCAAACTTCAAGAAAGGCTGGGGGAAGAAGGATTCAACCGGATGATCGAACGTGTAGAAAATCCTTCTCAAACAAGCATCATCCTCCGCAACTTGGTCCTTAATCCTGGAGGTTTACTCATCGGGTTTCTCTTTTCGAGCTTGATTATTCTCGCCATCGGACGGATGTTCTCCACAGAAGGAAATTACAAACAGATTTTCTCAGCCATACTCCACGCTAACTTTATCGATAAAATCTTGGGCAACGCCTTACGCCTGGTCCTGATTCTCACCAGAAAATCTGTTATGCAGACCACAACAAGCCTGGCACTTTTCTTCCCAAAGCTGGAAGTGACTTCTCCTACCTTCATTATCCTGAGCCAGGTTGACTTTTTCCAGCTCTGGCTTTTTGGAATCCTCGGCTATGGCCTCTCTTCTATCTTCAAGATTGAGTTAAAGAAAGCCCTTATTCTATCTTACACTTTTTGGGTTCTCAAGAGTCTCCTCTACATTGCTTTAGGCCTCTTAGGCACTAAATTTATGGGATAAAGCCCGCTTTCCGTTTGACATGAAGTCCGTTCATTTATAAAGTATCTTTATGGAAGAATGCGGATTTCAAGGAAATCTGGCTGATATTCCCTTCGCTCAACTTATATTCAGCATCTGGCAGAGAAAAAAATCTGGCTGCTTAAAACTGAGAAAAAATGAAGTCGAAAAGAGATTGTATCTCGAAAAGGGCAAGATAGTAGTAAAGCGAGGCGCATTCCCTAAAAAAAATTTTCTTCAAACATTAGTCAAAAAAAAACCGTAGGCAATGAACACGAAGAAACGCTTGTCAAAAACTTAGAAAAAATAGGGGAATTTAATTGAAAAGAAAACAGATTCTCGCCCTTTTAATCTTTATCACTCTTCTTGTGTTTCTTCTGTTAATAAAAATTGTTATCTAAAGCCAAAAATCTCATCATTGTTCTAGGTCCTACTGGAGTGGGCAAAAGCTCCACTGCATTGAAGCTCGCAAAAAAACTAGAAGGAGAAATCATAAATTGCGATTCTATGCAAGTCTATAAAAACTTTGATATTGGAACAGATAAAATTCCCTTGGAAAAAAGAGGAGATATTCCTCATCATCTCCTGGATGTTGTGAGCCCCTTGACCCAATTTACGGCAGCAGACTTCGCCCGGTTGGCTTTAGAAACAGCAAATGCTATTTTGAAGAAAAAAAAACTTCCTCTCGTCGTCGGAGGAACCGGCTTATACTTAAAGGCCCTCCTCAACGGTCTTTTCCCAGGAGGAGGAAGTGACCCATCGCTTCGCCAGAAACTGGAAAAGGAAGCCAAGAAGAAAGGGCTAGCTACCTTGAGAGAGAAACTCAGGGAAGTCGATCCTGTCTATTATCAAAAAATTGGAGAGAAAGATAAAGTCAGGATAATACGGGCCTTAGAAGTCTTCTACTCAACTCGAAAACCTTTATCTAAACAATTTTTGAACACCGAATCTTATGTTAAAGATTTTAATATAATAAAAATTGGGTTAAAATTAGAAAGAAAGGAACTTTACACGAGGATTGAAGAAAGAGTAGATAAAATGTTCAAAAGAGGTATAACGAGAGAAGTGCAAGAGCTTCTCCAGAAGGGAGTCGATGAAAATTCTCCTCCCTTCCGTGCCCTTGGCTACAAATATGTCTTAAAACTTCTTAAAAAAGAAATCCCTCTGGAAGAAGCCATAACTTTGACCAAAAGGGATACGCGCCACTATGCAAAAAGACAGATGACATGGTTCAGGAAAATGGAGGGAATCAAATGGTTTTCTCCCCATGACTTCCCTTTGATCCTGGAATATGTTAAGAACAACTTAAATTAAAATGGAAAAAGCCATCCTGGTCCATCTCGCCACAAACAAGATAGAAAAACGAGATGCAGAAGAATCCATGCAGGAGCTGAAGGGATTAGCCAGGACAGCCGGAGCGCAAGTTGCTGGAGAAATATTCCAATTCCGGCCAGAGATCAGTCCGAAATATCTTATAGGAGAAGGAAAAGTATCAGAAATTATTCGCTCGAAGGAAGAAATTCAGGCTAATCTTATCATTTTCGACCATAACCTCCGCCCTATCCAGCAGCAAAACCTGGAAGATGAGATTCAGACTAAGGTCATAGATAGAAACCAGCTAATCCTTGATATATTCGCCCAACGAGCCAGAAGCAAGGAGGGAAAACTTCAGGTAGAGCTTGCTCAACTCAACTATCTCCTTCCGCGTTTGTTGGGTAAAGGAGAAGCCCTCTCACGGTTAGGAGGAGGTATCGGTACACGTGGCCCTGGGGAGAAAAAACTCGAAGAGGACAGGCGGAGAATTAAGGATAGAATCTCCAAGATAAAAAAGGAAATGATTAATCTTCGAAGAAGACGAGCCGCTCAAAGAAAAAGCAGAAAAAAAAGTCCTGTTCCGGTTGCTTCGCTTGTGGGATATACGAATGCAGGAAAATCTACCTTATTCAACTACCTCTCCAGGGAAAAGATGTTCGCCTCTCCGCAGCTCTTTGCAACTCTGGATCCAATCCTTCGTCGGGTGAGTTTCTCGGACGGCCTTTACTTTTTTTTGAGTGACACGGTTGGGTTCATCAAAAAAATTCCCATTGAGCTGATAACTTCCTTTAAGGCCACTTTAGAGGAGCTTAAGGAGGCTGATTGCATTCTCCACATCATTGATATAACTTCAGCCAACTATGAAAGTCAGGTTGATGCAGTAGAAAAAACTCTTTCCGAAATAGGAGTACCCGACATCCCTGTTGTTAAAATTTTTAATAAAATCGATCTTTTACCTACCCATGAAGAGTTTTTAGAGAAAAATAGACACTCTGATAGCCCCATCATCTATGTCTCTGCAAAAACAGGGGATGGAGTCCAAAGCCTGAAAGAATGCCTCAGGTCTAGACTCTTTAAAAACCTGGAATTATTTTATTTGCGTATTCCCAAATCAAAAAGAGAATTGATCCATTCTTTTTCGAAATGGACTATGATATTAAAAAGAAGAGAAAACGGCGATTATTTTGAGTTGAAGATTATGGCCAACCCACGCTCAATTCTGAATTACTCGCCTTATATAAAAAGAGGAGAAAAAAATTGGTGAAAAAAGCATTCAAGATTTTTTTACTCTTTATATTTTTTTGGTCATGTGCAACCTATCAACCTCCGCCTCCTTCCCTTTATATAGAAAGCCTTCCTGCTTCCATCGTGGCAGAATTTTCCCTTGAGGAGAGAATTCTCGCAGAAGAGGCCTGGGAAACTTTGAACCAAGGGGAAGGGAAAAAAGCCGAAAAACAAATCTCTAAGCTGGGAGCTCAAAATCCAATTTATAACGTGGGTTTAGCCTACGCCTATTTTCTTCAAAACAGACTTCAGAGGGCTGAAGAATTCTTTAAAGTAGCCCTGAAAGATCTTCCTGACATGACTCTTATTCACTCAGGCCTGGCCCAGATTTATCGAGAAAAAGGACGGGATGACCGGGCATTTGCTGAATTTAGGGAAATCCTCAAAAGAGAACCAGAGCATCCTTGGGCTAAGCAACAATACGAAATCTTTAAAAACAAAAAGTTTGATGAATCTCTTTTGGAAGCAAAAGCTGCCATAGCTGCGGGAGATACGGAAGGAAGTAAAGAAGCTTACCTTAAAGCCCTCTATTACGCTCCTCAATCCACAGAAGCCCACCTCGTTCTTGCTGACATCTACAAAAAGGAAAACAAACTTCAAAATGCCTTGGTTCATCTCCTAGCTGCAAGCTCGAGTGAGCCAGAGAACACAGAGATACTAAAAGACTACGCAGAAGCACTCTACCAGGCAGTTCAGTATACAAAAAGTCTTGAAATCTATGAAAAATTGCACAATTTAGAGCCGGAAAACAAACAAATAATGAATAGAATCGAAGGCATTAAAAACAGGTTAGGGATTTATGAACTTCCCACAAGATACAATTCCATCGCCTTCTCAGAAGCCGTCTCTAAAGAAGAAATAGCTGCTCTCCTTGTGGTCAAGTTCAACGGAATATTGGATAAGGTCCCGGGCACCCCCCCGGTTTATCATCGATATTGCAACTTCTTGGGCATCACAATTCATCCTTCAAGTAACTTCCTTGGGTATTCTGGATATCTATCCCAATCACACTTTTCAACCGAAAAAAATTGTTACCCGGGCAGAGATGGCAGAAATTCTCCTTCGTTTAATAAACTATTTGGAAAAGAAAGGATACAAGTTTATCCAGCAGATCCCACCAGAAAGAATCCAAATCTCAGATGTTGCCTCCCACAACTACTATTATAAAGCGATCATCCAGATTCTTTCCTATAATATCATGGACTTCTCTCTAAAAAGAGAGTTTAACCCGGATCTTCCTGTATCAGCACAAAAATCCATAAGGCTCTTGGATATTATCTTGGCTTTGATAAAATAAATCACCTTTTTTTGGGCGTTGAAAATTATCGTTAAATGAGGAAAGAAGAGAAGAATAGCTTACTAACCCTTCCCAATATTCTCAGTCTCTTAAGGATTCTTCTCATTCCTGTCTTTCTGGTTTTAATGATCCAGGGAAAAGTTATGGAAGCGTCTGCTGTTTTCTTCTTTGCGGGCTTCACAGATGTCTTGGATGGTTTCGCAGCCCGACTCTTGCATCAGAAAACAAAAATTGGCGCTTTACTTGATCCTGCAGGAGACAAATTACTCATGACCTCAGCCTTCATCGTTCTGACTATTCCTTCTCTCAATTCTCCCCACATCATTCCTCTTTGGCTCACGATTGTTGTTATCAGCCGTGACCTGTTCATAGTCTCGAGTGCTTTCGCCCTCTACAAATTGCGAGGTCAAAAAACTTTTCTTCCCTCCCTCTGGGGAAAATCAAGCACGGTCTGTCAGTTCATGGTTTTGATCCTCGTTCTTTTCTTCAACTCCTTTCAAATATCGTTCCCCTACTTACGGTTGCTCTATTTTTTGACTCTCGCGCTCACTCTTCTTTCGGGAGCGCATTATTTCTACATTGGCTTCAGGATTATTTCCGTCCCCAAGAAAAGCTAAATTATGTATAAGGAGAAATTCCTATGACTAAAATGGAAAAGATAGCAAAGAGAATCGACAGCTACCGCAACAAAATGATAGATATGCAGATTAAACTCTGTGCTAAGCCGTCCATCTCTCCGGCGATTGGAGGAGAAGGGGAAGTCGGGAAGGCAGAGATCCTGATTGATTTCCTAAAGAAAAACGGATTTAGCGATATTGAGGTTATCAAGGCACCTGATCTTGATGCTCCCTCTGGATATCGCCCGAATATTCTCGGCTTTTTCAAAGGGAAAAGCTCTTCCAAGACAATATGGATAATGACGCATATGGACGTTGTTCCTCCTGGAGAATTGGCTCAGTGGAGAGGGGATCCATTCAAGGCCTGGGTGGAAGAAGGAAAAATTTACGGACGGGGAGTTGAGGATAACCAGCAGGACATGGTGGCTTCTCTTTATGCCATTAAGGCGTTTCATGAGGAAGGCCTTGAGCCGAATTATAATATAGGCATAGCCTTGGTAGCAGATGAAGAGACTGGAAGCGAGAAAGGGATTGAGTATGTTCTCCATAATACCAACGCCTTTCGAAAACAGGACTTGATCATTGTTCCAGATGCGGGAAACGAAGATGGAACGATGATCGAAGTCGCCGAAAAAAGCCTTCTCTGGCTTAAATTTAAGACTTTGGGCAAGCAGGCCCACGGTTCTACTCCAGAAAAAGGGATCAACAGCTTCAAGGCCGCCTCTTTTCTGGTCACTGAGTTAAACAACCTCTACAGGATTTTCCCAGATAAAGATCCCCTATTTGATCCGCCAATCTCCACCTTTGAACCAACTAAGAAAGAATTTAATGTCCCTAATATCAATACAATACCTGGGGAAGATATTTTTTATATGGACAGCCGTATATTGCCAAGGTATACGATCGAAGAAGTTGAAGAGAAAATCAAAGAAATGATTGATAATATCCAAAATGAATTCAAGGTGAAAATAATCTCAGAGGAGATTCAGAAGGCTCCTGCAGCCCCTCCGACTTCAGCAGATGCACCAGTGGCCCAGGCTTTAAAGCGAGCGATTAAAGCAATCTACGGAAAAGAAGGAAAGGCTACCGGGATTGGAGGAGGAACAGTGGCAGCCCTCTTCAGAAGAGACAACTTCAGCGCAGTTTGCTGGGCTAAAGTCGATGACACTGCCCATCAGCCCAACGAATACTGCATTATCGATAATATGATGGGAGATGCTAAAGTATTCGCGCACATTTTTCTACAAGAGTAAAAATCATACAAAAAACAATATTTGTACGGGTTTAATTTATCAAATCCTTATTGATTGTAGGGATTTGATAAATCAAACATCTACAAAAAATTTCCCAACAGTTAAGGAGGCCAAAAATTGAATAAATACATACTTGTTCTCACAACAGTTCCAGATGAAAAAACCGGCCATGCAATAGCCGAGCAATTAGTAAAAGAAAGGATGTCTGCCTGCGTGACAGTCTCCGCAGCCTCGCAATCCTTTTACTGGTGGCAGGGGAAAATTTCAAACGAAAAAGAACACATTCTTTTCATTAAAACCAAAGCCACCCTCTTCACAGACCTTGAAAAAAAGATAGACGAGATTCATCCGTATGAGGTCCCAGAAATTGTCGCTCTTCCCTTTCTTGATGGCTCTACAAAATACTTGAATTGGATAGAAAAAGAAACAAAGGATTAAGAATATTTTCTCTGGATATTTTGGGCAACTTTTACTGTATTAAGATGGATGGAAACGGTATCCTTCACCTGGGTGGCATAACCTCCTGCAAAAAGAATAGCCACTGGAATGCGTAACTTACGGGCTTCCTCAATCACAATCCTGTCTCGCTCTCTGAGACCTTCAATAGTCAACCTCAAGCCTCCTAATTGATCCTTTTCATACGGGTCTGCCCCTGCAAGGTAAAAAATCAAATCAGGTTGAAAATCTTGATAGAGCCGGGGAAAGTTAGAACGGAGCTTTGACAGGTATTTTTCGTCTCCATCTCCGGTCCACAGGCTTACATCCACAGAGCTTGAAGGCTTTTGGGCGGGATAATTATCCATTTGATGGATAGAAAAGGTGAAGGCATAATCTTTTTTGGCAAAAATAAAAGCGTTTCCATTCCCCTGATGGAGGTCGCAATCAACCACCATAGCCCTTTCGACCTTCCCTTCCTTTTTCATTTTCTCTAAAGAAACTGCCACATCATTCAGAACACAAAAACCTTCCCCATGGTCAGGAAAAGCATGATGAAATCCTCCCCCAATATGCACCGCTAATCCATCCTCTAATGCCTTTTTAGCAGTAAGAATTGTCCCTCCCACAAATAGGAAAGCAAATTTCAAAAGTTCAGGAGAATAGGGAAGCTCAAGGGTTAATATCTCAGAATGAGAAAGATCTCCAGTTTCCAATTTCTTCAGGTACTTTGGAGTATGAACAAGAAGGAGATCTTCCTCCCTGGCGAGCTGAGGAGCGAGAAAATTTTCTTTTTTTGCTCCCCGACGAAGAAGGGCTTCGTAGATAAGCTTGTACTTCACAACAGGAAAAACATGCTCACCAAGGTCAGCCCAATAATTATCACTGTAGATAAACCTGAAAGGAAATATTTGCTTCCGAAAGGCCCTTAGTATTTTTATCAAGGGAAACATGATTTAATACATATCAAAATAATTCTGAGGACACAATACTTTTTATGGGGTCAGGTCCATTTATGGGGTCAGGTCTTGTTTTTTGCTTTTCTCGTGCTTTTCTCAAAAACCTCATACAAACGCTTTAAAATTTCATTGCAAGGATGAAAACGACATAGATATTTCCTATCCTCAGTATAAGATTCTGCCATACTTCTCTTC
>JABUBO010000572.1_pt1 | contig 12005 bp, 19 predicted proteins | sample 7240361 | NCBI WGS metagenome assembly JABUBO01 (sample SAMN07256346, study PRJNA390944) | subsurface metagenome | isolation source: Methane hydrate marine sediment | place: Pacific Ocean: Eastern North Pacific, ODP site
AAAGAAATTTATGGAATTTAACCCCGAGCTCCAGCGCGGCATGATTTCCTATGCTGAAAGGATGCGTAGAGGCTATAGAAAAGAAGGCAGATGAGCAAAATTTACGAAATAAAGTGCTGGCAGCATGGCAAGGTTAGAATAGAGGTGGAAAGACCACCTATTAGGCCTGTGTTAAAATGCCCTCTTTGTAAGCAGCAAGAGCTGCAGGTTAGCGAGGTGGTGTGTAAGCCAGAAAAGAAGTGGCAAAACTATAGGAAAAACTTGACAAATTAAAATAATAGGTCTAGGATTTTAATTAGAGCCCAGGAGCTTGCCGATGAAAATCGGCTCCTGGGTTTTGTTATTTTCATCGGCGGCTCTAAGGCTAATAAAAGGGACGAGCAACCTTCGACTAGAAGGTCCAAAGGCTCGTCCCTTTCCTTTTAGTCAAGGTTGCTTCTTCCCAACCAGGGGCTACTCACCCTGGGGGAAATAAAATTGAGGAGGTTGCAACGTGGCAACAAAAGCATCTGCAAAAGAGAAGTATGTCTCCAGTGTAACTGACCCATTGGCCGTCGACAAGATGACCGATAAGCTCGGTACCTACCTGGGGATATCGGTTTCCGAGGCTTCAGGCCCGATAACAAACTATAAAAAGTTTGCTGGGAAGGCCGCCGACTACTTCGAGAAGCTCTACAAGAACCAGCAAGCTGCCTATAAATAGGCAGCTTAACTTATGCCTATCTCCCAGCAGTATGAGTCCATAGTAGGTTTTGCCACCACTCTTGTCGCCTTAGCTGGGGTAGCAGTTATAGGTAGGACGGTGGCGGGGACAATGTTCCACCACTCCATACCACCAGGGGAACTAGACCGGATATCTAAGGAGTATGGTTGGTGGGCAGCCAAAAGGGCGGAATCAGTTTGCCCCCATATGGACGTAGCCTGCGTTGAGAGAGAGGCAAAAAGGCTCTATGAAACAATGCTTTACAGGAGGTAGAAATGATTAAGGCACAACAGTTATCAGTTCAGCCAGGGCAGACTACGGTTAGACCTGGGCAGACAGCAGTCCAACCAGGGCAACTAGCCGTGTCACCATATGCTGTGGCAGGCCAATTCGACATCAGCACTCTTCTTGTCAGTATCATGCCCCTAATTATGATGATAATGGTGTTCTCGATGCTGAAGCCGATGTTCAAGGGCATGAGCGAAATGGCTAAAGATTAGCCGGGGTATGGTCAAGACGGCTAAGTCTTAATAAGTGGGTGTGGCCAAGGCAAATTAGTAGGGAGGTAGATTATGATATTAGCACAACAGGTTAGACCAGGACAGATAGCTGCGGTCCCGGCTACAGTAACAGCCGCCCAATTCGACATCAGCACACTTCTAGCCAGTATTATGCCATTAATCATGATGATATTGGTGTTTTCTATGTTAAAACCGATGTTCAAGGGCATGACCGAGATGGCTAAGTAGTAGCTGAGGATGCGGTCTTAAAATAATTTTAGAAAGGAAGGTATTCCATGAAAGACATGGGTAAACAACGAGTAGTGGATAAGACCATTAGCCCCCTGCAGGTACTCCAAGCATTGCAGGCCGGCACTTTAACCATCGCCCAAGCCCAAGCGATGTACACCGGGGTTATGCCCGTCGGCGACTACAAGGGCTTGGCGGCAATACTGGACCTTGATTTGCTGGTGAACCAACCCCTAATCTTAGCTGAGAAGCAGTGGGCCGAGGATATATTAGACTCCCGGAACGCCGTTGCCACTGTCTCAATTCCTATTGGTACAGTGGTGGGTGCTGTAGTTGTGGGTGTTGCGCCCGCTGGCGTTATTACGGTTCCGGCTGATGAAGTCTGGTACTGTACTGCCTGGGGGGTAGTAATCCCGGTGACTGTTGGCTACACCGCCGGTGACCTTGTGTTTAACTTCCGGGTGTCCTCGTTCCCCAAGGTAGATGGTGTTGATAAGCTCTACGCCTCTCCTGAGCATCTTTATCCTGCGACCGTCTTTGGCGACGTTGCTGCTGGTAAATTTGTAGTAGGCGCACAATTCGGTGCCGGTGACCAGCTTGGTACTGAGTTGAGGTTGGTTGGTGGTGATAAAGTAACCCCGACTGTGACGATAGAAACGGCTGATACCGCTGGTGCGATTGCCACTATTAACTTCGTACTGTTTGGGCGAAAGGCCAAGGTGCTGGTAGAATAACCTTGCATGGCGGCCTTAATACTAGCAAAGGAATAGTCTGCCGATGCGGGGTAGTAGTAATGGTTATGTGTTGAACCGAGAAGCGGAGTAGCGCTCCGTATAGGTGGAGTATTGCTCAACAAGCTACTGGGAATGGTAGCTAATAGTAGGGGCTTGCTATGCAAGAGTAGCAAGCCCCTTTTTGTTACAGGGAGGAAGTAATGGATGAGGACATTATAAGAGGAACTATTTCCTGGGATTTACCGGAGAGTTTGGAATATTCTCCTGGCGATACCATAACAGTTACGGTAACCATTACCAACCCAACCGATGAGAGGCGAATATATGCTTTGCCCTGGGCTTTGATACGAGGCGGAGTAATAGTTGCTGTCGGATTGGTTACCGTTGATGATGCCGATAGTTGGTGGGTTGATGGTGGGGAAACAGAGGAAATCTCCTTTGAAATATTACTTGAGATTACCGATGCCTACCTTAATATATCTTTGCTCGGCGGTATTACTTTAGAGGAAGAAGAAGAGGAAGTGGTAGAGGAGATTATTGATAGCCTTACTACCTACCTATATTATGTAGAGGTTTCACCATTAACTATTACAGCACAGTGGACTCAGTATATTATTCCCGCTTTAATAGCTCTAGGTATGGTTGGTTCTATGTTAAAAACCATAGTACCTACAGTTAAGGAGGAGTTTAAGAAATGACAGGAGCTTATACCGAAATAGTAGAGATAATAGTACCAAGCCAAGCTGTATCTGGAGAAACGGTTAATATAGAGGTTAGGGTTAAGAACCTTCATACAGGTCCTAGCAATATAACGGTTACTGGGAGTGTTAATGGGCTTACCCTCCACTTCGGGAGTGTTTATCATACTGTTCCCGCTGGCAGCATCCAATCCTTCTATGACGCATTTATTATGCCTGATAGGAGTGTTAGAGTTTACGCTTGGAGTTGGTATTGGGGTGATAATGATTGGCAGGTAGTAGGTGAGGGTGATGATGAGGCTTATAAAGATATAGTTCTGCCTGAGGAAGCGGAACTAGAACTCTTAGATGTTAGGATTAACCCGGTTGGAGCAGGGTATGTAACCGTTACTCCTACCCCAATATCAGGGGTTGAACATCTTTGGTACTTTGAATATGGTACCTTGGTCGCCGTGACCGCTCATCCATACACTGGGTATAAGTTTAAGAGTTGGTCGGGTGAGATGACGGATACTACCGCAATAACCGCTCCAGTTTATCCTATGACAGAAAAAAGGACAATTACTGCCCATTTTGAAGAGGAAGCTCTACCGGTTCAAACATTAGAGATTGATATTACTCCTATTGGAATGGGCCATGTTATAACTGACCCTGCTAGTGAGGAGGGTAAAACCGAGTGGCATAATGACGATACAGGAACATTTCCTTACGGAACTAAAGTAAAAGTAACAGCTATACCCATAGAAGGTTACCAGTTTGAGAAGTGGTCTGACGAGATAGTTGGTGGTGTCAGCTATAATAATCCTTCCTATGTCCAAGATATGACGGAACATAGAGCGGTAAAGGCTCATTTTAGGGAGATTGGTGAGGAACCAATCTTCCTTGATTTTAAGATAGAGGCAATAGATGGCCAGTCCGTCCCTCTAGCAGAGGTTATCGCAAAGGTAGAGGGGGAAACATTAAAGGTAGTTTATAGCTTTAAGTATAAGGTGATAAGTGCTATCACCATTAACATCTGGGCATCATTATATCAAGTAACTCGGACAGAGTTAGCACAAACCAAGACAACTATTACTCTGGATGAAGCATTAGATTGGAAGACCTATGAAGGAGAAATAGATATTGTTATTGGTGCCGTTAGCTCAGGAGTATTGTATGGAGTAATCTGCGAATTACCAGATTATGGCGTTGAGAATAAGATTGAAGATTGTTTAGAGGTAAGTGCTCTACCGAGTATTTGGGATATGCTAGGCCCATTATTGGTAATTGGCCTTATGGCAGGAATGATAATGCCGATGATGAAGGAAGTTAAGTAAGTGAAGGCCGGGAGGTAGGATAATATGGATAAAACTCTAACGGTAATGCTGGGGGTAGTTTTCGGGTTGGCAATGATTATGGCTGTAGCTCAAATGGCTCAGGCTGCACAACCGACACCAGAATATACCTGTCCTATCTGCGGAGACCAATTCTTTACCTATGATGAGCTATATGACCACTTCACCTCTGAGCACCCAGCGGAAGACATTGAAATAATCTGGGAATAATAATAGGAGAGGGAATAATGAAGGCAGTAATGATTAAACCATCAGTAAAGGTCGAGAGGTTGGAAATGGGAGACCCAACATTTGAAGGAGGCTCTTCTCATACGGCACGGGCAACACTGACTAATCCTACGGCTAAAGAATTTACCTATACCACCGAGTTATATTTAGGTGTGACAAAAGTGGCGACTTCCGGTGTTGGGGATATTACTATCCCTGCTAATAGTTCCTTGGCTGTGGATTATACCATTGTCATGCCATTAGCGGAGGCGGTGCATGAGGTTTATCTCGATGTATGGGTTGCTGCCGAACTGTTAGCCCACTATAAGGCTACCGAGAATATTACGATAGAAATTAGCCCGGCTGTAACCGTTGGTCCAATTACTTGGGTTTAAGTAATTCCCGCTGAGGAGGATGAAATGCCAGAGTTTTCACCTGGTGAGGCAAAAACAGCCATAGTCACTATGGCCAATCCTACGGTAGTAGCATTTGACTATTTGGTGGAGCTATATATGGGAACAAACCTGGCTTTAATGGCAAGCAAAGACTTCCATTTAGAGGCGGGAGAGGCTAAGGATATAAGCCTACCTGTAACTATGCCCAGTGTTTCTGGAACCTATCCAGTCTATATTGGAGTATTCTCTTCCGGGGTAAGTATAGGGTTATATAAGGCAGTAGAGGATGTGGTAATCGGTCCGCCACCAGTCGCTTCCTTGCAGGGAACAGTATTGAACCACGAGCACGAACCGGCGGCAAATGAATTGGTGGCTATACAGAAGGATGGACTTCCTCTAAAAGACCATAGAATATATGATGGCTTACAGACTTTCACCAATACTAGCGGCGTATTCTACTACAGTGGATTACCCCTTGGACATTATGCCATTGCCATTTACGACTATCCCTACCCACTAATTCGCTATGTAGACCTTCATGAAGGCTTAAATATAGTCGGGCCTTACATAAAAAGCGATTAATTGGAGACTGAATAGAAATAGAGAAGGCAGTAGAGGATGTGGTCATCGGTCCACCCCCAGTCGCCTCCTTGCAGGGAACCGTGTTAAACCATGACCACAGCCCCAGGTAGAGTGCTGGAATGGTAAGTATGATGACGCCAATGATGGAGGAGGGATTTGGATAAATGGTACCGGCAATAAAGAAAGGGTTTGACTAATGGGCAGAGGGTTCTACTATGGCCGAAAAAGCACTAACCACATACGACGATGACAGCTTTATGGACTTCATGCCAATGGTGGTTATGGGAATACTCATGCTGGCTGTGGTGATTTCAACCGTTGTCTCGCCTATTACTCAATATGCCCAAGCCCAGGCCTACCACGGCAGAAGTGTCACCAAGAAAGTTAAAGCTAACGATAAGCTGAAATACTTTGATGTGAGGTATGATTACCCCTATACCCTGTGGATAAGTGCCTACTTCATTAATAAGGGGCCAGACCCGGTTGAGATAGCTATAAACTACCCTGATGACAAGTTCACGATAAGCCCAAATGCGACGGTGACGGTTAACCGCGCCGGGGCGCAAGAGAGAATAGCCGTTATCTTCTATATTTGCGAGAGAGGCAAAACGGCCGAAGTTCAAATCACAGGAGAGTATTGATGATTACTGGCACTGTTCCTGTAAAGGTACCAGAAAAACTCTCAGAGCTTGAACTGGATGCCGGAGGCAGGAGGATAGATAATCTTGGCCTCGGCGATACTCCTGACGACGTGATGAGGAGGAGTGAGAAAACCGGGGACTATGAGGTTTATGGCCTCCTCGCTGCTGGTCTCGCTGCTAATAGACCTGCCCCTGGCATAATAGACCGGTTTTATTTCTCCACTGATACCTTGGTGTTGGAGCGTGATACTGGGGCAGCTTGGGTCGAGGTAGTAAGAGGCGAGACAGCGATTAGGCTGGCTCAATTGGCTGAAAGAGCACACTCCAGCTTAACGGGAATAGGAGCTTCTGACCATCATGTCAAATACACCGATGCTGAGGCTCAAGCTCAGGCCGCTGCTCTGTTAACCATCCATGCTGCCATTGCTGCTGCTCACCATACAAAGACCACTGATGCTGCTGAGATTACTTCAGGCACTTTCCCAGTTGCTAGAGGAGGGACTGGTCTTAATACCATAGCGCTGGGAGGAATCCTCTACGCTTCTGCCTTGGACACTTTATCAAGACTAGCTCCAACGGCGGCAAACCAGGTCCTGAGGTCTACAGCGGCTAATGCTTTACAGTTTGCAGCGTTGGTAGCGGCTGACATTCCTAACCTAGCTGCTTCTAAGATAACCTCGGGTCGCTTCCCTGTAGATAGACTTCCAGCTATGACTGATGAGAAAATCTGGAAAGGCACCGGTGGAAATGTTGAGGAAGTGGATATGCCTGTTGGAGATATGGCTAAGGCAACCTACGACCCGGATGCTGATGGCAAGATTGCCCTGGCCCAGCTGGTGGACGCAGTCTGTAGCGAGACTGAGGCTGATAATAAGATAGCAGCTCGTGTTCCCTCTGGCTTGATAGTTATGTGGCATGGGACAATAGCCAATATTCCTGCTGGTTATGTAATCTGTGATGGTAATAATAACACGCCCAATCTACTGGCTAAGTTTGTTGAAGGGGTGGCTACAGCGGGGACTAACCCTGGGGCTACTGGCGGAGCTAAAGCTAAGACTACAAGTGGACATTCGCATCCTCGTGTAGATGACCAGTTTGCGCGTGGAGTGTATTCTGATTATAGAGGAACAGCAACTGATACTATTTCAGATATTAGGCCTCCTTACTATGACATAGCATTTTTAATGAAGACTTGAGGGGGGGGAGAGATGATTATAGCTTGTTTCAGATGCGGTAAGGAAATAGATACTCCCGATAGCTCAAAAGCTGACTACATTATGGCCGAGGATACAATAGCTAGAGAGCCCAGGGAAGTGCTGATAGCATTAAAGCAGAACCAAGTGACATTAGCTAAAGAGGCAAAGATTAGGGAAGTTGACCCAGATGGTTCTCCTAAATATCCTGATTTAGTAATTGATGACAACGAGTATGACGCTGTTGAGATACCTAGCCTTGAAGTTGGCAGGCAATCCTTCGGCGAGGATCTGGCTAAGGTAGTAGTTGAGGTAAGGGAGAAGGATATTCAGAAGACAGGGATTATTTGCCCTGATTGCCATAGAGATACTGACTTCGTTATCTGGGGAGTTCATAAAGCACATATTAGCAGTCCTCAAGGGACTGGAGATAAGACAATAAGGGGTGTGCTAGATGGGTAAAATCTGTAATTGGTTCAAGAAGAAAGAGGAAAAGCCCTCAGCCTACATCTCAATCGATGAGGCGGTTGAGATTCTGGCTAGGGCGAGGGATACCCACGTCTGGTATGCCGAGCACCCAGAATACTGCAAGTGGACTGGTCCGGCAGAATTTCACCGGGATTGGATAGAGGAGTATACTTTCTGCATAGAGCTGCTTGGGGCTTTGAAGGATGTCGGTGCCGAGAAAATGCTGGAGATTTACTTAAAGGGAGAAAAATGAAAAGGGAGATAAAAACGCTTCCAGCACCTAAATTTCTAATATATGCCGTCTTGAGGGCAGTTGCCCACCCGAGGACACCCATAGCCTACCGGTATTGTCCAACGTGCCGACTAAGGTTTAATATAAAAGAGAATGAGTGTCCCAAGTGCCATGATAAGGTGAGCAGCTCCCCGGAGAATAGGCAAGAAGCGCCGGCGCCTTGGTGGGCCGCAGTCCTGTGTATACTAATAGGAATTGGGGCATGGATTGCCTCTGCCCTACTGAATATTGCCCCTTTGGGTGAGGCAGCTCGGCTCTTGGTATATGCTCCCATAGGGCATCTATTCGGGATGTCTATTCAGAGGTAAGGAGGAGTAGCAAGTGAGATACGCAGTAATATCTACGGGATTAACCATATCCCAGCTCCAGGATGAGGTTAAACGGTGTGGGGGCAAAAACCTAAAAGTTGCCTCTGCCTCAAAGCAGGTATTCTGTGATTTGGATGATGCTGGAGCTGACAGGTTAAGAGCCGCAGGATGCACTCTTAGTAAGGTAGGTGGAGTCAAAGCAATAGTGATGCCGCCTATTGTTGCTCCTCCTACTCCCATTGCCGCAATACCAACATACAGAGCAGAAGAACTAATGTGGGCTATAGGGTTTGAGGAATTGAGGTCAATAACTGACCCTCCTCTCTATGGCGAGGGAATGAACTTAGCTATTATTGGCACAGGCATTAGAGAGACGCACAAGAAAATCAATGGTCGTGTTATATATAGAGAGAACTATACCAGCGCTCCTATGAGAGATGGTTTTGACCATGACACTGGTATATGTGACATTGCCCTTACTCTCGCTCCGCAATGTAATATTCTTAACTTAAAGGTTCTTGATGATAAGGGTGAAGGCACGGAAGAAGATGTTGCTTTGGCAATAGACGATTGTATTAGTTTACATGATACCAATCCTGATATAGCCCCATCAGTGATAAACCTAAGCCTTGGTGGCCCAGATGATGGCAATCCAGATAATCCGTTAAGGGTTGCCTGTAGAGCGGCAGTAGATAGAGACATTTGGGTTTCTGCCTCTGCTGGAAATGGTGGGCCAGCTCCCTATACAATAACCTGTCCTGCTTGTGAAAGATATGTCTTTGCCACAGGCTCTATAAGCTATGAGCCTTTTGCTATTAGTAACTTTTCAAGTCGAGGACCAACAATGGAGGGTCTTATTAAGCCAGATGCGGTAATGTTTGGTGAGAATCTCTCTATGGCCAGCAGTGAAAGCGATATTGCCACTATCGCAAAAAGTGGTACCAGCTTTGCTACGCCTTTTAACTCGGGAATAGCAATATTATACCATGAGGGGGCAAGAAGGCAGGCATTATGGAAAGCAGAAATACTTAGAATACCTGTGGCCGAAATATATTATGTTTCAATGGAAGAACTAATAGATAATGTTCTTCCTATACTATGCCTAAAGCCGGAAGATGCACCTAGTGGTAAAGACTACGATTATGGATGTGGATTACCATATGGGCCACTTGCATATAGAGCGATAGTTGCTAGGCCTCTAGTGGATATTTCTGCTATTATGACTATGGTAACACCTCTCTTGGGAATTGGTTTGTTGGGAATGATGATGGTCCCTATGGTTAAGGCGATGAAATGACGAAGGTAGACAAAATAGCCGAGAAACTGCGCGAAGAACCATACCACGTGTTCCCGATGAGGTATAACTGCATCGGCAAATCGTTTAGATTCAAAGAGGAGTGTAGAAAGGCTGATATTGATGCCAAAGTTGTGATTGGCCTCGGGATTGTTGAAACGAGAAGGTTTGGTTGCTTAAGGAGGATACCTATGGTGCATGGATGGGGTGAGGTTAGCAATGAAAGGATTGAGGTTACCAGACCCCTGGATAAAAAGAGCCTGTGGGGGACTTTTGATATTGACTTAAAGCCGGTAATTACCATAAGGATTTGAGGGGATAGCTATGCCAAAAGCTTATCTTGAACCATTGGAAGTAGAGCAACTTGAAGAAGCTGGGGAATACCTACGGGACAAGCTTCTAATAAGGCTACTTTTTCGCCTTGGCTGCCGAATAAGTGAGGCACTAGGTATCGCCGTCAGCGACATTGACTTTCACCAGGGCACGGTCACTATTGAGCACCTTAAAATGAGGGTTAACCTCTCCTGCCCTGACTGTGGCACCAGGTTAAGTAAGACGGCTAAATTCTGCCCTGGTTGTGGAGTAAAGGTAGAAAAGGCGGTTGCCCAGGAGAAAGAACATCACCGGGTAAGGACACTGCCTATAGACGCTGATACCCTGGGGATGATAAGGGACTACATTGACCGAGGTGGGCCGGTATCCCAAAATGGGAAACAGCTACTCTTTGGCATCACCCGGCGTCATGCCTGGAAGATAGTGAGGGACTGCGCTGAAAGAGCCGGGCTGGGGGAGCTGGTAAATCCCGAGACAGGCAAACGACACGGGGTATCACCCCATAAACTCAGGGATGCGTTTGCTATTCATGCGGTCAAGTTAGACGATTCAGGAGATGGTTTGAGGCTTCTCCAGGAGCACCTGGGGCACGCCTCCTTCAATACGACAGCTAAATATCGGAAAATTAGTGGTCAGGAAAGTAAAGAATGGTACGGCAAATTATGGGGGGAAGAAAATGCCAGGACAAGCAGTAGTAACCATCAATGAAAATCAGTGGTCAGTAAGCGTGGCAAGCACTACTGTAGAGCTTACCACCGGGCTTAGTGGTGTGGCATCAATACCTGCTGGGACAGGAATGTTATTTATATTACCAGCAAGACAGCTAGTAACAGTGGATACCAGCCAAATGTTATTTGGAATAGATATTATTTTCATTAAGGATAATGCCGTCCTTAGTATTGCTCGGAATATTGAACCAGGATATTTAGTAACCGAAGAGACACCTATTGATATGTTCTTAGAGGTTAATGTTGGAGAGGCTGAATTAGTAGAGGTAGGTGATATTGTTTCAACGGTTTCCATTCAAGAACCCGGTTTTGACTGGAGTCAGATTATTTCCTTTGCTATTCCACTAGCCATTCTAGGCTTTGTTTTTGGGATAAGTGGTATATCTGGAGGGGGTTCGTCAAGCAAAGAGGTAAGACGGTTAGGTAAACCTCGCACTGAAGAAGAACGGGCAAGAGTGCACGAGGAATTTTATGGAACAAGGGAATTACCTCCACGAGGGACAGGATTGAAAGAAAGGGAAGAGTCAACGGAAGGCAGAAGGTTGGGAGAACCTAAGGCTGAGGCAGAGAGACGAGAAGCCCACGAAAGGAAGTACGGCACTGAGGAGCTGCCAGAGAGGGGGAAGGGATTAGAGCATAGTATAACATCTGAGGAGTGGCGTGAGGCGGAAGGTATGTGGCAGGTCACTAAGGAGGATGCAGAAAGGGGTGAGCCAGCAGGCGTTTACCTATGGGCTCTACTAAATAGACATTACCCGGATAAGAAAGATAAGCAGATCCGCCTTATGGGTTTCGTGGCTGAGGTAAGCAGAAAATACAAAGGTCGCATTCCCAGAGCGGAAGCCTGGGAGCTAGCAAGGAAGTGGGACGTGGAAAAGGCAGTGGCCACCGAGCTTATGGAATTCTTTCCTGGACAGAGTGAACACCATTCCATGTGGCTAACCCTGGAGCAGAGAAAGGAACTCGAGAAAAAATCCGGCGCCGTAGCAGTTAGGTGGGCTGAGGAAGCCACTAGACCAGGTGATATAAAGGGGGTAGAAGCAGCGGCAGAATACTACTACAAGAAGCTAAAGGAGGTATTCGGTCTGGGACACCTCTCCCCTGAGCTGACTGAAGAGCAGATAAGGAAATTGAGGGAGGTTCTGGGGCTGCCGAAGGAAGTACCACCGCGAGAAAAGGGATACATAGATTGATTATAGAGCCAGGGTCAAAGCGATTAGAAGAGCTAGTTACTGAGTTCTGGTCTATGAGGCTACGCTACCCATTTGCACCACCGAAAGTCAAAATCTACAGTAGGGAAGAATATATCGAGGAGACCGGGAACGACAAAACAGTTGCCCGGTACT
>JABUBO010000573.1_pt1 | contig 12005 bp, 11 predicted proteins | sample 7240361 | NCBI WGS metagenome assembly JABUBO01 (sample SAMN07256346, study PRJNA390944) | subsurface metagenome | isolation source: Methane hydrate marine sediment | place: Pacific Ocean: Eastern North Pacific, ODP site
AGAGCCGAGTATGGTATGGCTGACCAGAGCGAGGATAGTTGAGTCAACTCCTCCCGAAAGATAGATGCCAATACGGTGGTTGCCGTGTGATAAAAGTGAGTCTACGGCCTCAATGATTCGCTGCCTCAATTGAGCTACTGCCATAAAACGGTTCATATGGTACTCTTTATCAAGATAGCAGGCCTTTGGTGCCTGCCAGTATCGCACCATTGACTCGCTATCCTTGGAAAAGGTGACTGTTGTCCCTGGCTCTACTTGCCTGATGTTTTCAAAGGGCGTCTTGTTCAGAGAGAAAATGTATCCGAAGACAGCAAGCTCTTGCAGCGACTCTAGAGATAATGTGGCTGTGGCTTCTGGATGCGCTAGGATGGCTTTGATCTCGGATCCGAACAGTATCTTACGACCAACCCTCGCGTAGTACAGTGGTTTGATCCCAAACCGATCCCGAGTCAGTATCAATCGGTCACCATCCAGAATAACTATCGCAAACATGCCCTTGAGATGCCTAGCGAAGCCTAAACCATGACGTGCGTACATCTTGGCCACCACCTCAGATTCCATGTCGGTGCGGAAGACTGAGCCCGCTGCCGCCATCGCTGCATGTAGACATGCGACATTGTAGATCTCACCATTGAGCAGAACCGTCACGCCGGTATCAGAATCATTGAATATCCCTGGAGCAGAAGGGTCTCCCCTAATGATTAAATGTGATGCCCCCAAGCTACTGTTGTTCTTGGTTATCCAGAACAGCCCGTCAGGGCCACGGTGGGCAATGGTCTGCACCATTCTTCCTACTGTCGCCTCATCGGCCTGATTCCATATACCTGTGATTCCACACATAGACTATTTCTCCAACCACTGATGCAAGACTTCGGAAATCCCGATAAGAGCCATAGCTGCACCATCATCTAGATAATGGTGAGGCCATAGACCATCAGGTAGTTGCTTTGATTGAAACCATGATAACGCTCGCTCCACAATTTCTGTAGGAATACTTGATTGAAACTTGGATAGCCCCCAGAGCACTACCCCAGTGCTCCATGGATCACTTCCGGCTGGGTGTCCTTTCCAGGGACCGAAGCCACCGTCTTCTTCCTGTTCCTTAAATAGATAGCTAAGGGTACGGTCAATCAATCCATCAGCATTGGTGAATCGAGGATGTCTGGTAGCAAGTAGAAAAAAGGCCCCTTTGTACGTGAGCTGCACCGGACCAGCCAGATCACTTTCCCATTCGCTCTTCAACCAAGCTATTACAGACGTGTTAACAATCTCTGGCACAAGGACAGTAGCCAACGCAGTTACTGGGATACGGGGTTGGTCCCGCTCGCTCTTTCCCCACGCTCCACATGGCAACCGGACTGAGGTCAGCCAATCCCTGCCGTTGGCCAGCTGGACATCATATTTATCACCAAAGATTGAGAGATATCCCAAGCACCATAAGGTCTCCTCCACATCGGCCCAGCCTCCGTCGTGCTGCTGAGTAGCTGTCAGATATGAAGCGAGGGCGTGACCAGGAAAAGGCGCACTGCGAGAGCAACCACTGGCAAACAAAGCGAAGCCAGTCCGAGCTAGACGCATGGGCTCTAGTCCTTGTTGCATGGCTTCGTGCGTAAAATAAGCTATCGCCCTAATCACGCTTCTAGCCATCTCTAGATAAGAGGTTTCCTCCGCTGCCAAACTCATTCGTTCTAACCTCCGGCAGGATCATTACTTTGGTTTGCCAGCCATCCAGAGCGTCTTGTCAAAAGATCCTTCGCGCGCCCACAATCTTATCCCGAATCTAATATCGTCCAAGTATTGTCCCAGTTCCTGTAGGTTGATCCACTTCTTGCTGCAGGCTGAGTCATCTGTCAATGAAATATGAACGAGAAACTTATCATCTTCTAGTTCAATCTCCTCAAGTTTGACCTTCTCAGTTTCGTAACCCCTTCCTTCCCTTCCCCACTCCTGGACGTTGTCACAGAATGCCAAGAGGAATGCAAGCGGCATATTTTGAAATTTCAGCTGTGGAAGCAGTTTCTTTTTAGAGAATGCGCGCTCCCATTTCTGACAATTAGCAGTCGCGGTTTTACCACAGAAGTATTGCCAGTTTAGATCGTCGTGCAGCAGTATGCTCGCAGCTGCATGGTTAGCTGCCAATGTCGTTAGCGTACCCTTACCCTTAAATATATTAAGAAAGGTCAGGGCGCCTAGTGCAGCGTGATTCTTATTCAAGGTCAATCGTCCCAGAATGAACCTGAGTATAGGGTCATCTACTTCACCACACCCGATTGCTTCGAAGAGCCCCTCTATCTTATGAAGAAATTCATTTCTAACCATAGTCTTCTCTACGTCAAGTAAGAAAATAAAGGGATCTTTTTGGTAATGTCGTACGTGAAGAGTTTGCCTAAAGAAGCTAGTCATCCATGTTTCAAGTTCTTGGATTGCGTAGTTGAAGTCGTGGTATGTAGATGCTGCCAGCCATGCGAACTCAAGTTTGCATCCACATAACTTTTCAAAACTACGGACAGGGCCTGAGTTATAAAGCTTATCTATAATCAGCGCTCCTAATAAGAAGACCTGAAACTGATGCAGGAAATGGTCCCGGTAGTAGGGATCGAGCAGCAAGACCAATTCAAAGTACTTCTGAATGGGCGGGTAATCCTTCTTAAGCTGTGACTTCCATAGTGACTGGATAGTTTGTAGCGCTATTTCAGTATCATCTCGACACTCATCTCTATATTTCGTAGCGAGATTGACCAAGACTGCACCATATTGTAGATTACTGATTCCCTGAAGTTTGTTTATCAATGTAAGGCTCAAATCCGGTGTATCTTGACGACTTACTATTGCTCGGCGTCGAAATCGTGGGGAACCATAGTAGACAAGATAGTGCAGGTATTCATCCTCAAGCTTTCCAATTAGGCTGGATAAACGTCCAGTAAGTTCTCCCCTATCTTGGAATTCATCAAAAGTTTCACCGCCTCTCTTCTCCACCTGCGTCAGTTCTCCCGGACTCTTCAATTCTTCAGTTACTTCCTTAATCTCCTCTTCAACTTGCTTGATAAAGATTTCATGAAGTGGTACAGCATCCTTAATTATATGTACTTGGTCTGATACCTCTAGTAGGCCAATACCATTTGCCTCACAAGCTGCCTTGAATTCGTAATAATCCTTATTCTTACGTACGTAGTGCCAATAAGCCCAGAAGATCTTTGCACGAGGTAAATAGTACTGGAAGAACTTGACTGAGCATGCGTTTTCTATAAATGCCTTTTGGAAGGGAATCCTGGGGAAATAGGTTGCTTTCGAAACGGTTTCTTCGGTGATAATGTCAACACAAATATCCTCCTCGATTACATCTCCTCGCATTTTGAAGCAGTATAAAGGCAACCTAACGCCCCCTAGCTCCTCCTCCCAGTACGTCTCGCATGTGAAGCCATTGTCCTCAAAGTGCTTCTTCACTGTCCGAATTATGTCTTCCCGGTCATAGCCATCTGCCATCGTCGGCCTCCTTTGGCCATGTGTTATTCTTGGCCTATTGCAGCCCTAAGATGCTGTTCGAGAGAAGATACCGATTAGTTACCGTGTGCAAGCATGGCAAGAGGAGCACTGCCTGCAGATCACCCTCCTGCCTGAAGCCAAGATGATCTGAATGGGGAAAGCCATCTTCTTCTCTTTGACCAGAATAGGGCGTTCATAAGCCTTTCTATTCTTTTGCATCGTTTTGCCTCCGAATTATTTTTTGCCTGTAAAGCTGATTAAGGAGCGTTCGCAGATCCGCTTCGCCCTGTTGCGGTGAGATGTCAAAGGTTGTCAGAAAACTATTTCTTAGGCCTAGCCATTCGGTGCCATCACCAATTGTCTCCAAAACCCAAAACGATGTCCGATTGAGTCTGAACTGATCGCCAGTTACCACATTGAAGGCAAAAAACCAATCATGGTCAGGCAGTGAGTGTAGAACGATCCCACGTTCGATCATTAGGACTACGCCAGATTTTAACGCCAACATTGAGGGTCCTCCGCCATGTAATCACCTGAACAGAAGTAGGCCATAGCCCGGCAACCTCGGCAATTTGGTAAGAGTTCACAGTCATGACACTTGCCCTGAATACTTTCAGGATTGCGGATCCTCCAAAGAACCTCTGAATCATACCAGATAGCAAATAGGCCATCCGTCAGGATGTTACCGATTGGAATGGGTAGACGTCGACAAGGATAAACCGTCCCATCTGGCATAACAGTCAATGCGTTATTGCCTGCTGAGCACAGGGCTCCCACATTCGAATCATCCGGGGCAATCAGAGTAAAGAGTGGGCGATGCATTAGTATGCGAATATTTTTCTTTTGCAATGCCATCTCATAGATGTCTTCATAGAGTTTCCTAAGTTCTTCGGGGCGGAGTAGCTGGTCACGGAGCAATTCTCCTCTGCCCTCAGGGATCAGCCGCTCCATGGAGAAAACATCTACACCTTCGTTATCCAACGTCTCAACCAGTGCAGCGATGTCTCTGTAATTCATCCGGCTTACAGTAGTCATGACACCAACGGTAAGGCCTTGTTTTTTCATGCTACGGATGGCACCTAAAGTTTCTGCGTAGCTCCCCTCACCTCGGATAGCATCGTTAATCGCTGGCCTCGATCCTTCTAGTGAAACCTGTACTCTCCCCAGCTTGCGTTGGTTCTTCAGCGCACGTGCAATATCGTCCGAGATTAGAGAGCCGTTAGTAAGAATATCGTAGAAGAGAAAGCTGTCTAGGTGGTCAACTTGGTTCATCAGGGTAAAGAGTTCTGACTGACGGACAAGTGGCTCACCCCCAGTGAAAGAGCAAGAGCCCTTTCTATCCCATTTCACAAGTGCTTCGTCCATACGCCTAAGAACCAATTGGAGGTTCACAAGCGGCAATTCAGCCATAGGATGAACATTCTGATAGCAGTGGCAGCAATGCTTATTGCACCGCTCCGTGATATGCCACTGAAAATAGAACTCCTCTATAGCGACAGACTCTGAATCCATTACCCCGCCTACATGCCAAACTTGTTCCCCACCATTATACACCGAATTATAATCAAATAAAATATATACTTTTTTTACTAGTTAGCTTTGCGGTAAGCAGGATGCGAAGGCGTACTTTTTTAGAAAATTATCTGAAGTATGCTAGCGAGCGGGCTTAGACTCAGGAGCACCTGAACTTCGGCCATCAGTGAGTTCAGCGACATGAAGATGTAGCCGTCACCGGAGGGTGCCCTAAGACACAAGGATATCTTGAAGGTATAGATTCCTGTCCCCCAAGTCTCAGGTAACAATAAGCCAAGTTGTTACCTTCTTTGTGGGGTTGGTATAAAATGAGTTAGAATCTCCATTAAACCGATGAATGCATTTAGCGAATTCACATCTCGTAAAACCTAATATTAACTGGGGGCGCACAGTGATAGAAATGATAGACTGGAATTATTTGTTAGTAGGTGCAGCCATCCTAATAGCACTCTTATCTCTCTGGGCACAGCTTTGGGTTAGTTTCGGTGGTAGTGGAGGTCGAGGCAAGCAAGTATCTGCCACTCTTGGCCTTTTTTGGATCTATATGGCAATGGTGATTGCAATGCTAGGCTTAGGTTTGCTGCTCGTGGGAAAATATTGGGAGGGCTCATTGTGCTTCGATACATCTGAGTTGTGCTTTGGTTTCCTTATGACCTCTTTTATAATGGGACTGGCAAACATTTTTGAGTCCACGGTATCTGTGTTTTTGAAAGGCAAGCGGAACAAAACAGCTTTTGATCCCCTTTTTGAGCAGCCGCCAGAGTTGAATAGATGCCGGTTGCTTAAGCTCGTAGGACTTGCTTTATCTTTGTTGATTGTCTCATGTTTGGGGGTGTCATGCAACCATTGGTTTTGGTTGGGCTATGTGTTAATCCTAGGATTTGCAATCGGATTTGCAATCCACGAATACCGGAAACTGATTCGCGACTGACCGATACTACAAGCTTTGCACTCTGCACTTATGTCAGTCCATATCTTTTCCTAAACAATCCATCGAATTGTTTGTTTACGAAGGGAATCTTAACTCCGATGAGCAAGCTTTACTCAAGACCACACGCCCGTTGCCTAGCGGTTCTGGCCCCAACTCTCCTTTGTTGGAGCGTTATCTCAGTCGATAGCAGTGTTGCAGTCAGGGAAACTCTGAACAAGGAGAACGACCTTGCTCACGCGTTTAGTGAGCTCCTTCCTATAATTCCTCAAAGGATGCACAAGCTGGATGCCGTGAGGGACGTTTTTAACACTCATAAGCCCCAAAAGGCCATCGTATTTGTGGATAGGGTGGTCATCCCTGGCAAATTAAGTGAACTCTTTACGGGCAACCCGAAAACAAACGAGCTTATCTCAGACAAGAGGTGGACATCACGCCTACCCTATATCCGACTCAAAGCCGCGTTCCATAGCTCTGGTGCCATATTTTGCTTCAAATTCCTTCCGTCTAGCCTCTTCCTCTAGCCTTTCTGCTTCTTGTGCCTGCCGTTTCTGTTCCTCCTTGGCTTGACAGCTCTCGTGTCCCCATTCATATTCCTTTGCAACTCGGCTGATGGCGCTCTTTTCCTTTTCAGTCGCGACTTCGATGCGTTCCCCGCAAAACACGCAATCATAAGAAACGAGGTACATCTCTTTAGCTTGTGCGTATCCCTCAGAATAACCTTGTTTGTGGCCTTCACGCTTGGCTTCTCTGACCGATTCTTCCTTTTCAGCCCTTAGCTTCACTATCCGGTCATTAATGACTTTATTGCTATGCTCACTTTCATCTAGCCTGCCTCTCTCATAGCCGCTGTTATACCCCTCGTCTCTGGCTTCTTTTACGGCTTGTTCCTTTTCGGCCCTGAGCTTTGTCCTTTCATCGTTCAAAGCTCTGTTCATATCCCTTTTCGCCTTCAGCTTCTCCTCCTCGCAGCCGTGTTTGTACCCTTCTAATCGGGCCTCCTCAGCTTCCTTAATGATGGCCCCCTGGGCGCCCATAGCTTCCTTTACAAAATCGGAACCGGATATGCCCCGTTGGTCCAGGAATGCCTTTAACTGATTGCATAAGCCCCTCTCGAGACGGAAGGACATCGTGGGGTGAGACTGCTCGTATCTTACCCTTGCCGGAGATTTGTGCTGCCTGTGTGCCATCTTGCCGCTTATCATAGTAGTTTACCATACGGTTTACCATATGGTTTACCATAGTGGTTTACCATACCCACACCCGCACCCACACCGCACCGCACCCACACCCGCACCCGCACCCACACCGCACCGCACCCACACCCGCACCCGTGCCGTGCCAGCACGACAAAACTTGCGGATACGATATAAGGTGGTGCTAGGTGGTGGGTGTCTGGTGTGGGTGCGGTATCGGTATCGGTATCGGTGCTGGTCGCAAGTCGCAAGGTGGTAGGTGGTAGGTGGTCGTACCAAAAAAATCACAGAGGGTTCGAATCTGCTGGTATCAGCAGTTGGAGCACTAGTATCGGCAACCCCTGATACGAGTAAACCTATCAGTGTCACCAGCAAAGTTCCTAACACCAGTAATCTTTTCGTTATCCTCTCCAAATTCGCTGGCTAAGCTATCACTAACTATCAAATTTCCAAAGCAAAAGTGTCTCTCCCTATTCCTTTTCGGATTTGCTTGATAGTTTGAATCTCTGGGTAGGGCTGTTCTAAAATGGGACACAGCGGACATGTTCCAGTGAACTCCCTCTTCAGCTTAGTGGAATGTAAGATTTCACGAATAGAACTTTCAAGTTTCTCGGTTTTGTTTAACCCCTCTGCCCTACTCCAAGGAGCATAAGTGGCCTAGCACGGTTTACAACAGCACCCACTATTGTCGTCGAAGTGAACAATGGTTGTTCAGAGTACCTCGATTCCCCTCCTTCTTGTTCATGCGCAACTCCCAGCATATAATATACTTCGCAGCCAAGAGGTTGACTTCTATCCGGGGAGCGTTTTTTGTCTGAATTAGCCGCGTTAGTGACGGAAAGCACGATTAGCTGTTAGCGCAGGGAGGTGGAATGAAGTTAGCCACAACTACAGTAAGTTATGAGGGTTATGCTGAGGAAGCATGGAACCTGAAACGCCTTAGCGTTGCTAAGCGCGCCATAGAGAAGGCACGCAATCTAGAAGCTCAGGTCCTGGTGTTGCCGGGTGGTTTTTTTACCACTCATACTTCTAAGGCTAGAGACTCCATAGCTACCTCTCTAATAGACATAGCCAAGGGGCAAAACATTGTCGTTATTTTTGGTATTGACCAAGATATGGATAACTTGAGCAACGATGAGACACTAGCGATTAAGAGCGGTACGTTGCCCTCTTACGTATATTTTTGGAGTCCGACTGATGAAGGTCCACTGCATCCTTGGAATCAAAGGTCCACTAATAACAGAAACCAGTGGGACGCACCGGCAGCACTTTGCAGGGATGTGCGTCTGCTCAAAATAGAGGATGACACTGTTGCAGTACTTATATGCGGGGAGATATTCAATGAACGTATCCGAAGGGCTCTTGCAAACCACCATCTAAGACCTAAAGTCGTGGTTGATATAGCACACCGAGGCTGTGGATTCAGAGTAGAGCGTGGCATGAAGAAATTTGCTGAGACAGGGCTTTCATCTGTTTGCTCGGTTCATGTGAAGAGTGAATTTGCTAAGAAACGATGCTATATCGCAGGAAAGGGACTTGCATCCGTCAACTCGTATGATGCTTGGCTTTTCGGACCTCCGAGAATAGAGATCAAACTATGGACATTCTAACTCTAGGAATTGAATACTTAAACGAATGACTTACTAGTAGGTTCTTGATGGTGCCTATATGCAAATCTTGCTAGATGAACCCCCGCTCTATGCAGGGTATGTGTTCACCTTGGGGAAATCTGTGTTAATTAAACCCTAAGGTTTCCCACCACCATCCACGATTAGGTTTTCCTGGGGAGGTAGCACCCCTTTTGAGCCATCGGCGAACTCTCAGGTATACCTTGTGTGCTAGTTGCCTTGCTTCATTCTTATATCGCGGATGTCTTCGTCCATATTTCTTTTCATAATTGCTCAGAGTTTTCTGAATTTCCTTGTCTCGTCTAAATTCCCTTTGCAGGAGTTGTGTAAAGGAATACTTCCCCTCCCTAAATGCCAAAGTTTCTTCCTTTATAATTAATTTCTTCTTCATTTGCTCTTCCCCTGTTGAAAACTTAACCCCTTGGGCAATCTTATTTAGTGGGTGGCCTAAGTAGTGGAGAAATCCTTGCCTGAAGAGTCGAATCTGCTTTAAAGCCTCTTCCAATATGTCATCTGTAGCTAGAAACAACGGCATTTCTAGTCTCATAAGAGCAGGGGATGCTGCCTGCTTGTTAGAAAAATGGATTTTAGTAAAACTCCCAGCAGGTGGTTTAAAAACAGCGGGGGTATATTCATACCGACCATCCTTTAATTTTTTGAATAGACCTACCCTCGTTTCACGTTTACCCCCCCACATAAACTCCTGTGCTCCATAGAAGATTTCCCCGTTTTCACTAAGGGCCTCTGCGACCTTCTGTTCATAAACTATTGGGAAAGGGGTAGAAAAAATAAATGGCCACGGCACACCAAGTTCCCCATTAGAGTAGGGTGAAAATGTAATTGTGCAACCAGGGTAATAAGGCTTTAGGAACCTCTTATCCTCTATGCTTGATAGATCTTTGTCCCATGGCCGGTTGCCCGAAGAGTATGCTAAGGCTTTGCAACCCCCCCAAAAACACTGCAGCCAGTATCCATCAAACCACCACGGAAGCCAAAGGCTTTTGAGAGTTTTGAAGCATTCCTTAATGACCAATTTCCAGCCCACAGTCTTCTCCCAATGCTCATATTCTTCACGCGTGAAGTCCACCTTAAAATGAAATTTGGCCCGTGCTTCTTTTATAAGTCCCCCCCATTCAGGCCAAAGTTCAAAGGCCCTCTCGATAGTCTTTGGCTTCACGTTTCTCATGTTAGCAAAAAGTTACCATATTGACAAGGTTAAGGGTAACTTAATATGTTTAGCAACAGATGGAAAATGAAATCGATGTGAGACTGCGTCGCTCTAGTCGCAAAGGGATTCCCCTGCGAGTGCTCGAGATAAGATACATGCCAACACCTGAGGCTGATGAGCGGGTTACGGCCGCCATACACACTCTCCTGGGCATTGACGAAGCTGAATATTCGCCACTTAGGGAGAATTCAAACAGTGAAAGCTCAGCATAAGCCTAAAGTCCAAGTCCACTGGCAGCATACCGAAGAAGTGTCGCTAGCGTTTAAGCATTTGATGGCCCTTCTACTGAGAGATAGGGAGAAAGAGAGAGATGATGAGTACACCGAATCCCAACATCCAATTCAAGGATAAAGAACTTCAATGCAAAATCTGCGGACAAACCTTCCTTTTTACCGCAGGTGAGCAGTCCTACTATCATGACAGGAATTTAGCTGAACCCAAACGCTGCCCCCGATGTCGGTGGAAACGTAATTTCACTATTTCCGATACCAGAGGTGGCACGAATGGGTAAATTCCAAACCTTTGAGCAATTCGTGGAGCTGTTCCCGCAAAAACCCCGGTCAAAAATACGGGGCGGGTTTAATGTCCTCTGCCCAGCGCACAATGATAGAAATCCCAGCCTGAGCGTGTCAATGAACAATGGCAAAATCTTGCTGCACTGCAAGGCAGGTTGCCCGACCCCGCAAATACTTGCCAAACTCAACCTATCTGAAAGCGACCTATTCCTAACTGATCCTCAAACGCCCACAATAGAGGCTATCTACCAATATCACGATGCAAACAGACAGTTACTATTTGAGGTAGTGCGCTACACCCCTAAAGCCTTCAAGCAGCGCCGACCTGACGGCAAAGGTAGCTATATCTGGAATCTCAACGGTATAACACCAGTTATTTACCGGTTGCCCGATATAATCACCGCCATAACTCGCGGAGACACCATCTATATCACGGAAGGTGAGAAGGATGCTGATACTCTTATGAATCTAGGCTTGATTGCCACTACGAACCCAATGGGTGCAGGTAAGTGGAAGCCTGAATATTCAGATAGCTTACAAGGCGCTAACGTGGTGCTGATCCCTCACACTGATAATGAGGGGAAAAAGCACGCAATCAGTGTGATAGATTCGTTAAAAGGGAAGGGTAAAAGCCTAGAGGTGCTACAAATACCATCTTCTGCCAAAGATGTGACCGCGTGGCTAGAGCAAGGACATACTAAAGAAGATTTGCTCTCATTAGAGACTATTACCGTTAACGAATATAAGAATATTAATATCCCTGCCGTATCGGCAAATAGCTTCAAATCGGAACAACTAAGGGAACAAATCGGAATAACTTCCCCCGCAAAATGGGGGGAGTTTGCCAAGAAATTTGATGAAATCATGCGTGAAGGGGGGTCGGACTGGCAGGATAAACGGGATATCGCGGAACAAATCGGAACAAGTCATAAAGATAGGGCGTACCGTCTCTTATTACAAAGGCGTAGAGAAGATGAGAAGATACGGGTTCATGGCCGCAACCCATATTTAATTCAGTGGATAAACCGAGATTACAAAATGACTCAACTATCCAGTGCTGAAAAGCAGAGTTCCCTTGATATTAAGCTGCCATTAAATCTCCATAAGATTGCTCAAATACCACCTGGGTCAGTTGTAGGTGTGGCAGGCTATATCAGTAGCGGGAAGACCTCTTTTTTACTTGAGACCGCAGAACTTAACGCTTTGAGTCAGCCTATGCCCGCTTATTACTGGTTTCACGAGATGTCGGAAGCAAGAATGATTATCCGGTGCGAGGATTTCCCATTGCTAATTGAAGCTCAAAAACAAGACAAGTTCTTTCCCGTGAAGCAGGGTGACTTTGAATTTGCCGATGTATTAGAGCCTAACGCCATCAACCTGATTGATTATATTGACCGAGACGACGATTTATTTTTAATTGGTGGTGATATTAAGCAGTTACAAGCTAAGCTGATTAGAGGAATTGTTGTTTTTGCCTTACAGAAGAAGCACGGG
>JABUBO010000574.1_pt1 | contig 11999 bp, 8 predicted proteins | sample 7240361 | NCBI WGS metagenome assembly JABUBO01 (sample SAMN07256346, study PRJNA390944) | subsurface metagenome | isolation source: Methane hydrate marine sediment | place: Pacific Ocean: Eastern North Pacific, ODP site
TGCGTCAAAGATTTTTGCAGCAACAAAGAAAAGGGATGAGATGCTTTTCGGTTATGACGCTTTTGGGATTGTGCTGGATACTTATAATGATAACGAGAATGGATTGGCATTCTTTACCGCACCTACAGGACTCCGGACTGATTATACCATTTCCAATGATGCCTCAGGTGGCTTTGGACCCGGAGGACCCGGAGGATTGAATACCAGCTGGAATACTTTCTGGGATGTAAAAACAACCAGGGATGATAATGGGTGGTATGTCGAAATGAGGATCCCATTTTCAAGTCTGAAGTTCAAACCGGAAAATGATGTGGCAACAATGGGACTCATCATAAGTCGCAATATAAGTGCAAACAATGAGACAGACACCTATCCGGCCATCGATCCCAGGTATGGTTTCATGGCTACCAATAAGCCTTCATTAGCTCAACAAATTGAAATCGCAGGAGCCAGACCATCTATGCCTATGTATATTTCACCTTACGTTATAGGTGGTTTTGCACGTGACTGGTCACTAAATGAAGGTGAGACAGAATATGTTAAAGAAGATTATCCAAAATATAATGCAGGAATTGATATTAAATATAATATCAACAGCAATCTTACTCTGGACCTTACAGCCAATACAGACTTTGCCCAGGTCGAAGCTGATGACCAACAGGTGAATCTGACACGGTATTCACTTTTTTTCCCGGAAAAGAGGATGTTTTTCCAGGAGAGATCCAGCCTGTTTAATTTCAGTTTAGGAGGACATAGCGACAACCTGTTTTACAGCAGGAACATCGGAATCGCACAAGGTGAACCCATCAGGATTTATGGAGGTGCAAGGCTTGTCGGAAGAATGGGGAAATGGGACATGGGATTTATGGATATGCAAACCGAAGAACATGAGGAAACACCAGCAGAAAATTTCGGTGTTATCAGAATGCGAAGGCAGGTTATCAACCCCAACTCTTATGTTGGAGGGATTTTTACATCACGCATCGGAATGGATGGAAAAACATAATTTCGCATATGGTGTTGATGGAATATTCAGACTTTTCGGGGATGATTATTTAAATGTCAAATTGGCTCAAAGTTATGATGACCAAATTGACAGTGAACTTTCTTCTCTCGATCCATCTTTCATTATGGTCAATTGGGAACGCAGATCGGAAAAAGGATTTGCTTATAACTTAAATTATATTTACTCAGGTCAGAAGTTTAATCCTGGAATTGGATTTGTAATGCGAGGTGGTATACAAGGAGTAAATGGCCAATTACTCTATGGATGGATTCCAGGTGAACAATCAAAGTTTTTTAACTACAATATTAATGTCAGAGCTGAACGATATCTCCGGCTTGAAGACGGACACCTTGAATCAATGCAAATATCTCCGGGTTTTGAAATCAATACAAAAAAGGATATTCATATCGATGTCTCACTCGAAATTCAGCAAGAAGGTGTACTGTTTGATTTTAATTTGTCAGATAGTATTCAGATAAAGGCAGGTGATTATTCATTCACCGGAGTTGAGGCAAGAATTGGAACTTCGGATTCCAAAAAGATATCAGTCAGGGGAAATATATATGGTGGTCAATTTTACGATGGAAGAAGAATGGGTTTCGAAGCAATGACCAATTTTAACTTTTCATCCAGCTTCATACTTTCACCTGGTTATGAATTTAATAATCTTAGTTTCCCGGACAGAGTGACAAATAACTCACTCAATATTCATTCAATCAATATGAAGGCTCAGTATATGCTCAGCACAAAGTTGTCTGCAACTTTACTTGTCCAATATGTAAACACTGAAGATGAATTTATCGGAAATTTCAGGTTGAGGTACAATCCACGTGAGGGCATCGATTTTTATTTGGTATACAACGATTACCGTGCTATAAACAAAAGGAATTCAGTTCCAGCTCTGCCACAATTTTTCAACAAGACAATATTGATCAAATATACCCATACTTTTATTTTATAAATGGTTTATGAATAATACCGGAAATTCCAGACATGGTACATTTCGAATTACGGAATATGTTATTTCTGGTCGGCAAATCTCCACCAGGCCGATGTTATTATTATACCAAAGAGGCTGGTGAAAAACAATATCATATAACTTACCGCTCCGGCCTGATAGCAGCATCTCTTAGGCTGAATTTAAGCTCCAGGCAAAGGCGAAGTATTTCTCTAATTTTTTCCACGTTTGTTCTGCTTCTTGTCATTTAGTGATCCTCCTGTTAATTTATTTGGTTACAATTAAACCAACAGAAGTACAAATAATCTGTAGAAAAAGAGTGCTGAAATTTAAACCGTTCCTGCTGCCAGGAAAAGTGTCCGGAATAAGCAAGAATCGTTGTCCGCTTTGATCAGGAATTGCTGTCCGGAATCAGCAGGAATTAGTGTCCGCTTTGCGCAGGAATCACTGTCCGGTATGGTCAGGAATCAGTGTCCGTTTTGGTCAAGAATATGCAGGTAAAGATGAAAACATGTATCAGATTTAGAGTACACTTGTAATTAACACAATAATTAACCTCCAATTACCTCATTTTTGATTGAAATAATTTAAGAATAAATATACCCTAAATATGACACAATTTAATTTCGCAATATACACGAGGGTTTCTTCAGAGTCTCAGGATTATTCCCGGCAAATCATGAATCTTAATGAGATTGCCTTTCAAAAAGGATGGAATGTAAAAAGAACCTTTGCAGAAAAGGTAAGTGGTACCACAACTTCAAGTGAAAGAATTGAATTCAAAAAATTAATACATTATGTCCAGGTAAATAAAGTTGATGTTGTTCTAATCAGTGAAATCTTACGGCTTGGAAGAAGAGTAGTGGATATTCTGAACACCATTGATGAACTTCATAAGCTTGGTGTAGGAGTGTACATTCAACAATTTCAAATGCAATCCCTGATTAACGGGCAAGAAAATCCAACTGTAATGCTGTTGTTACAGATGCTCTCCATTGGGGCGGAGATGGAAAATAATCTTAGGAAAGAGCGTCAAAGGCAAGGGGTCGAAATAGCAAAGATGAATAACAAGTACAAGGGAAGGAAAAATGGTGCACGAACATCGCCAACAAAATTATTGGCAAAATATTCTGATACATTAATATATTTGGTCTTTTCTAGAGAATTTAACTTATCAACTTGAATCTTTGAGAATTTCCTTAATAGAAATTCCTTAACCTGTACTATTCATAAATATTGAAAAAGATAATATTTATGAATACGTCAGGTTAAGTGGATTATCAATAATAACTGATAGATTTTTAACAATAAGATGTATCTTTTCAATAACAGTGATTTCGTTAAAATATGAATTGTAAGTTGATTTCGAATACCACAATTTTGAGCTATCTAAATTATCGAAATCATTAATTATTTTGTTTCTAAATAGTGCGTAAAGTGGGTCATCCATTTTAATTTTACTTGTAGTGCTTATATTAAATGAGAAGATTGTATATAATTGATTAATAAATATTGTTGAATTAATTATATCGACTAGCAATTCTTTGTTATCATTAAGGTAGCTGATTATAAAATCAATGATAGAAGGATTTTGAAATTCTATAATAAGTCTTTTCTTGTTATCCTTATGAATCATAATGAATGTATCCAATTATATTTGTTTATTCCTAAAGTTGAAAAGATTAATAAAGATACTAACTAATCTTCTCAATTCAGACCCCTCCAGAGCCCCCTACTATAGACTGTATAATTAATCCTCCTAAAAAATCGGCTTATATCTTTATGACTTAGATACTATCTAAACACGAATTATTTTTCCCCCGGCCAGGTTGTTTTCAACCATCGCTAAAATGAAAAACAATCCCCCAGAAAAATTTCCCCCAGTTCCCCGGCCCCCCTACTTCAACCATCTTTTTCCCTTATTTTTAGTAACTTTATAAAAGTATAAGGTCCAAGTATGGACGCTTAAGTCAGGTTCTTTGGGATACAATAAAAAGGTTAAATATGTGGTATGTTTGCATCCTTAAATGCAATGATGAAGCTTATCTTACATCTTCAAAATCCATTTGCAATTGGTGTCAATATCATAAGAAATAACCTCTATCGGATAATTCGGATAAGTATTGCTGAATTTCTTTAGTGAGACAGGCTTTACTGTTTTGCAATTCATTTTTACTTCATAGGCTAAACCTTCCCGGAATGAAATGCTGATAACGAAATCAATTTCTTTTTTATCGGTTGTTCGCCAATAGCGTATTGCATCTGAATCGTAAATACCCGACAGTCGTTTGTAAACATAATTTTCCAGCAATGCACCCTGGTCTTCACGTAATTTAAAATCAAAAAAGCGGTTTAGTGCAACATTTCTTAACCCATGGTCTTTGAAATAAACCTTTGGCATTTTGGTAAGCTCTTTTCTTAAATTAGAATAAAACGGTTTAACCAGTTCAATATGGAAGCAATTTTGAAGAACATAAAGATATTTGTCGATGGTTTTATTATCAACTCCAATCGTATTTGCAAGCTCATTCCTGTTTACAAGATTTCCGGATTGACCTGCTAAAAGTATTAACAAATTATAGAATTTGTCAGGGTTACTTATTCCTGCCTCATCAATATCTCTTTTCAAAAAAGAGTTTTTTATGTCCTTTAACAGAGTTATTTTCTCCTCTAAATTATTTTCAAGTACAACTTCGGGATAACCGCCGAAAATCAGGTATTCATTAAATTTATCTATTAATTCTAAATGGTTGGGCGAAATATATTCTTTCTGGTCTCTTATTAATTTTAATTCCTCCGATAAATCGGTTAAATCTTTAAATATCAACCATTCCTCAAAATCAAGTGTCTGTAATTCAAATAACCTTTTCCTTCCGGCAAGAGAATCAGTAAATTTTTTGTCGATATAAAAAGCGCTGCTACCTGTTGCAACGATTTTTAAATTTTCACGATAAATATCGTACAGATATTTTAAAAAGTTAGAAGGATCAGCAGCATATTGAACTTCGTCAATAAATAGAAAAACGGGTTGACTTGTTGATTTTGCTCCCATTAAGGGTTTTCCGGGACGAGGTGAAAAAGAAAAAATATTTTCAGGATGATTATTAATAGCTGATAAAATATCCCTGTCTTCAAATGTAATGTAACTTACGGCTTGTCCGTCATTTTTTAATTCGTTAAATAAAGCTTGTATTAATGATGTTTTGCCACTTTGACGAGGGCCTGTGATTATTGTATATTCTTTTCTTTTAAGGTGGTTTTTTATTTCCTGATGTATTTTTCGGGGGATATACATAACTGCTTTTTTCGCAAATATAGTAAAAAACTGACAATATTGGAATTGATTTCCAATAATATCGGATAATATTGGAATTAACATCCAATAATATCTGAAAATTATGATTACAATGTAATTTTGGTTGTCAATTAGTTTTAACTGAAAGCGTTGGCACTTACGATATTTGAGGGTGCTGTTACTAAAGCGGTGAGGGGGTTGGTGGTAGGGAATGCTACTGTACAACCCTAAAGGCAAAATACAGATCGACCCTTTTGTTGTCCTTCGAAAAATTGGTTGGGTCAGCACCAAGCACAAAGGCTTTGACTTGTTTTCTGTTAAAACAGAATGGTTTAGGTGCCTTATTAAGTTCGTTATTTCCCATATTAATATTCTATTTTGTTAATGGGTGTCCGGTTTTTTGGGAGGAGGTTAATTATTCTACAATTGCATTATTAAGAATTAGCCTGCCACTACTTGCCATTTTTTTCCATTTATTGCATTATAGCTATTGATTGCAATATTCATAGCTTTTTTATGGATACTCTTTTGAATTCCTTTTCATTTCAATTCCTATCTCCCCCCAGCCTTCATTTCATTCCGGCTGGCAGGCCTAAACACCCTCTGCAACAAACTCTGAAATAGCTCCTCACTCTTTTGAAGACTTTGTTGAGTTAGTCTTTTATGTTTTCTTATCTGGAAGAGTATCTCAACAAATGTATTTTGAAGTTCAATTGGAGGTAAAGGAATTTTGAAATTGTTCATAATTCCAGTATTTAAATTAGGTTGAGTCCCATAATAATCGACCAAATGGTCCTTAATGATGTCAATATGGTAAGAAACAAACTGAAGACAGGAAAAAAATGATATTTCTGAATCAACTTTTACCAGTATATTAGCTTTTGTGGTTAAAGTTTATTTTCAATCTTTTACCACATATTTTGTTGGATGTTCTATTTGACGAAATTCCACATACCGAGATAATACAAGTACTAGTTGAGAATGAATGGTTGAGTACGGAAGACCCAATTGTTGAAGCTACTGTTCCGTCAATTGATTCAAATATAGTAATAACCGGATCCCAACTTTAAGCTAAATAACCGGAACTTATTATTAATGGGAATCAACAAAATGAGCTTGCACATGCTGCTCCGAAAAAGTGGGAAGTATATTCAAGGGTAGGTTTACTCTAATTAGCAGGTTTCAAAAAAATAAATCTTTTAGATAGAACTTAAGTATTCTTTAAACTTCTATCAAATTTGTTTATATTTATTTCAAATTACTGTAACGTATTTAATTTTCTGACCCATATGCAAATTGAAGAATATATCTCTCAACCGGCCGGTATTCATTTGGACTTTTTTTGGATTGATTCACGAGGAAACATTCCTCAACTGTTTCCAACCCTATGTGCATTTCTGAATACTGAGGGTGGGAAAATTATAATTGGAGTATCCCGCGAAAAGGAATATCAGCAATTGTCCAAATCAAAAAGAGATGATTTCAAGACAACTTTTGAAGAACGATCATTGAGACATAAAGGTTATTTAAACCCTTCCTTTGCTTTTCATATTAAAGAAGAGATTATTGATGGCTATTATTTATTAATAATTGATGTTCCTCGGAGTCCAATTCTTCATAAATCAGGTGACCGTATATACACAAGAGATGGAGCAGACATTATTCGAGTGGATGATCCACAACAAATAATGAATTTGTATAGAATTAGACGGCCAAATACTGAATCAGAGATTATACCATACCTCAAAAGGTCTGATCTCAATCTGGAACTTCTAAATAAAGCCCGTATAATTGTTGAAAGAAGGAATACATCTCACAAATGGCTTTCAATGACTGATGATGATATATTGCGAGGATCAAATTTATTAGTTCGTGATTTTAATACAGGGGATGAAGGATTTATACTGGCAGCCGGGTTACTGCTTGGAAAGGATGAAACATTAACAAACATGTTACCTGCATATAAACTAGACATCTTTATCAGGAAAGACAATGTTGACAGATGGGATGACAGAAAAACTTTTATTACAAATCTGATTGATACACGTAACGGAGCTCTTGATTTCATAAAAGAGCATTTACCTGAATTGTTTTACCTAGATGGGGACCAAAGAAAGGATCTTAGAGACCTGATTTTCAGGGAAATTGTTGGCAACATCATTATTCACCGCGAATACAGGAATGCACTGCCATCAGAAATCGTTATTAAAAAGGATTGTGTGGAAGCTACCAATCCGAATATTGTGTATCACAAGGGACCCTTGGATATTCACAATTTCAGCCACTTTCCTAAAAATCCTGTAATACGTAAATTTTTTAATGAATTGGGATGGTCTGACGAAGCCGGATCAGGTGTACGTAATGTTACACGGTTTCTTAAAATATATGCTAAAGGGGCAGTCCCCTTTTTCAATGAGGATGAGATTTTTACCGCTGATATCCCATTAACGGGATATCAGCTTGGAGATCGTAGCACATATATACTTGAGATGCTTGGCATCTCAAGTGATACTTTAAATAAAAAAAGAAGAGAGCTTCTAAAAGAGATTCCATTGAATCGTGATTTGGATATCCATAAAAATAAGAAAGAGTTTATACATGCATATATAGGAACCTTGGGAAAAAACGAAGGGAAGCTATCAGGGTTTAAGATACTGAGAAAGAATATATTAATAAAAAATGCTCTTGATTTGGAGGGAACCTTACATCAAATCGGAGGGGACCTGCTTATTAAAAAAGCTAATCTCTTGCTTAAGGTATTAATAGGTTTAGTTGGTGAAATGAAATTAGAAGAAGCTATGATGTTTGGAGGCTTTGAAAGCAAAGAAAGTTTCAGGGAAAACTATATCAAGATTTTGAGGAATAATAACCTGATAACGCTTACAATACCAGATAACTTAAACGATCCTAACCAAAAATATATTATTACTGAAAAGGGTAAAAGACTGATCGGTGGTCTGGATATTTAAGTTTGACCTGGAAAGTAAAACAATTGGTATGCTTGACGCAAAGGAAATAAACGACAGTTACAATAATGCAAAAAGAATACAGGATTCAATTCTTCCTTCCGAAACCTACATAAGAGATATATTTCCGGATAGCTTTATTTTGTATCTTCCAAGAGATATATTATCAGGGGATTTCTATTGGATCGAAGAGGTTAATGATGCGGTTATATTTGCAGTTGCTGACTGTACCGGGCATGGAGTACCTGGTGCAATGCTTACTATATTATGTCATAATGCTCTAAATAAGTCATTAAAAGAGTATGGATTACTAAATCCCGGACACATTCTTGATAAAACTTTGGAGATCTTATCAGGAGATCTTCAAAAATCAGGAAACAATATAGCCGATGGGATGGATATTGCTGTTTGTACATTATCCGGGAATCACCTTCAATATTCCGGGGCAAACAATCCCCTGTGGATCATCCATAATGGGGTTTTAACTGAATATAAAGCAACTAAACAGGCAATAGGTTTTGTTGAAATGCCTAATCCATTCTTAACTGAAGAGCTATTCCTAACCACCGGAGACATAATCTACATTTTTACAGACGGGTACTCAGATCAATTCGGTGGAATTGAGGATAAAAAATATAAGACAATCAGGTTACGGAAGCTCCTTTGTTCAATTTATCATAAACCTATAAATGAGCAAAAAATCATTCTTGAACGGGAATTCATAAAATGGAAAGGCAGCAATGACCAGACAGATGATGTTTGTATAATGGGAGTCAAAATTTGAGTTTATCACTTCTCTTATACACTTAATATTAATTTTACCCTTCCCGAAACGCCTTCTGCAACAAACTCTGAAATAGCTCCTCACTCTTTTGAAGGCTTTGCTCTGTTAATTGTTTTTGTGTTTCAATCATGTTGGCTAACAAGGTTCACATAGGAGTTCTGTCAAAGTTTCTCGGTCATTCAAATATTCAGACAACTATTGAATCATATTCTTCAATAATCGACCAAATGGTCCTTAATGATGGCAATATAGTAAGAAAGAAACTGAAGTCAGGGAAAAAATGATATTTTTGAATCAACTTTTACCAGTATAAGATCTCAAATAAGTTTTTCAATTACCTTTCTTAGTATCTGTGCAGCATTTTCAAATTCAGCAAGACTGAGAGTTGCTTTTGTTCCAAGTAATTTATGGTCTTGTGGGATATGTTTCACATACTTTTCATTAATTATGCCCTTATTATGTTCATTCATATGCCTTTTCTGAAAAACCCGTCTTAATGTTAGTTTTTCCGTTTCGGTTAAGCCATCAAGAATATCAATTTTCAAAAAAGAATCTTTAAAATGTTTGCGTGTATCTGAAATGTTCTGGAAATTAATATCGGATAATCCATTTTTTCTTGAAATATTTCTGCAAAAGGGTTCAAAAGTTGATATCAAATCATTATATGCATGTCTTAAAGCACGGGATTGGTTTTTTGAAGAATGAACTTCATTTCTAATAATGCTTAGGTTTGCATCATATATCATAATATTCTCTGTTCGACAAATCGGACAATAACCAAATATCCCATAAACTTGAAAACGTATATTGCAATCGGGACAATCGATTTCAGAGTCTACTTGTTGTTCTTTTATGGTTGAGGTTCTATATATTGGTTTCTTTGGGGATTTGGTTACTTTGATGTACTTATTACCTCTGAATGTATTCGTTAGCATTTTTTGAAACTCATCAATTGCATAATCTGTTGCAACTCTCGCTGCCTCATCTTCAATATATTTCTTTTGTTCTGGAGTATATAATTCCTTATCCTTCAATTCAGTACCACAATATGGACAGAATAGTATTTCTCCTACCTGTGCTTCGTATATCTTGAAATACTTTCCACAGGTCTTTGAAGGGCAAATTTGTCCAAAGAAACCTTTGTCGGTTGGAATTGATATAGTGAATTTCTTGATTGCCATAAATAGATACCTATATGCAAAGAATTATTATTACTTTTTTTAGCCATTTCTTACCCTTGTTGTAATATATTCCAATGCCAGGGGCGATTCAATAAGTGGCTGGAATCGTAACACTTGCGAAGGTTACCATAAAAAAACCATTCTTCTTAGGGGGTAGTGAAAATGTTCCTTTGTGGAGCGTATTAGACCATTACCCACCCCTTTTAAGTGATTGTTTCACAACATCTTATCTCACACCCTAATTTCAATGGTACAAGAAAGTGCTATTTTTTTTCGCTTTTTTTCCAAAGAACTCTGTTCTTTTACGAAGATAATAAATTAAAGTTAAATATTGAAAAACAGTATATTGACTCCTATGTAACAGAACACTTTGGTCTATTCATTCTGGATTTTGATAAAAGTGTTGATCATTTGTTAAACAGATTCAAAAGAATAAACAGGAAAGCCTTTTACTATTGGTATCAATGTATATCAGTCAGAGGTCTTTTGTAAAAAGGTTAGTTTCTCCAAAATAATAAAAATAAAAACCCTTGCAATGCCCTATTTACAAAAATTTAAGGATATTGAGATGATTAGAACAAAATTCAAACGAAATAAGCATTGATACTAGAAAACACTTAAAAATCTATATTAATTATTACTTTTAATACAAAATATCTTACTTTTATGGCTGAAAATGCAATAAAATAGTTTAATTTCTTGTTTTTTATTATAAAAAAGTCTATTATTGAAAAAAAATAGCCGCCATGATATCAAAACTACGCATAAAAAATTTTCGGTCAATAAAAGATGAAATTGAATTAAGTTTTACACCGACATCAATAAGAGGGCTTGGGAATAACTTGCACAAATTGACAAAAAAAGATAGATTATTAAAAACAAATGTCATATTTGGGCCGAATGCCTCCGGAAAAAGTAATATTTTAAGAACAGTTAAGGCAATTGAGTTTTTAATTCATCAATCGCCAGAGTTTAAACCCGGGGATGAAATAGGCCCATATGAGCCCCATACTTTAGACACAAGAACAGCAGAAGAGCCTGTTTCCCTGGGCATTGAATTTTTTGCTTCGAATAAAATTAAATATGAGTTCCAATTTACATTTTGTTCAAAAAATATACGTAACGAATCATTATTTTATTATCCAAAAGGACAGAAAACACTGCTCTATAAAAGAGAAGAAAAAAATCCTATCAAATTCGGAGAGTCATATAGAGGAGGTCAAAAAATAATTGAAAAACAATTACTTGAGAATCAATTATTCTTCTCCAAAGCTGCTTTGAACAATGCAGAATCTGTTCTAGTCCCCTATCAATTCTTCTCGGAATCTATTAGAATATATCCATTCCTTGAAACTTATATAGAGAACAGATTAAGTAGATTATATGCGAAACGTATAGCTGAAGAAAAAAAATCATCTTTTACTAAAAAATTCAACATGCTCATCTGTGCTTTAGATACTGGCATTCAAAAAATTGCATCAGAGGAGGTTGATTGGACACGCTACGAATTCCCGGATAATATACCTAAAGAAATAAAGACTAATTTCAGAGAAGAATATAAATATGATATAAAATCGTTCCATAAAGTTTTTGAAGATGAGAAAGAAGTTGAGATTATCCCATTTGATATTGAATATGAATCAGTTGGGACACAAAGCTTATTGGTAATAAGCGGATTAATAATTGATGCACTTGAGAATGGTTCTGTTCTTGTTGTAGATGAATTTGAAAAAAACCTTCATCCCGAAATAACTCAATACTTAATCAGGTTATTTCATAATCCTATTACAAATCCTCAAAATGCACAAT
>JABUBO010000575.1_pt1 | contig 11998 bp, 11 predicted proteins | sample 7240361 | NCBI WGS metagenome assembly JABUBO01 (sample SAMN07256346, study PRJNA390944) | subsurface metagenome | isolation source: Methane hydrate marine sediment | place: Pacific Ocean: Eastern North Pacific, ODP site
AACTAAACGCAGGTTGTAATGTTGATAATTCATTTTCTATAAATCCGTCTGTAAAATTTGACCTATCTGTGACGATAACTGCTCGATTTGCTCCTCATCGAGATGTGGATTTATCACCTCAACAATCTGTTTCTCGCCTACTATCCTCAAACGCCATATTTCTTTGGCGTCTTCGACTCTGGTCGCATCGTATTTCAGCCGCCTTTTTCGCATCAGAATTAATGCCAAAACAAACCGAAAATTTAGTTTCTCCTGCTCAGTCTCTTTTTCCAACCGTTCAAAAAAGGCCAGCAGCATATCATCATCAACGAATATCTGCTTTTTCTGGTCGGGGTGTGGCAGTCTTGTTTTCCAGTAACAAAACACATCCGGCTTTTCCTTCTCCCAGTAATCTGCACAAAAATCCTGCCTTTGCAGTCCTTCGCCGGTTTCTACAAGTGCACCAAAATATTCTTCACCGTATTCAATTTTTCTACCGGTGCCGTAGCATTGCCCTAATGGCTTATTAATTTCCCATTCATCCATTCTTTTCCCTGCTATTTAGTTCCTGTTGCGGAAACAGTATTTGTCATTCCCGCGAAAACGGGAATCCAGTTTTTCGCTCTGGACCCCTGCTTTCGCAGGGGTGACATCGTCGATTTTCGTTTTCCGCGACAGATACTATTTAGCCAATACTCTCTGTATAACCTGAGCACCAGCTTCACCATTGCATTTTCTCAGCATAAAATATCAAGACTACACTGTCCGATGTAAGGAATTCTGATTTAGAGCTCACGGGCTTGATAGTTGACATACCGTTTTTTCATCCATCGCACAACAAGCAGGTCCACAAAGGCCCGCAACGCACGATTCCACACACCATATTTGGCCTTGCCGGCATTACGCCGATGGTGCGAAACCTGAACCTCAATAACTTTGAAGCCCCTCATCTTCAGGAGGGTGGGCATGAACCGATGCATCCCTTCGTAGAGTGTCAAGCCCTCGATCGAGGCATCTTTTATTGTAAACCTTCAGCGAGCAGGCAGAGTCGTGAATCGACTCGCCGGAGAGTCTGTTCCGCACACCATTAGCGATACGAGTGGATACTCGCCGCAGCCAGGGGTCCGCTCGTTTCACGCGCCAGCCAGTTACCGCATCACACTCATTAAGCATTTCGATTAAGCGAGGAATTTCCGCCGGGTCGTTTTGAAGGTCAGCATCCAGCGTGGCGATGACAGCCCCACAAGCAGCCTTAAAGCCCGCAGACATGGCACAAGTTTGACCGTAATGGCGGTCAAGAGCAATTATTCGAAGCCACAACTTCGACTGTTTGTGTTCCTGCAAAAGCTCAAGGGTCTTATCTGTGCTGCCGTCATCGACCATCACAACCTCGAAAGAGCGGCCTAAGGGCACGAATACCTCTGTGAACCGTTCCAGCAGCGCAGTAATGTTCTGCTCTTCGTTATAAGCGGGAACAACCACCGAAATCTCAACGGCCTGCTCTCCTGTCATTGCTATCTCCATAAGCAGCACACATTACGCTATTGAATCGGCTTAGATTCCTCCGGACGCGGCAATCCCTGCGATGGGCGCTTGGCATAAATAAAGTACAGATTCCGCAGATAAATAAAAACCCCAGTTCCCTGGCCGACAATAAAAACCGGGTCCCTGCGGTGAACAGCATAGCTAAAAAGCATTATTCCACCTGCAAGACTAAGCCACCAAAACCCTACCGGTATTACTGATTTCTTTTTCTTTTCAGAAGCAATCCATTGTAACAGGAAGCGGCTGAAAAACATCCCCTGGGCCATAAATCCAAATGCCAACCACAAATTCTTTACGTTTAACCAGTCAGGCGGCTCAGGAGAAAAACTGGCAAACTCCCTCACCGGCTCACCTGAATCACCGTGGCGCAATAGATAAATCTCGAAGGCTATATCGTCTTTACCAGGCAATGGTATGGAAACGTCCCGAAAATTTTGATGGTGCAGAACAATATGCTCCGTAACTTCACGGGCGGCATCCAGATGTTTGCCTCGCGCCAGAACAAACGTATCGGGATGTTCGTCAACGAGACGGCGTAATTGCTCTACCTCGTTGGCACGGGGAATCGTGCGGTCCAGATGATATACCAATGTGTCATCCTGGCCGCGGAAATGCACCAGCGGCGATTCGCCAATAACATCTCCTATGCTCCGCCCAAATTCTGCTGATGAAATCCGAGTTTCACGGGGCAGAAAAATCCCAAAAAGCACGTGACCAAAAATGGCTGTACCGAAAAACAATGACATGAGCGCCGGCCATCCTTTGCCCCTATGGATGAAATAGCCGGCTACAATCCCACCTATGCCCAAGCTCAGGCCACAGACAGTAATTGCAACGTATCGCTTCATCTCGTTGTCGAAGAAACAGTAAGCCAAAACGGCCACTCCGGCCACAACAAAAATCGCTGCTTGCGATATACCAAGTGCACCACGCCGGATTTTCCCTTTCTTGCCTTGGTACGCCGCAATCTCATCGGTCAGGATTTCCCACGCTTTCGCTGCTAATATCGTCATAAACGGCAACGCCGGAAGAAGGTAATCGGCCTTCTTTTTACTGACCAGCGACAAGGCTGCTATAGCGAGAAAGACGGTCAACGCTTTACGTCTCTCGGGCTTGGACTGAGGCCAAAACGGAACCGTCAATGCCACGGGAACCAGAGCAGACCAGGGAAAGCTCAGCACAAAAAGCTGCCCAAAGTAATAGAATATTCCATGATTGGCTCGGTGGTACGCCGACGTAACATTTTCGCTAATCTCGCCGGCCCAACCAGTTTGCACAGTTTCCCAGCCTAACCTGTTGACAAGCAGTGCCACCCACGATAGCGTCAACAACGAAAAGATGCACACCCCCAGCAAGTGCCACTTCAGACGAGCTCGGCGTTCCGGGTAAGCCAGAAGACCGTACAACATTGGGGGCATCACGAATATAAACACGGCAATCCACTTGGCCAAGAAGCCCATTGATATGGCAGCCCAGAGAAACAGCCAAAGCCAGTCTCGACGCCGCTTGCCGAAAAAAATCACCGACAATAAAAACAAAGAGACCAGCACCCAAAATGTCAGGTAAATATCAACCCTTGCCAACCGGGATTCGATTACATATTTTATTATCGTAAGCGACTGGATTAGTGCCGCAACAAGTCCGGTTTTCCAATCAAACACAATCCGTGCTATCAGTAGTGTTAGTATAACACCTCCTATGCCCATCAGCGCCGAGGGCAGGCGGAATAACCACTCGTCCAGCGGCCCAAAGGTTTTGGCCAGAACCGCAATGGTCCAGTACGGCAGCGCTGGCTTTTGCAAACGCAAAGCCCCATTAAAGTAGGGCACTACCCAGTCGCCGGACTCGGCCATATTATGACCGGTCATTACCACGCGGGCCTCGTGCGGGCTGCCGAGCTCGGGCTCACCTAAGTTAACCAGTGGCAACATGAGGGACACGGCTAACAACAGTATCAGTGCGGCAACCTGCCGAGCTGTGGCTCTGGCACGGCTGGAAGGAACCGGAGCAGAACCGAAGACGCCCATCCTTTCCCCGTCGCCGGATTCGTTTTTTCCACCTGTGCCACAATATTGCTCAAGCGGCTTATTGTTTTCACACTCATCCATCTTTAGGGCCTTTTTGCAATTCTTGTGCTACTTTTTCCACTTCGCGCCAGACACGGAGAAAATTAGTCCCCCACTCATCTTTGAAATATCCTCTTCGGAGTATCCCCGTCTAACAAGCTCAATAGTAACATTCAACGCTTCGGAGTGGTCATTAAAACCCGCAATACCACCACCGCCGTCAAAATCAGTACCGATACCAACGTGCTCGATTCCCGCAACCTTAACCGCATGGTCTATATGGTCCACAAAATCTGATAAGCTTGCCGACGGGTATTTCGCATCAATTTCTTTCATTCCTTCCAGGAACTGCTCAGTCTTAATTCTCTCCTCGTCCAGCTCCTCTTTCAACTCGCTTATCGCTTCGCGGCGCTGGGACGAACCTAATCTCAAAAAGCCGCCGACCGTTACAATTTGAATAACTCCTCCATTTCGTGCAAGCGCCTTCAATTGCTCGTCGTCTAAATTCCTCGAATTGTCGGCAAGTGCTCGGCATCCCGAATGCGAGGCAATAATCGGCGCCTTCGAGACCTTGATAAGACCATAAAAGGACTTTACAGAAATATGAGATACATCAGCTATAATCCCAAGCCGGTTCATTTCCGCAACGACTTTTTTGCCGAATTCACTCAGCCCATTGTGTTCTGTTTCCTTGTCACCAAGTTTCTCCCTCGGGTTGCAGGAGTCGCAAATGTCATTGTGGCCATTATGGCTCAACGTAATATATCGGGCACCAAGATTGTAAAACCTTTCAACATTTGACAGGTCTTTGCCAATTGCAAACCCGTTCTCAACACCAATCATAATAACTCTTTTGCCGGTTTTTGCAATCCGTTCAACCTCACCCGGCGATGTGGCAAGTTCACAGCGGTCGGGATACATCTTTTCAGCCAGACGGTGTATCGCCTCAAACTGACCCATCGCAGATTTATACGCATTTTGGTATCCTTCGGCATCGCGCTTTTTCTGTCCAACGTACACAGCCAGGAACACACCATCCACACAGCCTTTATTCATTTTGACAAGGTCGCATTTGAGCTTGGGATTGTCTATCCCAGGGTCACATGCCTTAGTGGCATAGGTGGCATTGAGAATGTCAACGTGGGTGTCAAGGGTTAGCGCCTTTTTATGAATCACCTTCGCCCTCCTGATGATTTGCTGCTCGGTTATCTGCTGCTGCGAACAGCCGGCGAAAATTGTGTCGATAGCACTACCAGTGATAAAGGGATTAATCGTTTGAAAAACATTGTCACTTCTATTAACCAATATTTCCTGGATAATCTATACACGTATCAGGGCTTATCCATCTTGATGATACCCGAATCGGCCGATTCTGTACTCAATTCTTATTCAAATTTCAGCCATTCGCTGATATTCTGTACCGTTTTAGGCCCTATGCCCTTGACTTTTTGCAAATCATTGCAATTTCGAAAGGCTGGACTTCCACCGTCTTTTCCACTGAAATTCTCGCGGTACGCTACTATCGCCCCGGCTCGTCCAACGCCTACGCCTGGTAATCTCACCAAACTCGCTATGGATGCATCGTTTGGATTTATTCGGCTCTCTAATTCAACTTCGCAGGTTTGACCAGTCCCAATAAATTCAGAAACAAAACCCAAGGAAACGCAAACCGCCACACACACACTGATAATAAACGCAAATGATTGAATCCTCTTTTGCCTGGCTTCTCTCATATTGTATTGCGTCGCTCCTTCGGACCACAAAACACGAGCCATGACTTATTTACCGGCTGAATATGCCGTCGTGCAGCTTCTTCAACATTCGATATGATTCTTTGGGTTCGAGCTGGGCCGTCAACAAACCGCTGTTAGATATCGTACTGTCCTCTGTATCGGTGAGGTTCGAATATGTCACGGAGTTAACAAACGGTTTACTGAGCGCTATTTTACAAAACTGCTCAATCCATTGCCCCTGCCGCGACTGGTTCCACTCCTCATGCCATACCCCGGCAACTTTCCCGTCCTGCAAACCAGAATCATTTTGGCTCGGAACTTCCACATCGGTCACATACAAAGGCTTGGCTATAGGCCCAAAGGAATCCAGAATTGCCGATATTTGCATCATATCTCTAACGTGCATACCCGATTGATTTTTACCAAATCGGATTTGCACCCCGAACGCATCGAAATTAATCCCGCTCTGAACAATCATATCCATATACACTAATGGCGGAATACTATTGGGTATTGTCGTATAATATTCGCCCCATGGATTGCTGATTTCTATTATCTTCAAAGCCCTGTCGCTGCCCTGTTTCACAGCCATATTCGCCGCACGTGTCATTTCCAAAATCTGCTCGAACCTGAACCCAAAGTGGTTAAACACGTTCAAACCGCTTATGGCGCACCACGCTCGAACAGCCCCGCTATAACGGGCGACTATCTCTGAAACGAATCGATACGCCGCTTCTCGAATCTTTTCAAAACCTGCTCCGCTGTGAAGCAGCCACTTAGGCAGATACTTTTTTGAGAAACAAAGCAAAGGCCCCGCGCTGAGCGACAATTTCTCTTCACCAAGCACATTAATACAGGCATCAATCGCCGAAAAATCATAACTGCCCTTATGAGACTCTATCTGGGCCCAGTTTATTGGAATCATTACAGAACCGAACAATTCCAGAAGCTTCTCAACGTATATAGGATTATCAATCTCCATTGGGTCCACTCTGCATCCAAGGCAGCCTCGACCAAAACCATGGCTCTTGCTCCTTGTCTCAAAAAGCGATTCAGCCTGTTTTATTGCCAGCTTTTCAGAAAAAACTATCGATTTTTTAAGTGAATCATCTGCCAGTTTAGACGACTGAGGCGCGTCTGAAATATTTTGAATTGCCCGAATAAATAAATCCTGGCCCTCTTTACAAATATCTCCCAAATCCTCTACACTGTTAAAAAACAACCAGTCCTCTCGCTTGTTGACAATTTGCATTAGCTTTGCACGCGCTATCTCCACATTCAAATTATACGGACGCTCTCTTTCAGGCAGGCAGGCCATTTATAGGCCATAGTAGAGCTAATCCTGCCGTCTCCAGATTAGGCCTTTTACACTCGATAAAACCGTTTTTAAAGGTAATCTGGGCTCGGCGGATACCGATTCCGTCACCGCCGAAAAGATAAGCTCCACATAATGCGAATTTATCAACAACCTTACCGTTCTTGAAAACCTGGAACTTCACTTTTTGCCTCAGCTTAAATCCTTCTATCGTACATCTTGCATAACGTCTTTTGCGTAATACGACACCTGTCCTGAGCGTAGTCGAAGGATACGCGACACGAATTATAGCAACTGTATCCTCAAATGCAATTCAAACTTTGTCTTTACATTGAAAATCGAGCTTAAAATTATTTTTACTGAATTTATCATCTCTATAGGATAAAATCTCATCCATAGATTTTGATTGGTCGTTGGTTTTACTGTTCTACGGCCCAATACTTTAAGGAAAGGAGTAAAAAATGCTGAGCGAGAAAAATTCAATGTCCCGGCGCACATTTATAAAAAATTCTCTGATGGGCACAACCACATTGGCCTATACGTCAGCGACGAAATTACCGGCTGCACAGACAAAAGTTCCATCATTGCGATTTGGAGGCCCCACGTTCGAAAAATATGACAGCCCGGACGCCTGGGTAAATGTTGTAAAAAAGCTCGGCTACAATGCCGCCTACTGCCCCGTGGGCGCCGGAGAAAAAGACGACCTCGTCAATGCCTATGCCCGTGCGGCTAAAAAAGCAGATATAATCATCGCCGAAGTCGGAGCATGGAGCAATCCAATCAGCCCCGACGAAAAGACTCGTCAGGAAGCTCTGGCAAAATGCCGCAGGCAATTGGCCCTGGCAGAGAGAATCGGCGCCAACTGCTGTGTAAATATTAGCGGTTCGCGAGGCAAACTTTGGGCCGGCCCCTCTCCGGAAAACCTTACCGAAGAAACATTTGATATGATTGTCGAAACAACACGTGCCATCATTGATGATGTCAAACCAACCCGGACACATTTTACATTGGAAATGATGCCGTGGGCCTATCCGGACTCCCCTGATTCATATTTACGCTTACTAAAAGCCATTGACCGAAGGCGATTTGCCGTCCATCTCGACCCTGTCAATCTCATCTGCAGTCCACAGAGATATTTTAAGAATGGCCAGCTCATCCGCGAATGTTTTAGAAAACTCGGCCCTTATATCAAAAGCTGTCACGCCAAAGACATCATCCTGAGCTTAAAACTTACCACACACCTTGATGAAGCTCGTCCGGGTTTGGGAGCACTCGACTATGCCACGTTTTTGAGAGAATTGAGTAAATTCCCTCATACTCCGCTAATGTTGGAACACTTACCAAACGCGGAAGAATACCGCCTGGCGGCCACACATATTCGTTCCGTTGCAAAAACAATAGGACTGTCCCTGGGCTGATAATCCCACTGCATTTTCCATATTACAGCAGGTTAGATTACAACTATCACGGATACGGCAAAAGTGTCTATCTGAGATGGAAACATCCGCTTCTGACAGGCGTGATGGTGGCCACGTTATCGCTGAATACGATGACAGTAACCTCTTACGCAAATACATCTACGGTGCCCGCGTTGATGAGCCGGGTCGGTCTGCATAAATCGGTTGAGAATACGCGGGACAAAAGCAATGTTAGCATTTAGCAGACGTAGCATACACACCTTTTCACCGAACAAAATGGTAGGTTTCCGGATTCATTGTATGAGTTGAATGAATACGGAAAAAATTTCCGGACAAGATAAACTGGTATTTCCCCCCAAGCGAGTCTATCTCCGAAAAACAATCCAATTCTCATGAGCATTCCGTTTTGGATGGTACAGGTGGATTACATTATAATCCGAAGACTGGAGTGCTCAAAGTGAACCTCACAAAGCCCTTGAAGTCCTATTGGAGATTTTACTTCGGCAAAAGAAGAAATGAAGTACCTGCTGATTGGTAAATCCATATGAAATGAGAAAAAGAAGTCAGAATAGCATAGGTGAGGTTCAGCCTTGATAATTAATGACCAGCCGGTAGAGAACAGAAGACAGCTCGTCGTGACGAATGCATCCCGACGCAGCACGGAAGCCAGTCCACAGGATGCCTTACGGCAAAGGCAGTCCTTCGACTCCGCTCAGGATGAAGGGGTGATTGGTAAATGCGTTGATGAGTAGTTGGGTAAGTAAGGCCTCGATATTCGTTGCCGGATGCCGGCAAATCACCTGTTTCACATACAGAGCAGTAGTTCCGAGCACTATATGGGCTCGTGCTTCGTAGCGTACTTCGCAGAGTAGCAATTGACAGGTACCTTGCATTGCCACATAGTGAATATTATGAATGCTGTCACTACCCCAAATTCTGTGGTCATGTATTTGCTTTCAAAACAATAGAGAAAGTTTACAGCAAAACGATTGAGGGAAAAAAACGATACGCTGGGCCCGATAGCTTTTTAATTCCAAGCTATCTCGCTCTGACCACACACCCGATAGTGTTTCATTTGAACTTCGTAGAGGAGATTGTTCTTCTCGATTAGTTTGGCTATCAAGCCGATTTGATTAAGCAACATTTCAATCAGGTCGATATTTATCAATATCGATTCAGGGCTGTATTGCGGCAGAGCGATAATGACATATCCGCAATTGCTCCGTTCGGTCGCCAACTGTGCAGCAATCACACTGCAATTATCTGCACCGGTCACGACCGGCTCAGCACCGTCGTCAATCTTGGCACAAAGCTCTTTCAAGAATGACTCGCTGATGTTCAGCTTGGCAAATTCTTCAGGGTCGCTGGGCCAGTTGTGGCCTTCCCTGTCCATAATTATTATTGTAGCCCCTCCCTCGGGCAAAACTTCAAAAATCTGCCGTGCAATCTGCTCGGTTAGCATAAAGCCAGGGGAAAACAATGATTCATGCATATTCATTCGACCGGCTCCTTACTTCGATTGTTGAATAACGCTACCAGCGAAAACTTCGGTATAATTGCACGGCAACTTTCTTAACTGTAATATTTTGGCTTAATTCTTCCTAAAAAGCATCCCGCACCGACTGGATATTCGTGTAGCATGAAAATGCCCTTTTTAACCTAAAAAAGGCGCCTATTAACAAATCGAGATGTTTATTCACAGATTTCTGGGAGCACGTAAAACCCCAATAAACGCCCAGAAACGTTGATTTACGCTACACACACACCTGACCGAGTTGGTGCGGGACGGAGTTTGAAAGTGAGTTTATGGGACGCAGCCTGAATGTAGACATCGATACAAGATTCAGAAATCAAGCATCGATTTTAGTTTGGCCATCGGAAAGTGCTTCCCGGGGCAGTCAGTTGCTCGTGTCCCCGGAGTGGTGTTATGGCCGTAAATACGGCTTTTCGGGATTCCATAGCGGTTTTGCAGAAAGCGAACTAATTTCACAACAGAGCGCATCTGCTGCATTGTGGGTGTGGTGTGGTTGAAGTTACCCACCAGACAAATTCCTACCGCATATTTATTGGCCCAATTTCCACGCGTGCCCCCGCAATGAGCGCCGATAATTTGGTTTCGCCAGCGAAATGTAACCTCAACCTGGCCGTCACCGCTATCAGTTCCGTTACCTATGACAAAATCGTAACCAACGCCCTCCCAGTAATGGCCTTCTTTGTGCCACTTGTCAAATATAGCAGCACTTCCGTTTTTTGTCGCTGAATGATGTATCACTACAGCTATCCATTTTTTTTCCACCTGCGAAGGCGGTAACCAGTCCACAGTGGGATACCCCACGTGGTATCCTACTCCCGGGATACCCTGTACCAGAAGCGGTGCAGGGATATTTTCACTAACATCCGTCCCCCGTTCTTGCTTTCGCAAGAAAGCACGGGGGCGAGCAATTTTGCTGCTATGGTCATATGTAATCCTGGGCATCGGCTCGTCGTTATATACGCAACCGCCCAGAACAAACAAACACGTGTAAACAGTAAAGACTCTACTAAACATTTTTTAATTACTTTACTTCGTTGCCCGCCGTGCTCGCGCACTGTCGCGGCAGGTGGAGCCTGCTCTTGATGTTGTTGTCAGGGCTCTGCTATTGATTATGCCAGTGCTTGGCCCTGAGTTTCTGTTAACCGCGGCAATGGTGTGCGTATGGTCAGATATGCATAAGTAGTAATCCCCTGCCGTTGATTTTGTAAAGATTTTCACCGTATCGTGGGTCGGGAACAGCACTGGGGTCAAACCCCTCACCCTCATCCATCATGGAAATTTCGAATTTATCCAGGCCCACCGAATAGTCAATTTTAACCTCTTTGTCGGAGTCCATTTTATTGCCATGTGTGATGGCATTGGTAAAAGCCTCCTCCAAGGCGAGATGGACGGCAAAAATATCCTCTTGCTTGTACTTGTTAGCTTTGAGTTCAGACAGGATTTGCTTGTACACGGCGACAATAGCGGATGATGTACTTTCGACAGCCATTGAGCGATTGATTGGTTTTATCGATGCCATAAGCTTGTACTACCTCAAAAATCCCTTGCAATGAGTCTACAAAGTCAGAACCGTGAGATTATACATTAAATTATTAGCCATGTTAAGTTCCAATTTCCAGTCATTTTTTTTGTTCTTTATGAACAGAGCAGAAAAAATTGTCGTCTAATCTGCGGCAGGCAAACTTTCGACAGCGTCTTCTGTATTCTTGTATATATCAAAAATTTTGGTCAGCCGCGTTATTTTGAAAACTTCGTGTATCTTTGGGTTTATATTGCAAAGTCTTAATTGGCCATCGCGTTCGTAAATTTTCTTGCTGATTCTAATTAAAAGTCCTAAAACAGCGGAGGATAAGAAGCGGACATTGCAAAAATCTAAAATCAGATTTATCCGCTCAGTCTGCTCAATGACCGACATTATGCGTGTGCATTTTAGCCCCAAAGCTTTCTGTGGGCGAGAAATTTTTGAAAAAAACGGATGTTACTCTTTATTTGTTTTTTGCTGTTGGGCGTCTGAGTATGGCGGATAAAATTTGGAATCAGGAATTTATACCACCAAAATCAGGAATATCCTGATAGCAATACCGGTTCGCTGGATGTACTATGTCAATAATTGCTGGAATGGTAAGAAAGTATTTATGATTGTTGTCCTATTTTGAAGGAGATTAAGATGAGAATCAGTAGATCAACAGGTTATGCATTGTTGGCGGTTGGCTATATTGCCCAGAATCAACCAAAAGAAGGGATTATTTTATCCCAAAGCATATCTAAAAGATATAACATACCCTTGGAATACCTGCTAAAGATACTGCAGCAGTTGGTTAGGGCCAATGTTCTGCGCAGCAAAAGAGGGCCTCGCGGTGGGTTCTCCCTGGCCAAACCGCCCAAAAAAATCACAATGCTGCAGATTA
>JABUBO010000576.1_pt1 | contig 11991 bp, 21 predicted proteins | sample 7240361 | NCBI WGS metagenome assembly JABUBO01 (sample SAMN07256346, study PRJNA390944) | subsurface metagenome | isolation source: Methane hydrate marine sediment | place: Pacific Ocean: Eastern North Pacific, ODP site
AGGTTGGGGACTTGTAATCGGCGCATTAATCGACTATTTCCTATTGATTCCCGGCAGTGTTCCTAAGACATCAGAAAAACGTAATCCATCCAACAGCTTTTCGGAAAAACAGAATCCATCCAATAGCTCTTCGACATTGAAAACAGCAGACCCAGTCATCTCCTATTACGGGTGATCAAGATGGGATACAAAAGAACAGTTTTAGCAGACTATGACCAAAAGAACATTGCAGACGGGGCAACCATAGAGGTTATCAAGCTCCCGAAAGCTTTGATCTCAGCCATTCATCTGAGACTTAGCGGAGATGGGGGATCGGGATCGCCAGCAGTAGATGATCTCATCGCTACGATGAAGGTCAAAACCGACAAAGGCTATGTAACCGATCTCAGATCAGAAGACGCACACGCCATAGCAACTAAAAAATGTGGAACACACCCCACAATGACCAATGCAATGGGGGCTTACTCCGAAACGAATCAAGCTCTCTATTTCGGCAGAAAACCCAGAGATCAAGCCTTAATGATTGATCTGAGGGAATCTACTGTTAGAAGCATTGAATTGACTTTCGGAACGTTGATCGACACCACAGCCTTCGCAACGGGGACAGTAGTCCTAACGGCAACGATCGAAGAATGGATCGGCGTAAGACCTGAAGAATACAAGGGCTTTCTCTCAGAGAAAGAAGTTGAAAACAAGGCTACGGGAACGGGTAAAACCGTTTTTGAGCTATTCCAAGGAAACAAACTAGCGGGCGCATTGCTCACCATCTCAGCCATAGACACGGTTAGGCAAGTGACCGTTTCTGACAAGAGGGAATCCGTAGGCTTCGGAAAAATAAATTTCCGTGACCTTCTTAACCTCGACAACATGGAAGCACACAAAGACACGGTTGAAACGTTGATAGCTCACTGGCAGTTCTACGATGAAGAATTGACCCTTGTGGAACTTCCCGATCTAAGCAAAGTTTCCGATCCGATATTAGCCCTAGAACGAGGCACAACAACAACCACTAGCAGAGTGGTTCAGCAAGACCTAGTAACCTAATTTGATGGCTGAATCCGTCTTTTTGAACGGTGATTTTCTTTGCCTGAAATTGTTGAAACTGTAACGATTGACGTAACGACTGAGGCAACCGCTAAACGATCTAAGCTTATCAATAAAAAGCATCTGATCGTTGAGGCTCTCAGAGGGAACACGGGAAAAATCTACATCGGTCTATCTTATCAATATACGGGAGCGGGGTTGATCGACACCAAGTATGAGCCTATCAAGGTTGGTGAACCCCGATTTTATGGTGCGCCCCCGAACAAAGAGATTAACTACATCTGGTATTATGCTGAAAATTCGGGGGATGGATTCAGTTATGTAGCCTCAAATGGGGCTTTGACAAGACCGAATTTCAGAGGGGACATTAGACTAGGCAAGTTTGTAAGAGAAGAAATCACATCTGACCTAGTGAATGATACAGCTAAAAGCGAAACTAGAACCGTCCCCGTAGGTAAACGATGGTTCATCTGTGGAGGATGGATGCACAACGCTGACGATGTAGCGAGAGAATGTTACGTAGCTCTTAAAAAAGGCGGTCTTTTCGTAGGCTATTTTAAACATCAAGCTTCCTTACCTGCGGGAGATAAAGCACGTTTTCCTAGATTAGATGCAGTATCGGGTTATGAGTTTGCCCCTGCAACATACCCGATTCCCGCCGAGGCATATGAAGAAATTGTGTTCCAATGGGATACGGGAGGCGCAAGCACGGGAGGAACGGCAAAAAGCTTCTTGGAATATTACGAGGTTGATCTAACATGACTGACCTAGACGATTTTTTGGAAGGAGCAAAGAAAACCTTGAAAACAGCGGGTTTGATTGTTGTCGTTGTCGGTAGCGCAGCCTCTTTCATCAACGTTGTAAAGGGATTGATGCCAAAACCTGAGAAAAAATTACACACCATCGTTTTTCATGTTTGCGAGAAAGAGTGGACGCACGCCCCCGATGTCCATCACATCTACACGCAAATTTTAGCCCTTAACCAAGGCAAGTATAACGTGTTTATATGCCCTGAATATGGGGGACACGAAAGCTTTGAAAAAGACCTTCAATTTCTTAAGGAATTTGAGGACACCTATTCAATCCCGATCATGCTAGAGGTTTTTTCGGGGGGAAGCCACCCTACTCCCCTTCAACAACTGACAACCGATCAGATCATGGAAGCCATGAAGGTATGCAATGTCTTATGGCTTAGGATAAACGAGATCGTAAGTTGGTATGCACAGAGGGGCTTACCTTTTCCAACAGAATGGGTATTGTCTATCCTACAGTTTTGCAGAGCGCAAGGGCTAAAGCTGTTTTGGAGTGAATGGGACGCTCACAGCATCCCAACAATGCGATCTACAGTCAAAGGCTATGAGGACATCATAACCGTTGCTTTCCAAACAAACTCAGAGATTGAGCCTAGATCAGGGTTTACCATCATGCAAGAGTTTCGACATTGGGGGGCATCGGTTCAAGCATGGTATTGGGTTACACGACATGAAGGCTCAGATGCTATGGACATGCCCATCGACCTCATGGTAAAACATTCTCTCTTAGCTAGGGACATGGGGGCTGAGATCATCCAGTATGAACCTTACTGGTATTTCTTTGACAATGGGATAGCTAAAGAGAGCCTACAAAGGATGGTGACAGCATTATGACCACACCAGACTCAAAAATTGTTGCTGTTAGAGTCCAAGACATAGCCAGAGGCTTATGGTTCAACTATGACAACGGAGTGTGGGACAAAGCGCCTGAAGTTAAGGTTGGAGCTAACCTCTACATCGCATCTTATGCTAAAAACGAAGGCGGAACTGGACTTATGCAGTTGCTTATCAGAGATGATGCTGAAACGATTCTCGGATTCAAACAACAAACTGTTACGGCTGGATCACATATCGGTGTTGAGACAGGCACAAAAAACATGCCCAACAGATCATACAACATAAAAATCACGAGTGAACCATCGGATATAGTGACATTCTCGATTAAGCCTGTCAGCAATGGCGAGCCACCACCTAACGGCAATGGCGAGCCACCAACGCCTTCAGCTTGCTTCATCGCAACGGCATGTTATGGAAGCCCGACACATCCAAAAGTCAATGAGTTACGAAAAACTAAAAACCGTCTTGTAGCCCAAAGCAAAATTGCTACGTATCTGTATAAACTATACTACGTGTTCAGTCCAGCCGTAGCCCAGAAAATCAGGAACATGCCCCGAATTAAGGCAATCGTAAGAAAAACGATAGACCTGTTAACATGAAAAGGAGAAAAACATCATGAGCAAAAGAAAATATGATCCTGACGGATACTACGACCCCGATCCAGCCATAGGCATCGGAACAATCATCGCCATCTGCATTATAGGGGGTGTTATCGGGGGAACAAGCATGGCTATTCAAAAACCCAGTTTTTTCGATCACCTTCTTATGATGATCGATCCCTCAATAAAAGACATGGCAGAAAAAGAACTTGAAGCTACAAAAGAGTTTTGGAAAACAGTTATGATAATCGTTTTGATCGTAGCGGTTATAGCGGGGATATTCCTGTGGATGCGATACTCCAAAAAGAAAAAGAGGATAAGGCGATGAAAGACAAAACCATCATGGGTATAATCGGTCTCATCTGTCTTACAGTCATAGTATGCGTAGCTTTGCTTATGGGTATCAATGGGGTGCTGGTAGGCTCAATTTGCACAATCATTGGGACGATTGTAGGCTATGCCTTTGGTGTTAAACTCTCCCCGAAGGAAGAAACGAAAGATGGGTAACCAAAAAAAGAGGAAGAAAAAACAAAGGCAGAAAACTTTTAGAGTCGTCCTTATGCATTAACTGGATGTTGCAGTGATGCCTAAAAAACTGTATGTTATCGAAAACCCACCTGAAAAGCCTAAGATCAAAGCCCGTAGAAGGTTGATCGTTACGCCTAAAGTTGTCAGATATGACGATTACAAAGCTGACGGGGGCTTGATCCGTGTCTTAGAACGATCCAAAGCCCCCCCGCTTCCCGAATTTGCGCTTTACATGAAAAAGGGGACTCCTCTACTGACAGAGGCTTTGGTTTCGGCTGGATTGATAGAAGAAGAAAAGGGCAAGTGGGTTCTGAGGACAAAAAACTTTAGTATCTTCGTGTATTGTTAAGGTAACTGTGAGAAGTGAAGACGATACGGAGGTGAAAAGCCGAAAATGTCAATCAAATTTGAAGGTGGATTCTCAACGGGGGTGAGCCTTACGGTGAGTGAAACAAGAACTGTAATTGTGACTGAGGAAGCAATAGCGCCGACCACTGGCTACAAGGGAGACCCTGTAGTTTACACCGCTACTATCTTAGATAGCACAGGCGCAAAACTGCCCGCAACTTTTGCTATAGCACTCAGACTCAATGGCGAACAGCCTTATGGCGATGTTCTCAGTGAGGCTGTCTATAACCAAGAAACTGGTCTCTTAACGCTACCATTCAACATTCCTGATGTTGCGGGTGATATGCACATTGACCTCGCATGGGATGAACAGGAAATCTAGGTTGATCTGAAATGGCAACTTATGCCAAAGGCGTTTCCAAAGGTGTTTCCTTAGAGGTCATGCTTGAACACATCGAAAAACTGCTTAAAGACGCACATATCATGACTCTGACCGACCATAAAGGCAATACAGAAATGAGTTATTGGCATGATTTACTTAAGAAGGCTAAGATCGCAACATTAACAGACGATACTTTGACCTTTGACGGAATGGTTGAGCTATTGAAAAAGGCTAAAATTCACAGTGTAAAGAAGGGTTTTTGGCGATGAACATATTTGTTGATTTCATTCTACGATACCTCTCTTTGGTTTTAGCCAGTATCACCTCTACAATTTTCGTAGCGATAATAGGTTGGATACTTGTGAAACACATGGTCAATAAGGCTATGCAGAGCAAAGAGGTTCAAGAGTTGAGAGAGTGCTTTGACGCTTTGAAAAAGGAAATAGAACGACTCAAGATAACAATAGAAAAGAACCATGCTACATAAGTTTTGATCGATTCTGCTAGAAAAAGCTTATATTGTTTACGTTCTTCTTTTACATTTGTGAGAAGTGAAGGCTAGTGAGCATAAGAGTTCCTAGACAGAAAGTAGAAGCCCTCTTTAAAATTATCAAGTTTGATAAACGCAAGAAACGATGGAAGCGGAAGGCAGAGGCTAGTCGAAGATTGGGGATAAGCAGACCTACCATCGACAAGATTCTCGCCCTATATCCTGAGGGGATGCCTAAGAAACCAAAAAAGATGACTCCAAAATACTTTGAGGATTTTAAGCTAACCGATATTGCAGACCTCATCAAACGGTTCTACTGGGACGTTGCAAAGCAAAATATTTCACAGAGGGGAGAGGATGTTTGGCGTGTAGCCCGTGAAGCTTTTAAGGTTCTGGGAGGCAAAGACCTGATTTATGCAGATGAAGAAGATTATGCAGTCTTTTGGGGAACACCTGATCAGCCCCCACATCCCGATTTTGTTGATCCTCAAACTAACAAACTAGATTTTAATAGAGCCACAGCTTTGAGGATGTGCATGAAACTATCGAAAAAGGGGCATATCGCTGACGATCCTAGATTCAGCACTAAAACCCTGAAACGAGAGGCGGGACGAAAAAAGAAGTGGTATCTAAGCACAGAACAGATCATTATGGTTATTGCCGTGATCAAGGAAGTCGATACATTACTGCTTTTCCTTCTAGGGATTCTTTTCGGGGGAAGGTTCTCGGCGCTAAAAAGAATCAAGGTTGCTGACATCGATTTTGAGGCTGAAGTCATAGACCTCTACGAACCGAAAGTTAGGAGAACCGTAGAAAAATATTTGCCAACTAAGACGGTTTTGGAGCTATTGAGACTCTACATAATCGATTTTAACATTAAAAACAAGCTGTTCGAGTGGGGAATTGAGCAATACAATAAACGGCTACTGCAAGCTTCCATCGATGCCGATCTTCCGTTTAAGATGTCAACGCACATCTTGAAGCATACGGCGGTCACTCAGATGAGCTTGCATGGTGTCGATATTGATGTCATTAGCGATTATGTTGGGACTGAGGCGGGGACGATTGTTCAGTTCTATCGGGGCGGGGGAGAAAAGAAGATTATGGCACAGATCAGAGGCGAAGAATACGAGTTTGAGAAATGGAGTAGCTACATAGAGCGGTTGATGAGCTACGTCCTAGAACGCTATAATTACATCAAGCCCATGTCCGTGAGCGTTGACGGAATCAAACTAAAGAGATGAAAGGGTTGGTTGGGAACGGGCTAAACAAAGAAATGCCAACCATAATTGGGAGATGTCCACTGCCCCATCTTCTCCCTTCCTCATCAATCAAACCAAAGAGGAGATAGACCATTGATCTGCAAACGATGCAAACAAGCGATTCGGAATAGAGCGCCATTACATCGAAGACTGGCATTCTTCTTGAGGCATCTACCCTGTAAGCTGAAAATGAGGAGATAGACCCTTGACCAACCTAGCACTAAAATATGAAAAGGCTAGAAACAAACGAGCTAAAAGAAACGTAGCCTCACCTAGAAACAGGAAAGAAGACCCAAGAAAACTTGCTGTAACATTCCTCGAAAATTTTTGCGCCCGATCTGTCTCATGACGCTTGAAACAGTTTACATTTACACTTTAATGATAAGATGTTAAAATGTAAAGAAAGCTTCTTCTGGAAGAAGGAAAATAGCCTAAAACATTGGTCTTTTGTAAAGAAAAATGTAAACAAGATGTAAAAAATAGCTATTCCTCAAAATCGATAAAACGTTTCTAAGCATTTTTAGGGCTTCTTATGGGAAATGAGACACGTAAACGGTTTAAAACATGACCGTTTTACGGTTGTCATCGGTAAGTTTCAGATATGTCTCACCACACTTACGGTAATGGCTAAATCGATAACATGATTGTCATAAACGTTTTATCGTTTTCGTAATATCGATAAAACGCTACCGTAAGAATACTGTCTCATGAGTCTAGTGTTACGGTAAAAGGCTGTCTCAGAACGTTTTTATCGATGTCTCAAGCTAGTTTTACGGTAAAACATGATCGTTTTAACCGATCTCATGAGACAACCATTACCGTAAACCATATTAACATGCTAGCCTTACGGTAATGTTATGTGAGAAGTGGAGACAGTATGCCTAAAACATTTGTAGGAATCAAATTAGATGATCATGTTCTAGCTATCGTTGCCAAATATCAACGGGATCATAGCTGTGATCGGACAAAAGCTGTATCTCAGATCATCAGAGCCTACCCCATTCACGTAATGAAACTGGAAACAAAGAAACTACTCGGTCACTTGGGCGAGAACTTGGAAGAATCCACTGAATCTATTATGCCCGAAATCTGCAAACACATCATAGATTTTGACATAGATAAAGGCGGAGCAAAGTGCGCTCTATTCCATCGCTATGTATCTGATGATAAATGTCGAACTTGCCCTAAAAGAGAACCCGTTGAAGAGGGGAATGAAAAATGAACTGCCCGAAATGTGGGACGCATCAACCACCGAGAAACAAGAACTGTAATGAATGCGGGGCTAAAATGAGAAAGGAGAGTGTGATCCCTGCCTCCTAAGGGCTACAGAACCGTCACGATCAGAGAAAATCTGTATGAGGCTCTCAAAAACCTTTTCTCTAATCGATCAGTAGCCGACACTATTGAATTTCTCCTAACCAAATATCAATCAAAGCAACCAAAGCAACCTATCAAAGAAGTGAAAAATAAGGGATTACGTCAATGGCTTATCGAAAAGGTAGAACCAAAATGACCAAAGAATTTACTAGTATGTATATTCCTATAGAAACTCTTGAGAAATTAAAGAGCAGAGGCAAAATAATCTCAGAAATTATCGATAAAACCGTTCATCCTTACCAAGTAATTGAAATCCTGATGTCCCTACAACTCAATGAAAATACAGAGGAATAAACATGAAGAAAAAAACTAAAGAAAAAATCATGTTAATACTTGGCGTAATAATTAAAAAAGTCAGGTTAATATATGGTATAATAATTAAAAAAATCATGTTTATAATTAGCGCAATAATTCTTGCTGGTGCTTCTTTTGTTAGTTTATATTGGATAGATAGGGGAGCATCTTACTTATGTGAGTGGCAAGAGTTTGTCGTTAGAACTTTAGGCGCATTTTATAACAGTTTCATGTTTGTATGCTACTGTTTAGTGGCATTCGGTGTTGTTATCGTTTATTTCGCTATCAAAGAATCTAAAGAAAAATAGGTGAAAAAAATGTTGCTCGGTTATCTACATCGATATAAGAGCAATATTGTAAATTCCATAGAGAATAGTTTCATCGATCTCTCTCTCCTACTCAACAATAAATTTAACCAATAACTTTAAGGTTTCAGATACCCCTCACAGTATCGGAAAAACAGCTTACTTTGTGAGAAGTGAAGACTATCTGTCCAACACCATGAGGGGCAGATATACTTCTACATATTAACGATAAAAGCATTACTATCAATTAATCAATACTATTATATAGAACACACTCCCAACCATTCTAACGTGAGAAGTGAAGACGAAATGAGCAACGAAGAAATAATCTGTCCTAGATGCGAATCTGCCGACATCCAAGAACCTAAATCGTGGATTCTCGAAGGAGGCAAAGGGGGACACCGTTTTAAAGTCCATGCATACAAGTGCAATCGCTGCAAGAAATACTTCCGCAAACTGGATCGTCTAAGTTAGGTGATCAACATGGAGAAAACAATAAAAGAACTTGAAGAAAAAATCAAGAAACTAATGAAATACCATGTAGATGATAGAAAACAATTCAACCACCTCTACAAAGAAATCAAAAAGATCAAGCGAGTCCTCAAAGACGCACACATCATGAGCCTAGACGCTTAACCTTCAGATCGGGAAAAGCTAGACCGAAACAAGGGTAATCAATCCCCCTTTCAATCAATGATTCACCAATATCTGCGATGGAAGAGCCGTTTCGATCTAGTCTCCTAGAGAGATGATGAAGAATGCGTAAGGAAATAACAATCTGTGACATATGCAAAACAGAGATACCCCCTAGAACATGCTGTGAACTTTCGATCATTACAAACAAAGACCTATCAAAGAAACTAGGCTTAAGCAAATGGGCGAGTAGAAGACGCAGCCGACACAGAAGGGTGCATCTCTATTACATTGATGTATGCAAAAAAGAGTGCCTTGTCAAACTCCTAGAAATGCTGACGCTTGAGAACGTGCAGACCACAGGATGAAAATATGAAAATCAAGGGAAAAATCGGCGATCAACCGTATGAGATGGAAGTCGATGCAAAAGACCTTAAAACCTTCAGATCAGATGAACCGCCACACATCCATCATTCAGAACCACACCCATCGAAGAACATCAAATACTGCGATCTATGCCAAAAAAAGATGGTTAAGCACTACCACATCTGCGAAGACTGTTACAAATTCACAAAGGAAAGCCTCATTCTAACGATCAGAAAACTACAAAAGGAAATCGAAGAGCTGAAGAAAAAATGACCTATAAAGAATGCCCTTTCTATAAAGCGTTTATGAAAGAAATTAAAAAACAGGCAATAGAGAGACTCAAAAAATGAAGATCATAATTAAATGCCCTCATTGCGAAAAGGAATTTCGGCTAAAGGCTAAAGCTATCGATAATGTCCTAGTGACTTTCCGAAAGGTAACAGAGTGATTCATTATGAGCTATCAAAAAATCATAGACGCATGCGGAAAACTCAACGAGGTACGAGCTGACCTATGGCAGATCGCATTGGACTTAGCAAAAGCAGAGGAGAAAAGACTTGCCAACAAAAAAGAAACCTGAAACTAACTGCGTATTCCTTTCAGATACACCCTGTCCCGTAAGAGCCAGCATAAAAAAACAACTAGACATCAACAAAGAGATTAAAAAATACATTAAACCCGTAGGCGATGCAGAGTTACAAAAGATGTTCGCCCCCATCTTTGACGAGATGAAAGACCTGTTACAATCTGAGTTTGGATTTCTACATAACTACTGCAACACATGCCCTGTCCTAGCACCCCATCTTTTGATGGTAGAATGAGGTTTTGAACCATGAGTGAAAAAAAGAGACCTGAAGACAAATCTGAAGACAAGATCGTCATAAACAAAAAAACGATAGACGGCATACTCAACCTGATCGTAGGCTACTATCCAATGATCAAAGTAGGCGCTAAATGGGTAGGCATCGACATCCCCCCCGAAATCGATGAAATCATTTCTGCAAGACAAAAAGGCGAAGATGTTGACCTAACGAAATTACAGGCTGCTATGTCAAAAGTGGAAGCTAGAGTAGGCGAACCCGTTATGACACGGGCGCTAGCGGAAGAAGCATGGTTCTTACATTATAGAGAACACATGGGGACACGGCAGATCGCCGATTACTTCACCAACGAAAGAGGTAGCCCATGCAGTCACGCAACCGTAGCCCGATGGATCAACATGATCGAGATGGAAAAATCAGCATCAAAAGTTGAATCAATCATTAGAATCGCCAAATACGCAGCCATCGCTGGACTAATTGCACTCTCAGCATACATATCACATCTCGTATGGTAGAGGCTCTAACCCATTGACCCGTCCCCGTGATCGCCTCAAAATCCTCTACGACATCCTAACAACCATAAACGATGTGAGGGGCGATTGCCTCTACATCTCATGCATCAAAAAAGCTGCGAAAATACAAGCCACATCATGCTATTATGACCGCTCAGAGGAATACTTTGACATTCTCAAAGATCACGGATTGGTTATCGTAGCCAGCCCTGAAGGAAAACGTGAAGCAACAATCACAAAGAAGGGCAAACAGTTCATTTTTCGATACGAAAGAATCCTAGACCTCTTTTCTGGCTACAACTACATTTAAGAGGAAACATGAAAGAAGGAATAAACATGACAATAACCATCAGCCTAACCGAAACAGAAGTTCAACTCATCACCAAGACTCTACAAGAACACGCCCTCAAGTTGGAAGAAGAAGATGGAGACAGCGAAATCATACAGAAAATCAATAACCTAGCCTACATCTTCCAAGAACTCCAACAAGACCCCAAACTCAGAGACAAACCCCAACAACAAAAACCACACGGTTGAAAGGCACGGCAGACCCAAAAACCCATCGCAAGGCTCCCTTACCAAAAGGGAAAAAGGTCTACCACACCCAACAAACAACCCGAACCCCCCCCTTTTTTTACACAAAAATAACAATAATTCAATAACTATGGATTCATCTAAACACATTCACACATCTTTATATTTACCGTAAAAGTATAGACTCTACTGTAAAACTCGGAGATAAGAAAATTGGCAAGATTAGCCATACCAACAAAAATCAAAAAATATCCGGGGCTAGTTCAGGCTTGGAAAGCTAGGTATGGATCGTATGATCCGAAACCTAAAAAACGCAGAAGAATGGCAACAGGATACGGAACAGTCAACAAAAAACCCTTCAGACGAGGTAGTCGTGGAGGCGTTGCATGGACTGGTGGCAGAAAACCAAGATACGATCCCAAACCACGCAATTACAGAAAAAAAGCCAAAAAGGGACTTGGCTACCTTGAAATGATGATAATCCCCATAGTAGCCCTCTTACTACCTCTCCAACACGCTTTGCATCTAGGCTTTGAAGGAACGATCGACAGGGTAAAAAACTGGAGACCATACTTCAATGCTGACGATCTATTCAAAGAAGGTCACTACGAGTGGGCATACTTCCACAATGGTATGCCCATCAAAATCGGGCTTGTTGCGGGGATCGGCTTACCCATAGTCAGCAAGATCGTTTCAGGTTTCATTAACATTCCCAAAGAAGCAAAAACGTGCATGAGAGTAGGCTCTAAGATCGGTTGGGGACTTGTAATCGGCGCATTAATCGACTATTTCCTATTGATTCCCGGCAGTGTTCCTAAGACATCAGAAAAACGTAATCCATCCAACA
>JABUBO010000577.1_pt1 | contig 11986 bp, 8 predicted proteins | sample 7240361 | NCBI WGS metagenome assembly JABUBO01 (sample SAMN07256346, study PRJNA390944) | subsurface metagenome | isolation source: Methane hydrate marine sediment | place: Pacific Ocean: Eastern North Pacific, ODP site
CTCCCACAAATCCCAGACCACCAGCCAGTCAAGTTTATCCAGGCCAGCGCGTTCTAAATTGGCATTGGGACCAGAAACAGCAGTATTGTGCCCCGGGGATATAAGTCCCTTTACCACACCATTTTCTATCGCTTCTGCCATGGGAATATGTGAATGGTCACCATCAACCTTGGGCAGGTATTCATAGGCAAAATCATTTGAAGCGGTAGCGGCATCACCGTACCAAGCCTTGAGCAGGCTGATGATATATTTCTCATAGTTCTGCCACCAGTTGGCACTCGAGGGCTCATTGGTTGTTGGTGTGTAGTGCTTGAGATAAGCTTTCAAGTCCACATCTTCGGGGTGAGGAGTCTTAAGATAACCGGGGAGGATATGGTATAGAATACAGTGGTCTGTAGAGCCCTGGACGTTAGACTGTCCCCTGGCAGCATTAATTCCACCGCCAGCCACACCAATATTTCCCAGCAGTAATTGCAGTATTGAATAAGAGCGAATCATCTGGACGGCGTTGGTATGCTGGGTAGTGCCCATAGCATAGATGATAGTGCCTGCTTTATCAGGCTTGCCCATAGCAGCATAAGTCTCACACACTTGGAGGTAAACATCCTTAGGTGTTCCGGTAATGCTGCACACAGTATCAACATCATATCTAGCAAACTGTGTCTTTAACAGCTGGAAAACGCAATTTGGGTCTTTAAGCGACAGGTCTCTCTTGGGAATACCCTTATTATCCAACTGGTATACCCAACTTGATCTATCGTAAGCCCTTTTACCGGCATCATAGCCACAAAAGAGCCCATCCAGGTCCGCTGGGCCCTTAAAATTAGGGTCTATGAGCAGGGTGGCATTGGTATATTCTTTAATGTAGGTCATATTGTAATTCTCGGGATGTTTCTCTATATCCTCAATTACACGTTTAATCATTCCACCAATAAATGCCACATCGGTACCCGACCTCATCTTGGCGTAGATGTCAGCCTTGGAGGAAGTCCTGGTGAAACGAGGGTCAACACTGATAAGCTTGGCACCTTTTTCCATAGCTTTGATTACCCATTTGAAGGCAAGAGGATGATTCTCAGCAGCATTGCTGCCGATTATCATTATGCAATTACTGTTCTTAATGTCTATCCAGTGATTGGTCATCGCCCCCCGGCCAAAGGATGCTCCCAGGGCAGCTACAGTGGAAGAATGACATAATCGAGCGCAATGCTCAAGGTAAGTTATTCCCAGGGCACGAGCGAACTTGGTGAACAGATACGCCTCTTCACTGTTGACCATAGCACTGCCATCCCATCCGATAGCTTCGGTATGATTGACGACGCGTCCTTTCTCATCTTTATGAGCCCAGTTCTCATCTCGTATGTTTTTGATATTCCTAGCGATTTTGTCAATAGCCCAATCCCAGGACACCTCTTCCCAATCAGAGGAATATGGCGCACGATACAACACTTTGTCCAAACGGCGTTCATTATTGGTTACCTGAATAAGAGCGGCGCCCTTGCTGCATAACGCCCCTTGACTAATAGGATGGTCAGGGTCTCCCTCAATATTTATCGCTTTTCCGTTCTCATCAGAGGCTACGATCACCCCACAGCCCACGCCACAAAAGCAACAAATAGTGGTTTTTTCGCCAATCCTTTTTCTGAGCAGGATGTCTATAGGAGCCGCTTCAAGAAAGGATTCAGGACCTACCATTCCTAGGAAGGCAGCTCCGGCAGCAGTTCCTCCACAAAGTTTCAGGAAGTCCCTCCGGGTTAACTCCATAGCTATCTCCTAGTGCAAAGTCGTATAATATCACCATCGCTGTTCATGTGTCTATACTTTCTCACAATTTTCTTTTTAGGAACTTTTTCACCCTTCATCCCCTTCGGCAGCCAAAACAATCAATACAATGTTGCAAACGACAAGCTTCTATTGGTAAGATTTCAGTTTAAATTTCGATGAATTACCTAGTTTTAGTCAAACAGGTGCCTGATATCAAGAATATCCCCAACGATGCCTGGGATAAAGAAAAAGGCACATTGAAGAGAGCCCTGTTAGACAACGTATGCAATGAGCTTGACAAGCAAGCGCTAACGTTTGCCTTAACCCTGAGAAAACAACTTGGCGGTGAGGTAGTCAGCTTAACAATGGGACCTCCCTTTGCCGAAGAGGTTCTCACCTATACCCTTTCCGTAGGTGCTGACAAAGGTATCCTGCTGACCGACAGAAAGCTGGGAGGTGCAGATACACCAGCCACCTCATATCCACTGGCTCAAGCGATAAGAAAAATCGCCAAAGATATGTTCAATGGGAATGACGATTACCTGATTATCACAGGCATGCAGTCAATAGATGGCGATACCGCTCAGGTTCCTCCACAAGTCGCTGAAGAACTCAGCATGCCACATATCGCATATGCAACGGGATTCAGCATCGAAAATGGTGATTTAAGGGTGGAAAGGATAACGAGAAGAGGAGCTGAAACTATAACTCCTCAAAGTTTTCCTTGCATGATAACCGTTACTGAATGGACAAAGCCTTTCTACCCTTCTTTCAACAGAACAAGATGGGCATATTCTCAGGAACTTTATCGGTGGAATGCCCAGGATATAGACGCTGACAGCTCTCTTATCGGACTCGGAGGCTCCAGAACTGATGTGGTACGGGTCTTTTCTCCCAAGGAAGTCAGCAAGAGGAGTTGCATTTTTGAGGAGAACCTAGAAAAGCTAGTAAAGATAGTGAAAGAAGCGTATTACGCTGAACCAGCTTCCATGGAAGAAACCACCCAGCCAAAATATCAACTCCCCTCAAGCAAGAAAGGTAATTACCTGGGAGAAGTCTGGGTATATGCCGAACAAGAAGGTGGGGAAATAAATCCTGCCTCATTTGAAATACTGGGAAAGGCAACCGAGCTAGCAAGTTCCTTGCACGAGAAGACAGCGGCAATTTTGGTGGGCGACAATGTAAAGCACCTAGCATCAGAACTGATAGCTCATGGCGCTGATAAAGTCTATGTGGTGGAGGATAGATTGCTCGACCATTTCCTCCCCATCCCGTATAAGAAAGCGATTTCGGAGCTAATTGCCAATTACAAGCCACAGATAATGCTATTCAGTGCCACGCCTTTGGGGAGGGAACTTGCTCCCAGAGTGGCCTACAGCTCGAAATCTGGACTAACTGCTGACTGCACTGAACTGGATATAATAGACCACAAAAGAGGAACCCAAGAGCTTACCGCAGTCATGATGCAAACAAGACCAGCTTTAGGTGGAAACATAATGGCGAGCATAATTACCAAGAATTCACCATTGCAAATGGCTACCGTCAGACCAGGAGTTATGAAAGCTCTGGAGCCCGATAGAAGCAAGAGCGATGAAGTTATCGAGTTTGCTCCTCATTTAACAAAATCGGATTTGGGGACAAGGATAATTTCCTCCGAACTCTACGAATCCACAGTTGACCTTAAGGACGCCGACATAATCGTCAGCGGTGGCGCAGGAGTAAAAAACAAGGAGAGTTTTGAGAGATATATCCCCCCATTAGCCGAAACCTTCGGCGGATTTTTGAATCAACAAGCTATGGTAGGGGCCTCAAGATTAGCGGTAGAATCAGGATTTATAGACCGCAGCCACCAAGTTGGACAAACCGGGCAGACAGTTACCCCTAACCTTTATGTAGCCGTGGGAATTTCAGGAGCTGTGCAGCACATTACCGGAATGCAAAACTCCAAGGTTATACTGGCAATAAATAAGGAATCAAACGCCCGCATTTTCAAAGTCGCCGATTTCGGCATAGTAGGAGACCTAGAAACCATAATCCCTGACCTTATCCAAGCGTTAAACAGGATGTAAGAATAGCCAAAATGGAAGCAACAAACCATTCCTCGTTAAATACGCTTGACGTGCTGTTCGTGGGGGCAGGACCGGCAAGCTTGGCTGGAGCCATAAAGTTAAAGCAGTTACTCAACGAGAATGGAAGGAATGAATCCGTTGTAGTTATCGAAAAAGCAGATAAGTTAGGACAGCACAATCTATCTGGCGCTCTCTTTGAAGCCGCAGTCCTCGATGAGCTAATTCCTGATTGGAGAAAGGATGAAAGCGCGTTCATTAAGAAAATGCTGGCAAACGAGGTAAAGAAAGACGAGGTCTTCTTCCTGTTACCAAAGCTTCCCATAAAGATCCCCGATCTCTTCGTTCCTCCCTATATGCGCCATTCTGGTAATTACGTTGTTTCCGTGAGCGAGCTTGTCAACTGGCTGGCTGGTCATGCCAGGTCCCTCGGCGTGGAGATTCACACCAGTTTCGTGGGTGAGGAAGTTATTGTGAAAGACAGCGCTGTCACTGGAATAAGGCTGGCTTCTAAAGGACTGGATAAGGACGGGAAGCCTCAATCGAATTACATACCCGTCGAGACCTTAAAAACCAAGGTGACTGTCTTTGGAGATGGCTCCCTAGGTGTGTTATCAGAGCAATTGATTCAAAAGCTAAACCTCGCTAGCGACACAAACCCACCCATTTACTCCATTGGAGTTAAGGAAGTTATTAAGTTGCCCAAATACAATAATCTGGAAAGTAACTACGCTGTGTATATGTTAGGGTTCCCCAATAAGGCAAGCACTTTCGGTGGAGCCACGATATACAGTATGGGAAAAGACCTGGCAGCGCTGGCTATTTACATCTCGCTGGATTGGCGACATTGTGACCTTGACCCGCAACGGGAACTTCAATTGCTGAAATCTCACTGGTTCGTTAAAAGGCTGCTCTACGGTGGGGAAGTGGTTGCCTACGGGGCAAAGACGCTACCCGAAGGTGGTTATTACTCAATGCCCGAGCCTGTCGCAAATGGTGCGCTCATAATAGGAGACGCAGCTAACCTATTGAGCACCAGGAAGCTTAAAGGCCTTCACTATGGCATCAAGTCAGGCATACTGGCAGCTAATGTTGTTTTTGAAGCTATCGAAAAACAGGATTTTTCAGCACACACCCTGGGCAAATATAAAAGCCTACTGGAGGGTAGCTTTGTGGGCAAAGAGCTACGTGAAGCAAGGAATTACCGGCAGATTTTCTCCAAAGCTGGTAGAGCTGGAATCTATCTGGGCACACCATTTTCACTGTTACATAAATTCATCCCGGGCAGGTTGACCACTGAACTTGACTATAAACATATGACTAAAGCAAAGCTAAACAGACGATATGAAGGTGGAATTGATAAGCTTAGCGATGTCAGTCTTTCAGGCACTCACCACAGAGAAGACGCACCATCACATATCACCCTGCTAAATCCTCAACTATGCACGTCTTGCAGAGAGGAATATCAATGCCATCCCTGTGAATTCTTTTGTCCCTGTCAAGTATACCGGTTTGACGAAGGAAAAATGCTCCTGAGTCCATCAAACTGCCTCCACTGCCAGACCTGTCGGGTAAAATGCCCTTACCAGAACATACAGTGGAGAATTCCTGAAGGCGGAGATGGACCGAAATACAAGATGATGTAGGTGAAGATTCACGCACCATATAGGCCATAATTAAGGGAGCTTCTTAAACTTTGCTGGGTTTTTGCAGTTTCCGTTTGACTTGAAAGAGGCTTTTTGAGCCAAATACTAACGATAGACGAGGGCTGTATTTTGAACTATGTCGAAATCGCAAACAAACTTTTTTTCATCCCGGGTGAAAATGATGGACGGTATCCTTTCTCTAACTCGCTGTTTATCGATGACGAGATCAAGGTCTTGATTGACACAGGCATAGGATCTAAGTTAGCTGCAGAGCTAGCGAAAGAGAAGAAGATAGACCTGGTTTTGATTTCGCATGGTCACGAGGACCACATTGCCTGCAATTATTTTTTTGAGGACGCCAAAATATGCTGTCACAAATTGGATGCCCCGCCGATAAGGTCAGTAGAAAAATTAAAGGAGCTTTATGGCTTACCTCCTGGAACAGAATTGGAGAAATCCCTCGATTTATACTTTCGAGACTTCTTCGGGTTGAAGGACTCGAGGGTTGACCTGGAATTCGAAAATGGGCATGTTTTTGACTTTGGGTCTATCAAGCTAAACGTGATTCATACGCCGGGGCACTCAGCAGGTCATTGTTGCTTTTCTGTTCCGAGTGAGCGCCTGGTTTTCCTGGCCGACATCGATCTATCCACATTCGGACCATGGTATGGTTGTATAGATTCAGATGTTGACCAGTTCATCAAGTCCATTGAAAATATCAAGGAATTTGACTTCGAAATTGCCATCTCGAGCCACAAGTCCATCACATACGGACGTGAAACAATAAAGAAAAAATTAGATGCCTATTTGAACAAGATATTCGAAAGGGAAAAGAAAGTGATAGACTTCTTGAGCGAGGAGCGGACTGTTCAAGAAATCGTTCCCCAGGCTTTCATCTACGGAAAATTGCCCGAGCCGAAGGAAATATATGAACTGTTCGAAAAAATCATGATTGAAAAACATCTGGCCCGATTGACGAGAAAAAATCTGGTGACGAGAACGAACAGAGGTTTTGAATTACTTTGATGATCCTGGCAGAACTTTCGACTAACCTGAAAAATCAATCAAGGTTAAGCAACATAAACTCCGCTCTTACCACCACTCTTTCTTACCAGATGGATTCCTTCGATAGTCATAGCCTTGTCCACCGGCTTGCACATATCATAAATAGTTAAAGCACTCACCGACACAGCAACCAGTGCTTCCATTTCGAAGCCCGTTTTTCCAACGCCTTTAGCAAGGGCAGTGACGTCAATAAAATCGCCTTTCTCAGGAATGCGAAACTCTACGGCGACATTGGTAAGGAGCAAGGGGTGGCATAGCGGTATGAGACGATAAGTCTCCTTCGCTGCCATTATCCCGGCAGTCTGCGCTACAGTCAACACGTCTCCCTTGGCTATCTTGCCCTGGCGGATGAGGCCCACAGTGGCAGGCTTCATTTTTACTCTCCCTTCCGCTACGGCCTCACGCTTTGTTTCTCCTTTTTCAGTAACATCCACCATACGCACCCGCTCTACTTCTGCCATTAGCTACCTCCTTTATTTTCACCCATCCTTTTCTATCCTCCAGCCTGTGACATCCTTCGCTTTATAGAAATAGGCACATCTTCACATAAGTGATGACGTTCTGGCTTCAAGGCAACTGCCTTTAGAATTAGACGCTTTATCTCCTCAGGAGAGACATTGCTACGCAGCGGCTGTTTCAAGTCAACGCCTTCATCTGACAAAAGGCAAGGACATAGCCGTCCATCCGAAGTGAGCCGCAGTCGATTACAATCCGAGCAAAAAGGCTCAGTGATAGGGCTGATAAAGCCTATAGTGCCCCTGGCTCCAGGTAAACGGTAATACCTGGCTGGTCCATTGCCAATGGCGGATGAACATGGCTCAAGTGAACCAACCGACATCATGCGCTGCCGTAATTCATTTGAAGGCACAACTTCCGCTATTTCGGTAAAAGGCATGAGCTCAATGAATCGGACATGCCACCCTTGCTTGTAAGTCATCCTGGCAAAGTCAAGCACCTCATCATCATTTATGCCTCGCATGACCACCATGTTTATTTTGAGCGGATGAAGGTCAGCACTCATTGCCGCATTGATGCCATCAAGAACATCGTTTAATTCCCCACAGCGGGTTATGTATCGAAACCTATCGCTTTTAAATGTGTCTAAACTTATGTTAACTCGCTTTAGTCCTGCTTGCTTGAGCTCCATCGCATATTTCTTGAGAAGTGTCCCATTTGTGGTTAAGGATATGTCATCAATTCCCTTTACTTCAGAGAGCATTCGGATAAGTTCAGGCAACTCTGCTCTAATCAGCGGCTCACCACCGGTAAGTCTCACTTTGTTAATGCCCAATTCGGCTGCTATCCGAACGATAGCTGAAATTTCCTCATAAGATAGTATCTCACTATGCGGCATCCACGGAACACCTTCAGGGGACATGCAGTAAATGCACCGTAGGTTGCAGCGGTCGGTAACTGAGACTCTAAGGTAATTTATGCCCCGCTGGAAAGAATCAAGAAGTTCGGTCATCTAGCTCCTTTTTCTCTTGCCAGGCAACCCTTTTAGCCATAGTTACAAGTTTTACTCCCTCGATTTGACCGAAAATTGCGCCCTCACTGATACAACGAATCGTTTTCTCTGGCTCGACCACCTTGACCCCAGCAATGACATCCACCCCATAATCAAACAAAACCAGTGATAGAGGGCTGGTGGGTCCCACCATAATAGTGAAGCTACTCTTGCTCAACTCCAATAACTTCTCTATGGTATGATTTATGAACGAAGTCCCGGTAATGCCAACAACATCAGCTTGAGGCAGTATGCTCTCTGCTGCTTCAGCTGGTAAATCCCCTTCTTCAGGTCTTTGTTCTATAACCCAGAGTCTCTTAGCCACAGTTCTAAGTTTAGAAACCCAGGGGAAATGACCTACTATAGCAATTTTCTTATCCATCCCTTCTCGTGCCAGGATGTCAAAGGCATTTTCCTCAACGCATCTAGCTTCATCGATGTCTATCAGTGAGTTGATAGCCGCCATCCCAATAGACGCCTCCAGAGGATTGTCCGACCTGGCATATCCCACCAGCTCCAAAGCCGATTTACCTGCTAAATTTCCCACATCCTTTACCGGTCTATGATATGGATGCTCCTCATGAAAGGTGGAAGCCAATCCACAGTGCTTGCTTAGCACTGCCGTCCAGAAGACGCAGGCGTGTATTTCCTTAACCCGGCTATCTTCAGTCAGAGTGGAGATTAAATCATCAAGAATCCTCATCGTATCACTGCCAGACATACCCTCTTTTTATCATTACGCTGCACACCATCTATGAGATTGCCACGCTTCGCTCGCAATGACAAATAGGGCTGTCATTGCGAGGCACACCCCCTTTTGTCATTGCGAGGCACGAAGTGCCGAAGCAATCCCATGACATCTACAATACCTCCTTCAATTCTGCAGGCAGATTTCCAGGATAGTCACACAACAATGGCTCGATAAATGGCTGCCCATTCGCCTCCATCACATCCTGTCCTTGCTCAGACAAAAGAAACGCCACAAATTCTACAGCACGGTCTTTGTTTTTAGCATCCTTGAGAATGGTTATGCCATAGACAATTGGTTCGCCACTCTCAGTCTTGTAGGTCGGAGGAGGACCAGGCTCCTTCATAATCTGCACCGAAGCCTCTTGATAAAACGCTTCATAGGTTATGTTTGTTCCGCTAATCTCACCCTGCTGACAGAGATTGATAACATCATCAAGCTCAATGAAGTTTAGCCCATGTTGCACCGCTACCGAACGGTACTCAAAGGCATAATCCAGGTTGCCCGACTGGAGCGAAGCGATAAGTTCCACCGATTTTGACCTCAGTACCTCCACGCTGCCACTGGCTCTAGACTCACTGGTGCCGCCAGTTCTACCTCTATCATGTTCGCTTCCTGGAATAAGTGCATCATACAGCCCATCAGCATTGGAATCAGGGATCAAGCCAAATTCGGCAGCCTCATCATAGTAGTACTTCTGCGCCAACTGGACTACCATCAAAGTCCTGTAGCCGCAGGGATCATCGTCGGGCTTGCTGTGCCCATATTTCACAGGGTCGTTTCTGAGCACATCATACCAGGTGCGGGTACCATTCAGTATTTCATCAGACGCGGGAGCGTTGTCCCGGTAGCAAAGCACCATTGAATTCCGTGCGAAAGCAATACACCAGTCAGCATAGCCACCGTCATACAGCCTATCAGGAATAAGCTTGTAATCGGCGGAGGCAATCATATCGGGTGGAGCTTCACCAGCTTGCACCACAACTATTGCCTTATTTATCCTCTTAGCGCTTCCACCAGACTCACAAAGGACTTCAACATTAGAGTGAGTGCTCTCAAACTCAGCCTTCAATTGGCTAAACGGCACCGCCAGGCTCCCGGCATGATAAATCGTCAACGTTTCCTTCTGAGGTGCACAGCCAGCTATCAGGGGTATGACTAAAAATAGAAATATTACACCTGCTATGAGATTGCTTCGCTTCGCTCGCAATGATGTCGTTAATCTTGCTATCCTGCCTTCCATTAAACAACCTTCAATTTCTATTACGTCATTCTGAGCCACAGGCGAAGAATCTCCGAAGCCCCCCCTTTCGCTTCGCTCAAGGTCAGAGTGACAGTTGAATACTTCTTTCTAAAAAACATGGACTGCTGAAGCCTTAAATGTAATCCATACCCTTACCCCCTCCCTCAACTCAAGTTCCTCAAACGCCTGGCGTGTGATGAGACAGATGAATTCTGGAGGCAGGGTCACAGTGACGTAAACCACCGCACCCCTGTGGGCAATATCACTGACCACGCCTTGAATGCAGTTCCTCGCAGTGGAATGAAGTGGCTCTTTTGAGATTATAATATCCTCAGGACGAAGAGATAGGCGCACTTTGCCTGTCAATTCCGTTATCGTCGCAAGCTTTATTCCACCGATGTCGACAAAGGCATGGCCATCCTCACCCTCTTCAGCTTCGCCATTGAAGATGTTCCGGGATAACGCAAAATGAGCTACAAACTCTGAGTTAGGCTGACGCAATATTTCCTCAGGAGTTCCTACCTGGGCTACACGACCATCATTCAGCACAGCAACTCGGTGCCCCAATGCTATCGCTTCTTCAAAGTCGTGCGTCACATGAATGATGGTTATCCCTATCCTGCGATGCACATCCCTGAGGGTAGACTGCATCCTTTCTTTTGTCTCGGGATCCAGAGCGCTTAATGGTTCATCAAGCAGAAGCACCGCAGGCTCAATAACCAAAGCTCGTGCCAGTGCTACCTTTTGCTTCTCCCCACCACTTAAACTTTGTGGCTTCCTTTCTAATAAATGAGCGATGCCTACCACCTCAGCTATGTCATTCGCCTTTTCCTTCATCTCCCCTTTATGACACTTCCTTAACTTGAGACCAAAGGCGATATTTTCCCCCACAGAAAGGTGAGGAAACAGGCTATAATCTTGATACACAATCCCGATTCTCCTCTTCTCCGGGCTGAGCCTGGTGATTTCCTTGCCCTCGATCCAGACTTCTCCCTCGAGAACAGGATATAGTCCGGCGATAGCTTCCAGAAGGACAGTCTTCCCTGCCCCTGTAGGTCCAAGAATAATGAAATACTCCCCTGAGTTGATAGTAAGGTTGATGTCCTGAAGCAGGAAATCGCCCAAATTGACCTTTAGGTTCTTTATTACAATCATGCCTTTTGGCCTCGGTAAGCTATTGTTCTCAGCACGATGAAGACGATGAGGGAGATTGATATCACGATCGCAGTCACCGGTTGGGCATACTCCAATCCAAAGGAAGCAAAGCGGTCAGCGACTAATATCGGGGCAACGCGAGTGTAATGCCCGAAGAAAGGCACATAATAGGCTAAGATGAGCACAGCACCAAATTCACTTGCCCCTCGTGCCCACATCATAACCGAGCCAGCGAAGATACTCCGCCATGCTAAAGGGAGGGAAACGCGGAAGAATGAACTCCACGGCGAGGCACCCAGTGTTCTGGCTACCTTTTCCAACCTCACATCTACCGCCTTGAAACCTTCTTTGGCCGAATCGATAAGAAACGGGATGCTGACAAACATCATAGCGATGACAACCCCAGCAACACTGTTGAAGAAGCTAATCCCAATGGTATGAAAAATCCCGCCGGCAAAAAAGTTGCTCCCAAAGACAAAGAGCAGCGCAACACCAGCTGCAGAATGGGGAATTACAATAGGAACATCAATGAGGCCTTCCAGAAACCTCTTCCCCCAAAATTCATGCCTTGCCAGAAGATAAGCCAATGGTACTCCAAGAAACAACCCCATGAGCGTAGCTATCACAGCAGCATAGATAGTGAGCAAAACGGAGAAATACACTTCTTCATCAAGCAAGGTATTCCATAATATTCCCGGTGATGAAGAGCCTACCGTCTTAACCAAGGGTACAAGAATGAACAACAGTATAATCACGCTGAGCAAAACAAATACTATGCTCATGCTATCCTCA
>JABUBO010000578.1_pt1 | contig 11983 bp, 11 predicted proteins | sample 7240361 | NCBI WGS metagenome assembly JABUBO01 (sample SAMN07256346, study PRJNA390944) | subsurface metagenome | isolation source: Methane hydrate marine sediment | place: Pacific Ocean: Eastern North Pacific, ODP site
ACAATTAACCTTATTGGTACAAGAAATAAAAACATTGTGAAATTATTATTATTATTATTATTATTTTTTAATTGTAATAAATTCAGAAAAATTCAAGAAGATATAATTTTATGTTTTAATAGTATCTTTTATATCTATAATTTATAGGTCTGGAAAAATGGAGAAACATAAAGAGCTTTATTCAATTAATGAAATAGATGGAGTAACTTCTATCAGTAGCCCCCATAAAAAAGAATTAAAGGAAACTGGGGGGAGAAAAGCTAAAACCTTCAGAACACTCACCGAAGAACAACTTAAAAATGTGACAAAAAATATTATCGGGGGCACACTTGAAAACATAGGGTTGAATGAAGATTGGACAATAACTAAAACTTTTTTTCCTGATGTCAAAATTCACACAATCTATTTTTATTATGGAGATGAGTTTGGGTCAAATGAAATAGATCAATTAAAATTTTTCTTTTCAGGTGAGCGTGTACGGTGGATTCCCGGGGAAGACCTCGCAAATTTTATAGATATTATGATGAATTACGCCGAAAGAATAATTATAAATAAAGAACCATTTGAATCTGTTAAAGATAAACAATCTGAAATGTTAAAAAATGCTATTGATGAAAGAAAGCAACCTTTTGATTTTATAATTGATGAAGATATTCCGAATATAGCAGAATTTATTGGTGGCACCTTTATTAAATATAAAGACTACTGGGAGTTAAATAAAGAAATCTTTCCTGGAATAACAATTAGGATAAAGTATACCGAAAACCATGAACTAATCCCCCTTATTTTGGGGGTTAAATCCGATATGCTCGAGAATTACGAGAAAGATCTTCTTAGAATCCTCACTATCAATCATATCTTGCGATACATCACAATAAAATATGATGAGAGAGACCTCCCCGAAATTTGTAAAAAAATGTTTGCACCCGGTTATCTTAAACTGAAATAACAAAAAAAAAAGAAATAGGTAAATTATTTATTCATTACATAAGTGTCTTTTAATGCGTAGACATGATTTTTCCATACTCTTTCGAAACGCTCATCATCACGATTAGGTTTTTTTATCATCTTTAATAAGAGTTCCATCTGTTTCTCCGTACTACTTGGTTTGGAATATAACATAAGAGCGTATTTAGAAAAATCTCTTATGATAAAATCAAATATTTGGTCAATAATATCCTCTTCAATATTGTATATTTTCGTGTTCTCGAGTAAAAGTTGCCCATATACAATCATAGTAAATAGTTCCCCGCCTAACAAGACAAAATCAATATCCTTTGCTTGTTTCATTGTTGGAGTCGCTTTAGTCATAAATTCTTTGAATGTCTTTATTTGTTCTTTGAAAATATTAACATTAGGTAGATCAACGCTATCATATGCGATGTTGTAATCGTGAAATTGTATCTTACTCAGACCTTTTGTTTGACCTTGATCAAAAAGAAATGCGTCATTTCTTACATCGTTTCTCCTTGGAATTTCTGGATATTTTTTAGGCTTAAAAAAATAGTTAACCATAAATTTTATTATAAGCGCCATGTTTACATGAACAGTGCCCTCAAGTTTTGGTAGTGCTCTTATATCCCTTGCAGCCATTTCGAAATATGTATCATACTCAAAACCTTTCGCAGCTATTATATCCCATAAGAGATTTATTACATTCTCTCCTTCAGTAGTTACTTTCATTTTCACCATTGGACAGTAAAGAAGATAACGTCTATCTTCTGGAGAAGCCGAACGCATATAATCACCACCTCTTAATGCGAAAAGTTTCATTCCTAAAAGACGGCAATATGCATCAACAAAGAATATCCTAATATGAGTAAAATCCGTAACATAATGTCCAAAAAGTTTTCGGTGAGAGGCGTGATTGATAGCTTCGTAAAATGCATGAGTACAAATACCGATTGAAGCCCAGCCGAGGTTAACCTTACCGATATTTACTGTATTTAAAATGGCGTCCCATGCTTCTCGCCCTTTAGAAAGGATATCCGCATCAGTAATTGGATAATCATGAAGAGCATATTCAGCTACATAGCATTGAGTAGCAATAATATCTTTCTTCAACTCATATTCTTTTTTACGTTGCGAATCAACTGTAAAAAAGACATAGTTACCATATTTTTCATTATTTGGGTCTCCACCACCACTTGTAAATTTTCCTAATGTAGAAACTAATGCTGCCTTATTTCCATTTCCAATATAGTATTTATTACCTCTAGCGATATATGTGCCATCATCTTGTTGGATTAGAGCCATTTCACTTGAATAAATATCTGCGCCATGTTCTTTTTCTGAAAGACCAAAAGCGAAAATACCACCTTCCTTTAACAATTGAGCTGTTTTATGTTTTATTTCCTCATTTTTGCTCATCCAGATTGGACCAAGTCCTAGAATCGAAACTTGCCAAGTATACCAATAGCCTAAACCATAAAAACCTAATATTTCATTAAATTGATTTATCCGCCATGTATCCCAGCGAGAATCTTCGTCCCCATAGCCAGATGGAGTTAATAACGTTGCGAAAATTTCTTCTTTTTTAACAAATTCCAAAAAATCGGAATACCAAACTCTTTCGTGATCATCTTCTTTAATTTTTTTTAAACCTTTATTTTCAAAGAATTCAATAGTTTTTTCCATCATATATTCAGATTTTTTATCCGAATATTCCCGGTTTTGTAATTTAGGATTTAAAAGAATATTTCATCACCTAATTGAATAATTATTTTCTAAATAATATAAGTTAATTTATGAAAGAAAAAACGCTTAAAAATAGTTATAACCTAAATTTTTTTACGTAGCCCAGGTGATCTACAATCATTGGCATTATCTGACTCTTCTTTTAAATTGCGTATTAAAGTTGGTTATCCTGCCTAAAACCCATGATTTTATTTACAATATGTTCAAGAAAAAGACAAATTAGACCCAAAACAATTAGAATTATTCCAGAGAATATATGAATATCTATTTGAGGTAAATACCCATAGTTATTATAAAAAATTGGTATATATATTATCGAAATAACTCCCATGAGCAGTAAAAATAGGCTAAAATACCTTAAATTTTTGTAAATTTTTTGTTTATCCACCATATTTATCATTTACTATTTTCATTTTCAATTCTCCATATCTTTTATCTATACTTTTTAATTTTTTTTTCTTTTCCTTTTTCCTTTGAGATTTATTTATTTTATAATTGAAAGATTTCTTTTTTAGATACATAAAAGAAGAAAAAACAAACTAAAAAGAAAATAAAAAAATATAGAAAAATTAAATTACAAAAAATATAAAGGAATAAAATATATTTAAAAAAAAATAAATTTTTACTCGGGCGTAATCTCTTTTATGATTCCTACCGCTACTGTTCTTCCCATATCACGTACGGCGAATCTACCTAGTTCTGGGATCTCTGAGTATTTCTCAACACAGAGTCTCTTTAAAGGTTGCATCTCAATAAATGCAACCTCGTTTCGTTTTATAAATTTTGGGTTATCTTCAATGACAGCACCTGTCTTTTGGTCAATTTTTTTAACCAGATTAATAAACTTGCAAGCTGTTTGTGAAGTATGAGCATGAACTACCGGTGTATAACCTTGTGCTATTGCTGTAGGGTGCCATATAACCATCATTTGTCCCATAAATTTACCTGTTTTGGCAATAACTGTAGGAGGATCACTTGGGTGACCTAAGACATCTCCACGATGGACATCATTCATAGTTATGCCTCGAATGCTGAATCCAATATTATCACCTGGTTCCGCCTTATCGTAGCCTTCATGATGCATTTCGATGCTCCGAACCTCCCCTTTGAAGCCTGTGGGCATTATAAGAATTTCTTCTCCAACCTTCATTACACCTGTCTCAATTCTGCCAACGGGTACAACGCCTGTGCCCTTTATTTTGTACGCATCCTGTATCGGCAACCTCAATGGCTTATCCAATGGTTTTTCAGGGATTTTAAATTTGTCCATTGCTTCGAAAAGTGTTGGCCCATCATACCAAGGAGTTTTATCACTTTTTTCAACGATATTATCACCTATAATTCCACTAACTGGTATAAAATTAATATCTTTAATGTTAAAGCCAATTCTTTTTAAGAGATTAGTGACTCCATCTTTTACTTCATTGAACCGATCTTCGGAATAGTTATATGATGCATCATCCAATTTATTAACTGCAACAACCAATTGTTTTATGCCTAAAGTTTGGGCAAGATATGCGTGTTCTGTAGTTTGTCCATTAGCAGCTATGCCAGTTTCGAATTCTCCTTTTTTACCGGAAACTACGAGGATTGCTGCGTCTGCCTGTGAGGCACCGGTTATCATATTTTTAACAAAATCCGCATGTCCTGGTGCATCAATTATAGTGAAGTAAAAGTTATTTGTATTGAATCTTCTGAACGCAAGATCTATTGTAAGGCCACGTTCTCGCTCTTCTTTTAGTCTATCAAGTACATAAGCAAATTTCCAGGATTCACGGTCGAGTTCTTTCGCAAGTTTTTCAAGTTCCCTTGCTTCGCGGTCTGAGATAGCTCCCGCTAGTATTAGCATGTGTCCCATCATAGTTGACTTGCCATGGTCGACATGACCGATTATGATCAAGTTTAAGTGTGGTAATTCCTTAGGCATTTATCATCACTTTTTTTGTTATTTTATATAGATTTGAAATTATATAGATTTAATTAATAAGTCTCCTTATTTTTTAAAGTTTTAAAATTTTTGGATAAATTAATATTTTTTGTTCTTTTTTAATTTGGATTTCAACAAAAAAATTAATGTGATATGAGATAAAAAGCATTGAATTTTAATGAATTTATTGGCAAAAACAAATAGGAATGTTTTTAAATAATTTTATTTCATTATGAATTAAAAATTAAAAAATAATGTATAAGAAATCTATGAAAGATGTAACGAGTTCTGTTCCCCCAGATGAAATCAGATTCAGCGAGGTGCAATTAGAAACGGGTGTGAAGTTGCACTATGCGGAAAGAGGAAAAACGGATGGTGAAGTCATAATCTTCTTGCATGGATACACCGATTCTTGGTATTCGTTTAATGTTGTATTATCCTTACTATCTACCGAGTATCACGCCTATTCCCTGACTCAGCGTGGTCACGGTGACTCGGAAAAACCGGATCACTATGGCGTCAACGATTTTGCTGCTGATGTCGAATCCTTCATGAACAAGCTCGGAATTGAAAAGGCTACCATTGTTGGACATTCGATGGGGAGTTTTATTGCACAGAGAGTGGCTATTGACTACGTTGATCGTGTTACGAGGCTTGTTCTCATAGGGTCTGCCCCCTCCGCAGCAAATAACGAGGGAATCATGCAGTTTCGGGAGATTGTTGATACGGTAGAAGACCCCATTGATAGAAAATTTGTGTACGAATTTCAGTCGAGCACTCTCCATAACCCCATGCCCAATGAATTTCTGGAGATAGTTGTCTCGGAAAGCATGAAAGTTCCTGCACGTGTGTGGAAGGAGGCGCTGGCCGGGTTGAGTAAAATAGACCACAGCGATCAATTACGTCAAATTAGTGTGCCTACCCTGATTGTTTGGGGAGATCACGATGATTTCTTTACGCTGGAAGAACAGGAGACCATTGCAAGCCGAATTCTCAATTCGACTTTCAATTTATGCCGGGAAACCGGGCATGGCCTTCACTGGGAGAAGCCACAGGAATTCGTCAACGATTTAGAAAAGTTCATGCAATCAGAACAGGTTTAATTAATATATCTAATCTGAATGATATCTACTTTCCCTATATTTATTTCGAGAGATTTTTCGGTTGCAATAGTGGTAAAAATATCCATATACATTGAGAATGATGTTTTTGCTTTAAAATTTTCTACTGAAGTAAGCTAACCATAAAAAAAATACCTTGTTACCTCTTTACAAATTGCATTTAAGATTTTATCCAATGAAGCTAATTTTTCTCATCATAAAATTAAAGGTATAAGAATCCCAAGGGTAGATAAAGCGGCTGCTATTATTAAAACAGGCATTGAAATTAAATCAGGTTTTTTTTTAACTTTTCTTTCTTCTTTTTTTTCAAGTAAAGAAAATTCTCGTTCAATCCTTTTTTGATTTAGACGAGTTACCATAGCGGAGAAAAAATCACGCCCACTGTAATTAGTGATACTCCTAATGCTATTCCATTGGCTTGATTTTCTAGAGTATTTGCTTCATCCAATTTCTCATTAATTTCGTCCTGAAGAGTTCTTACTTGACTAAATAAAAAATAATCGAGTTTAAATTCGAGAGCCCCTCCTACTTGTATAAAAATTTCTTGCCAAGTAACAGGATCCACTGGATGATTAACATGAGCTTTAATTTCTGCAAATTGTTTAAAACTACCTCCATAATACTCCTCAGCAGAATAAACCTCAACGGGTAAACCATATGAATCCACAAATACCTGCCAAGTTTCCCCAGTAACTAAAAAATCATAACCATCAGTATCTTCCCTTGCAATATAAAATGAACTTGTAGTTGTTTTGTAATGCCAATATAGAATAATAATGATAATCGTATTATGTATATTTTGCGATTCAAATAATAATCTACACATTTGTTCAATATATACTTCTCTTTCATTAGGTGTTAATTCAGTATATGTCAAATTCAATTTTAGATCTATTAAAAATGCATTAATCCAATAATCATATGAAACTTGATATCTATTCATTGCATAATTCGATAAGAATAGATCTTTAGATTCCACTCTTGCAAGGTCGTCCTGAAGATCATTTGCTTCTTCCCTTATTTGAGCTGCTCCCGAAGAGTAATTCTTTTGTAAAAAACCAGCGAAGAAGGCAGTAGCTGAAATGAATAGAATGATGCCTGTTGCTTTTTTATATTGAATATTCATAATATAAACCTCCACATTTTTGTAATATGATCAATTTTGATATATTTTTAAATTTTTATTGAAATATTAGGTAATATTATATATAATTTATGTACCTTTTCGTAAAGATTTGAATAAAATGTATTCCATATTAAGCATTATATTAAATATTATTTTATAGATAGAAAAATTGTAAATGATTCATTTGAATGCTTTAATAGAGAAAAGGGGAAACAAGAGAAAAAAATATTTAAAAGAGAAGGGATAGAATGACTGATAGATCATTAAAGTTAAGGCTTCTCTCTCATTTCCAAGGTTTAGGGAAGCATTAAATACAAGATTTAACATTTACATGTTATTAGAGGTAAAAGGAAAGAATTAACTTCAAAATTCTATTAGGAAAAAACTTATATAGATCTAAAGAATTTACAATCTAATTAATTTTGATAAGAAATAAGTATTTTTAAAATCACGATGAAAAAATATGAATGAAATTAATATAATAAAAAGTGAGCCAGAAAATTTGTATCAGAGTAAAACTCATTATTTTCAAGTAGATGCAATGAAAGCGTTAATGATATTTTTAGTTATATTCGATCATACAATACCATGGACGATAAAAGGTGATATGGGGGTTGCGTTATGGGAAAGAATTTCTATTCCGGTTTTTTTGGTGATTATGGGTTTTAACATGGGGAATTCATTTAAACAGAAGGGAGATGTCCCATTGAGGGAGTTATATTCGAAGAGTTATTTTAAAAATAAAATCTTACGTTACATAGTTCCTTTTCTAATACTATACATAATATCAACTGTTGTTGGTTTGATTCTTTATAGTTTTGATTTTAATGCGATGATTGAAACTCAATTATTACCTCATTTTGGAGTAGTTAATTTGATTATGGGAATTCTCCCATTTTGGGGTCCGGGCAATTGGTTTATTCCAATAATTTTCCAATCTATTTTAATCATGCCATTACTATATAAAGGTTTTTCAAGCAAACCAATTTGGAGTGTATTAACCCTAATTTCATGTTTTGTCATTGAAATTGCCGCTCAGTTGTTTATCTTTTTTTGTTTTGGTCCACCTCCATTTCCTTCGTGGGAAATATATTATAGCTTTCTTTTTATAATTTGTAGTGTTTTTATATACCTTTCTGCTATTGGGTTAGGTTTGTGGTTTTCTATGGGATACGGTATCACAGAGAAGAGGAATTTATTTATGTGGATTTTATTTCCACTTAGTGTCATTTATCTTATAATATATATGTTTTTCGATTTTCGATTTGACTTTATTAGGGGGGATTACAATTTATTTATATTTCCTTATTCAGCTTTCTTATTTCTGATTGGAATGAAATTATTACCCGAAAGAGCGGAGGGTAAATTCGCAAAAGCAATTGCTGTGATTGGGAAGGCGACATATCATATCTTATTAGCACAAATCTTATATTTTGGGATTGTTGTTGCCATTTGGGGCGACCATTATTGTGCATCAATTATTGGGATTAACCCGTTTAACTATATTGTATGTTTTACTTACTTATCTATTAATTGGGTGATTTGCATCCCCCTTGGTGTTTTATGGTATGTAATAGAAACAAAAATACGGAAACGTCGAATATCGATAAAAATTAATTAAATTCCTTTTTTCTTATTTTAAATTTATAATTTAATACATCTAATGTTTTGGGAATTTGATTTATTCTTTTGAAGGATAGTGCTGCAACTCCTAATTTGTATCCAATTTCTGAAGGGAAAATGTAACCATTTAATTTCTTAAACATAAAGGGATATTGTCGATATAATCCTTGGATTTTCATAATTACAGGAATATTAGAATTTGAATTAATTTCGAAGCCCTTCCCTTTTTGGATATTTTTAAAAAGGTAGATAATATCACTAAGATCTTTGTAATCTTTGATACTTAATGAAATTTTTTTGATGTGGTTTTCAGAATAAGTAAAATATATTGTATCTTTTAAAATTTTAATATCAATCTTGTTAAGATATTTATTGCTGTAATCACAGGCGTAAATAAAAATTGTAAATAAAAAGATTAATTCATTTTTTGTAAAATCTAGTTTTTTAGATAAAGCATTAAGATTAAAAGATTTTACTTCCTTATTTAGGAGATTTTCTTGTATAAAATCCATAAACTTATACCAATTTTTAAAACAAAACTCTGACATGATAGATAATCCAGATAAAAAAAATTGTTATAATTTCAGATCTTTATTATCTTCTGATTTATTGTTATTTTTTATCTTCATTTTATTTTTTTTTTCAATTATTTTATCTTTTTTATGCTTTCTCTTTATCATAGTTGATGATACAGTTAAAACAATTGCAAATCCAAAAATACCTGATATAGTAGGTATATTATTAATTAGAAGATTAAAATTAGACGAGTCATCTGGCGAATCTGGAAGATTAGGGTCTTCATTGTCATTGTCTTCATTATCGTCTGTATCGTCAATTACGCACACATTTAAATGATTAATTAGTAGGGTTAATTCTTTCTTTCCTATAGTAGGTGAATATATCGCAGGATTGAGATATGGATGAATTATATAGAATTCTAAAGTATATACACCCCCATCACTGAAATTATATAAAAATTCATGATATGCTGTATTATCGATAAAATAATATTGAGAATTTCCTGATTCTTTTAATGAATCATTGAGAAATATATTAACATACATGGTGGAATTCTCAAGTATTTCAGACCCAAACGAAGTTTTGATTGTATAGTTAAATTGAACTTTTATAGCATCTGAAGAGAGATTATGGTAAGAATGTTTAGTAATTATATCAATATAGGTCTCTAAAGAGACAGGAACTTCGAGGACCTTTTCTAAACCTATATATACATTCAAGTATCCAACTATTCCTGAAATAAACATAGGATTGAGGGGTAAATAGACATCCTTAGAGAAAATACCCTCTTGATGCTCTAATTCGAAGGCCCCCAAGTCTTCGCTTTCGAATTTTAAATTTGCTGTGGAACCAAAATCATCCAAAATTAAATTACAAATAATAGCATTAATTGAAAAATAGTTCCCCAACCCAATAGGATCTTCAATATTATAATTTAATCTAATTTCATCATTTGCAGCAATATCGCAAATCCAATATAGAACATCGGTATCAAATGTTTCTAAGTTATAAGATTCAAGAAATTCTTGATCTTCATTAATGTATAAGTCCCTAATCAATGTTCGAACTGCATTTAAGTTATATTTAACAGAATAATTCAATAGTTTTGATAATTTAAAAAGATTATATATATCTCTAAAATTAGAATAATCAATATTATCAATTATATAATTCATAATTTTATCAGTTTCTAAGGAATACAAATCAAGAGTTTTTAAGATATATACCATAAAATAAACATTTTCGATATTATCTCCAATTTCACTGGAATAATAAGGCTCGTAATAGACATATTGTTTTGTCTCTTTTATTTGCTTAGAAATAAATGAAACTAAGGCGGTAGTATTAATCCTATTATCAGTAATATCCCCATCATCTAAGAATGTATCGAGAATCTCTATACTTCTGATGGTAAAGTAAGCATATCGCAGATAAATATAATTTTCATAGTTTTCTGGAGGGTATATTGTAAATTGGTAATCTGGAATAAACCCTCCATATCTTTCATATCTTGTTTCTAAAAACTGGCAATCTACTAGATGTTCAAGTAATTCAGTAAGGTTGTTTGCTGAAGAAAAGTCGTCTAGCTTAAAGATATCATCTAAAGCAGAAAGAACGTAAAAAATATGCTCAGCGGAATGTAAAAATCCAATATTTTGGGAATAATTATGGCTTCTGGTTCCTTTATATTCCAATGGAGCCGTCCTGTAATTGACACTAGATAAGTTTGTAGTAACTGGTCCGTACTAAGTACCTTCCCCTAGATCTCCAAACTCATAGTATTTATGAGCCGATTCTATAACATCATATAAATCTTGAATGTATGGATTTAAATCCCAATTTCTATTATTTAATTTAAAAGATTTAATCGTATTACTGATAACTTTCAACGAAGTGAGGTCTTTCGATAAAGATGAAAACCCATTGAATTGGTGAAATCGTAAAATGAATTGATAAATCTCTTCTTTTGTTAAATTATCAAGATATGAAAGTTTATTATTTCTTTTAAAATATCGAATAACCTCATACGTATCTATTAATTCATAATTCCCTAAATATTGTGTATTCTCCCAGCCACCACCGTTCATTCTAATGTTTAATAAAAAATTCAATGAAAGTATATCATCATAATTATAACCGACCAGGTCGGCAAGTTCCATCCCTAAACCTGTAGAAAAAATATTATAGCTGATTTGGGAACCATTTCTAAAAAAATAATTATAATAGAAACATCCTGAATCTGAATTATATAGTCCTCCAATATATTGCAAGAAATTATCAATATTTATTGCGCTTAACATATTCAATGAATTTAGTGTATTTATTGCAAAAAAAGCAGATCTTAAGTTTGGATCATATAATAAAACGGTATCTACAGTATCTTCTAAATCGTTATTAAAACCTCCATGAGTAAATGGGTTATAGGGACTTTGAATTTGAAGTAAATTTAAGAAAGATATAATTTGAGTTTTTTGAGTAACATAGAGGTCCCAGTCAATACTTAATTCATTTAAAACGATTACGGCGAAAAAAGTATTTTCGGCAGTTGTAATGTTCTGAGGTGATTTATCAGGAGTGGGAAAACCAAAGAACCCGCCTGAATTTGAATCAAAACAATTCCAGATATAATTCATAATATCTGCTTGGACTAAAGAATCTAATTGATCTAATAGTATTAATGAAAGAACTGCATAGCAGTAGGTTAATAGGGGGGAATTTTGGTAATATGCTTCGGAATTATCGAGATCAAAGAATCTAAGTGAATAATCATCTTGAAACTCACTATTTATTGCATTGTAATGATTCATAATATAATTGGAAATAGCAACCTTGTCAGTTTGATTTAATTTTCCGATTGCATCCAAAATATATAAAGCAAAATAAGTGGGTGGCTACAAAATCCAGTGATTTCGGGTAGAATTGATCGAAATTTGTTACCTAATTGCTTAAAGAAGAGAAACATTATTTGAT
>JABUBO010000579.1_pt1 | contig 11969 bp, 6 predicted proteins | sample 7240361 | NCBI WGS metagenome assembly JABUBO01 (sample SAMN07256346, study PRJNA390944) | subsurface metagenome | isolation source: Methane hydrate marine sediment | place: Pacific Ocean: Eastern North Pacific, ODP site
CGTATAAGTATGGACCGGGCTCTCAACAATAGATGACCCGTTATCACCAAATTCCCAATTGTATTCATCACCACCCTGTGAATTATTGGTGAAATCCACAATTAACGGATGACAACCCTCGGTAATACTTGTAAATGAAGCTTCTACTTTATGAAATACTTTTATCTCTCTCGACAGGCTTGAAGTACAACCCTGTGGACTGGTAACCAATAGATCAATCGTAAATGTTTCTGAATTTGTGTAATCGTTGTTTTGGAATTGCCTTGTTATTGGATCTGTACTTGTGGTAGTATAAGGTGTCCCGTTAAATGACCAGGAGTATTGTTGACCATTAATGGATGAATTGTTAATAGTAACATCAAATGGAGTACATTGGGACGTGTATTCAATAGTAAAATCAGCATCAACAAAAGGATGAACAAGTACCGGGACCGTGAGAGTATCTGTACAGGATTGACTGTTGGTTGATACGAGTTGTACATTGAATGTCGTATCATTCAGTCTGAAGTTTTCGAATATCATGGTCGGATTTTCCTCATCCGAGGATTGGCCATTTCCAAAATCCCAGTTATATGTTGAAGCACCTGTTGAATTATTTGTAAATTGTACAGTCAGCGGATGACAACCATCTGTAACATTTGCTGAAAAATTTGCATTAACAATTGGATAAACAATAACATCTCTTCTTAACTCCGACATACAACTATCCGCATTCCAGGCTGTAAGAACAACTTCATAGGTTGCAGTTGTAGCAAGTGAGGGGTTGTTATACTGGTGTGCAATTTGATTTTTATTTAAAACTGTTATGTCGTTCCCGTCTCCAAAATCCCAATGGTAGCGAACACCACCAACTGAAGAATTAGTAAAGGTTGTGTTAAAAGGAGTACAATTTGATGCCTGATCCATGGTGAAATCAGCCTTCAGATATGAGTAGACATCAATATCAACATCCGATGTATCGGTACAATTCTGATCAGAATATGCAATTAGCCGGGTATTATAGGTTACATTTACTGAATCTAAATTCTGAAATTCGTGTGTCGGATTCACATCAGAGGATGATCCGCCGTCGCCAAATTCCCACATAAAAGAAGTGGCAACACTGTTAGATTGATTTGTAAATTGTACATCAAGCGGGTTACATCCTTCTGTAATATCCTGGGTAAACTGGGAAACAACTACCGGGAATACAGTGATATCCCTGATTAACGTATCGGAGCAACCGTCTGCATTTTCAACCACCAGTTGCAAGGGATTGATCACCGGTGCAGAACCGCTGTTCTGATACACATGAGTAAGGGTAGCTCCACTTGATGAAGAGGTAGGAGAGCCATCTCCCCAATCCCATTCATATTGGGATATTGCACCTTCGGAAGCATTTTCGAGTGTAATCTCGAATGGTGCACAACCCTGAAAATCATTTACAGAAAAATCCGCAAGGATATAGGGATGGATACGAATCGTCTGATAAGACGTATCACGGCACAGGTTTGGAGTAGTACTTACCAGTCTTACTGTATAATCAACGTTTAATAAAGTCATATTCTCAAAAAGATGCAACGGATCCTGGACAGTGGACGAACCACCATCTCCAAAATCCCAGTCAAACAATGTTGCTATTGAGGAGGACTGGTTTGTAAAATTTACCTCTAATCCGTGGCAACCTACTGTCGTGTCTTGTGTGAAATCTGCTGTTACTTCAGGAAATACAGAAATGATTCGGGAAATCGTGTCAGAACATCCCCGGGTATTATTTTTTACTACCAATTGTATCGTTCGTTGAATGGTAGAGGACGTTGTATTTATGTAAGTGTGAGTAAAAGAAGATGCCGAAGTATCGGAGGATGTTCCATCACCAAAAGTCCATTCATACTCTTCAATATATCCTGCCGAATTATTATCGATACCAATGATTAATGGTGAACAGCCCTGGAATGTATCAATGGCAAAATCCGCTTCAAGATAGGGATAAACCGATATATCGGTCTCGACGGTATCGGTACAGTAAAATGGTGATATGGCCACCATCTCGACATGATAAATACTGTCTGCCATCCCGATATTGTAGTAGGTATGGACGGGACTTGCGGCATTTGAGGAATTACCATCGCCAAATGTCCATTTATACCTGTCGGTATTTCCGGTTGAGGTATTAGTAAAATTAACAGTTACCGGGTGACAGCCGTCTGTCACATCGGTTGTAAAACCTCCGGTTATTTCTGGCCTGATCATGATGTCCCTCTGAAATTCATCTATACATCCTTGCTGGTTCCATACTATTAACTGGATGGTCTTTTGTTGTATTGAATCTGTGGTATTCGTGAAAACATGCTGAAAGACTGCATTTGTATCATATACATAACCGTTAAACGGATCATCAAGGTCGAAATCCCACTGTGTATTCAGCGTATCAGACATATCAACACCAAAAGACTGGTTATCTATCGTGACTGTATCCGGAGCACAGATATACCATTTATCCATTTCAAAATATGCTTCTACTTCCGGTGCTATTCCAACAATAACCGTGAAAGATGTATCAGGGAAGCATGGTCTGGTAAGGGTTACGGTATAGTTGTACACACCTGGAGGAGGAGCTACTAAAGGATCCGCAATAAAGGGATCACTTAAATAATCGAATGGTGTCCAGGTATACGTTAACCCACCTGTAGCCCTTAACTGGGCAGTGTCTCCAAAACAACGGAAAATGGACTGAGATCCTGTCTCGACAACAATAACTGATCCCCTCGATTCTGCATAGTCTGAAAAATATCCGTACTTACAACCCGTTGTACTTCCTCCTTCAATCAAACCCAGATGAAAGACACTGGCTGAATTGGTGATTTTAACTACCTCATCTTGCGGGACACCCCCCCCCGGTAGCATTGACAAATAATTTATTCGCATCTTTCAAACATACAAAACCTGTAGCTCCAACCGGTTCAAACCAGCTTCCGGGGATATCAAAAGTACTTCCATCCTCATAATGCATCGTAAATGCATTTTTTGCAGGATCGGTTGTCATGATATTCAGGTAAAAACTTTCGTCTGTGGATCGGGTAAAGCTTACTTCCAGTGATCCGGTGCATCCGTCGATAGTTGGCAAAACAGCACCGCCAAACTCACATCCAAAACCTGATACATGCAATACCATAATAGGCTTATCGCCTTCGATATGAGTGGAATTATAAAGAAGTTCAAAATCTACCTGTTGACCCGGATTGGCCAGGTTGGCATAGGAAGCTCCGTCAATAAAAACCTCGGTATTAGGTTGCGTTGCCATAATAAACACCCGTTCCCCAGATGGATCACCGTCATTAAGAGGGTTATTGGTCAGATTAATTTTACCCCGCATAACAATGTATTCATATCCCACAATACTGCGGTTATCCGCACGACGTATTGGAATAGTCTGATCACCGACCAGGTCTCTACAGCCTTTCGGTTCAGCCCATACTGAGTCATCTTTTATAGAAACGGCTATGGGTTTGTTTGACACTATATGAGTGCCGCCTAAATGATCCGCTGCCAATTGGGTGGTTGTCACACAGGAGTATGTTTCTCCCCTGTTTAATGTTATATTAAAGGGAATTCCTGCCAGATGTCCCCCAACGATATCGGCTGAGGGAGTTATGGTAACTACGGTATTGTCTTCCGTTGCTACGACATCAATTGATGAATAGGGTTGTACCGGGTTATAATTTCCATTCCGCCAGACGTCATTAAAAGGAGTATAGAATTCGTAACCAAGTGCGTTTTTACCCTTTAAGGCAAATATATCCCTGTTGTAATATTCGTCTTCATCGTAATATACAGTAATCAGGTTTGTGGATGTAATATGAATCCCTTTGTCCAGGATGATACCTCCGGGAGAATTTTCCAGATCACCTATCCATGGTGTTGCATCGATGGATACGGTAGTATTGGCAGGAACATAAAAGGTTGTATCGAAACCGGCAGGTCTTGCTGGTTGGTAAATCCTTACGGTACTGGGCAGACCTAAGGCAGAAACCCGGAAATAAACAGGTTCTCCTCCCGGACATGTAGCACCTACGCAGTGACTTATGGTTACTTCAGGAGCTACAAACCAGAATTCATCATCAGTCTGGGAAAAACCAGTAACGCAGGATAAAAGGAAAATGAAAGAATAGAAAACCTTATTTATTCCTGACATATCCATTTAGAAAAAATTCAAATACAGTATCTTATACGGATTTGTCAGAAAATTGTTTGAAATTTTCAATTCGTTAAATTAAATTATATTTACCATAGAATCATAAACAGAGAAATTCTGATAAATAGTGTGCGTGCAGAGAAGAAATGCAACCAAGGTCAATTATATTCGTATATATGGGTAGTATACAAGAATTATGAGAAATATCATAGTATTAACAGGGGTCATACTTCTTAATTCAGCGTTTATTCAAGCCCAGGATACCATCTTTTTTGAAAATTTCGATGCAAGTCCCGGAGAAAAACCTCCAGATTGGACTACAGAACTGGAAGGACCTCCAGCCTCAAAATGGGATTTTGTTAATGGAGGAGGCACAAAGGATCCTGGAATTCCGGGTAGCAGAAAACCTCCCAGCGCATATAGTGATGCTGTAAATGCTTTGTTTTTTTATGAAAGCCTGGGAAGTGAATCTGAATATCTGATCACACCTCCCATCGATCTGGAATTTGCTGTTAAAACGGAGTTAAGATTCCGGCATGCACAGAATGAAGGTGATTTAGGTCCCGGTACGGCCAATGATGAATTAAGAGTGTACTACAAGACCCATATTGACAGCCCCTGGGTTGAAACAAAAAAAATTGGGGAATATACCGATGCAGTAGAAGAATGGACAGAACAAACCATATTAATTCCATCTGAAGCATTCAGTCCTACCTGTTACTTTGGATTCAAGGCAACAACAAAATACGCCTGGGGTGTATGCATTGATGATGTAACTGTTGTTGAAACAGGTGTTTTACAAAGGCATGTAGACAACGTTAGCATCTTTCATGAAAATACGTATCCGGTACCAACCGGTTCGAAAAATAATCCCGTATTACGGATTACCATTCGGGTATTAGGTAATACAGGAGATGTAACCCTAAATTCACTAACAGTTAAATCCCTGAACTCCTCGGATAATGATATCCCTGCCGAGGGAGTTAAGTTATTTTATCATTATTCTTCCAAAAATTTTTATGCATCCGTTCCCTGCGATACGATTTCTTTGTCATCCGGGTATGGAACTTTCGAAGACATAAACCTGGCTTTACCTACAGGATATACCTACCTGTGGGTAACCTGTGATGTAAAATCCGATGCAATACATGGTCATTATATCGATGCAGCGATTGAAGCAAATAACATTGATATAAACGGGAGTACCTATCCTGCTTCCGAGGGATCTCCCACCGGAGAAAGAATTATCCGGGAGGCGGTTTTTTTCGATGACTTTACTATCGATCAGGGCTGGACACTTTCCGGTGATTTTCAGCGCAGCAGACCTCTCGGCCTGGGTGGAAAAGATATAGGAAATCCTGACCCTCAACATGCAGCAGGTGATACCATGATTATCGGGAATGATCTTACAGGCCTGGGTGCAATTGAAGGAGATTACGAACCAGAAGTAGCCAGGTATGACAATCTGGCAACTTCACCAACGTTTGATTTATTTTATTTTAATAATGTAAAATTAAGTTTTTTGAGATGGCTTAATGTTGAGAATTCCGATACGGCTTCGATTGAATTAAGTACAGACAATGGCAGCTCATGGGATGAGATCTGGTCAAATTCGAACAATGTGATAACAGACAATGCATGGAATCAAATTAGTTTAAATATTCCGGATGCACACAGGAAATCGGAAACAAAAATTAGAATTAACCTGGGGCCCACCACCTTATACAATCACTTTTCCGGGTGGAACATTGAAAATTTTGCTGTTACAGGCAATTATATTGAATATGATGTTGGACCGGTTACCCTGCTTGCTCCGGGTGATGGATGCGGGCACTCATCCGCTGATACGGTTACCATAAAAGTAAAAAATTACGGGCCGGGTTCCACACCCGGTAAAATTCCTGTTAAATATTCTTTCGATGGAGGCTCATCTTATACAAATGATACCATTAACGGAGCTATTCCTTTCGACAACGAGATTACGTATACCTTTAGTCCAAAAATCGATTTATCCGATCCGGGAATTTATAATGTGATCATTGAAACCGCATTGGATGTGGATGAAGAAATAACGAATAATACATTTGATACAGTATTATACGTAGATCCTACTTATCCTTTACCTTATTACCAGGATTTTGAGAACGGAGAGGATTTCTGGAGAGCAACCGGAACAAATGCATCCTGGGGATACGGAAGTCCCTCAGGATCTGTAATCACAGATGCAGCTTCAGAACCAATGGCCTGGGTGACCAAACTGACAGGAAATTATAATAATGATGAAGATTCATATTTAACGGGTCCCTGCTTTGACCTGTCAGGTATTGACTATCCTGTTTTTGAATGCAACATATTTACGCATACAGAGAACGATATAGATGGAGCGAATGTGGAATATTCCCTTGATAACGGTACCACCTGGGTTCGCTTAGGCGATAAAGGTAACGGGGATACATACAATTGGAATTGGTATAATTCCGATGTTATTACAGCATTAACCGGAAATCATGGATGGACAGGTGAAGGTCCAGGGTGGAAAACGGCAAGAATATTCTTAGATACAACGATTTTCAGAAACCAACCAGGTGTTAAATTCCGGATTCATTTTTCCAGTAATGGATCTAACACGTTTGAAGGAATCGGAATTGATGACATAAGAATATACGATGCACCAAGAGACGTTGGAGTTATTTCTATTGATAGTCCGGTTTCAGCGTGTGCCCAGGATGTAGGAGATCATGTTGTCATAACGATTCAAAACTTTGGGTTGGATACCTTAATGACGGGTGATACGATCATTGTGGGATATGATTTTGAATCGGATCCAACTGTAATTGACACATTTGAACTCACCAGCCACTTAATAAGAAATGAAACGGTACAATATACATTTAATAAATATTTCACTGTAACATCTTCTGGTACAAAAAATATAGAAGCCTTTACTTTACTGCCTGATGATATTGATTTTTACAACGAAACCACAACGAATGATACAACATCAACCACGTTCGACGTGGATACTACATCGTTTATATCGTTACTTCCACATATCTATACTGTCCGGCCGGATACTGTTATCCTGAATGCTTATACAGGTATCCCCACCGATACCTATTTATGGCAGGATCTTTCTACCACTGATTCTGTGTTTCATGTTGCTGAAAAAGCGGATGGTATCTATCATGTTGTGGTAAGTAATGGAATTTGTAATTTCCGTGATACAACGTATATCTATTTTCTTATCGCTGATGCAGGAGTAACGGAAATAATCCATCCGGTTTCTGGTTGTGAACTTGGCAGTTCGGTATTACCCCAGGTAAAAATTAAAAATTTTGGTACGGATACGCTGCAAACAGACGATGAAATTACGGTAGGATATAAGGTTGACAGCGATCCGGAAGTAGAAGAAATTTTTACTTTAAACGACGTGTTGTATCCGGATAGTACGGTGATTTATACCTTTCTTACAGCTGTTGACATGTCTGACATTCAAACGTATTCGATTGCAGCCTACACCATATTGACTGATGATGATACAACTTATAATGATACTACTATAACCAATGTTGAAGTTTATGGATATACAGCCATTGACCTTGGTTCAAATGTAGTTGTCAGAGCTCTTGATTATACGATTGATGCAGGTGCCGGATATGATTCTTATGAATGGCAGGACGAATCAACCAATCAAACTCTTACGGTGGATACTACCGGTTGGTATACGGTAACGGTGAAGCAGGGTACAAAATGTGAAAATTCGGATTCAGTGCATGTAACAATAATCATCCCGGATATAAAAATTGATAAGTTTTATAGTCCAACCAATGCATGCGGACTTTCCACTACGGAGTCCCTTGAGCTGTATGTTAAGAATGTTGGTTCTGACACACTATTTGTAAATGATACCATTGCATTCATATACCAGTTAAATGGCGGTTCAACAGTTTACGATACATTGTTTTTGGACAACCAGGTATTGCCCGGGGATTCTGTATTGTTTGCGTTTACCGATAAGGAAAATATGAATGCAACCGGAAGTTATAGTTTTGTTGTACAGGCAAATTACAATAAGGACCTTATTCCGGCGAATAATACAATAAATCAAACCGTTGAAGTTTATGGTGATACAACTGTTTCGCTGGGATCAGACGCAGTGAGCGATACAGTAAATTATACACTGGATACAGGTGTTGATTACGATTCATATTTGTGGCAGGATGGTTCAACGGAAAGGTATTATACGGTGAACTATCATAACCAAACAGCGAACCAAAATTATTCGGTGACGGTTACTGACGAACATGGATGTTTCGGCTCTGACACAATTCAGGTAACATTTTTCCTTCCGAATATTGGAATCAGTAATATCCTGAATCCTATCTCTAATTGTATTTTGAGTGATCAGGAGCAAATCATTGCACATATCCGGAATTTTGGCAGCATAACGGTTGAAAATAAACAAACTCAGATTGGTGTAATGATTGACGGTGGAACTGCTATTATTGAACAAACGACTATTTCTCAAAGTCTTGAACCGGACGAGTATATTGTGTATACGTTTGACGGTTTGTTCGATTTTTCAACACAAAAAGTGTACAATGTCAAAGTATTTACGGTTTATGGAAATGACGGTGTCGCTACCGATGATACTTTAAATATAAACATCACACATTATAATCATCCATCAGTGAATCTCGGAGGTGTGAATGATACAATTATATCATCACTACCTTATACACTGGATGCTGGAGCTGGGTATGAAAATTATGAATGGAATGGTTCTGAAGGAACACAAACGTATAATGTTATTGCGATAGGCTGGTATAAAGCAGTTGTAACGGATACCAATGGTTGTACGGGATTGGATTCAGTATATGTAACAAGCCCGGCAAGCATACCTGGTGTTAAAGGCATCCAGGGCGAATTAATCATTATTCCGAATCCGGCAAATGAATTTCTATATGTAGAATTTAAGGGATTAAAAACCATGAGTTATATTCTTGAATTGATCAATGAAAGAGGCCAGTTGGTCTATATTAAGGAATATAAATTTGTAAACAGACTAAATGAATCATTGGATGTGTCACATCTGACCAGTGGTGTTTACTATTTGAGGATCAGGACCAATGAGCAGCAGGAAGTACGGAAAATAATTATTCAATAGACTTTTTAAACAAATGGCTAACAAAAACTTATGTTGATGCTCTATTAGATAAAATTTCTGAATTGGAGGCACTTACAACAACGTTTAAAGACTAAGACGGTCGAAATGTTTGTCCTGACAGCTGGCATGTGCCCAGTGATGATGAGTGGAAAGAACTTGAAATGTATCTCGGGATGACACAAGCACAAGTCGATGCAACAGATTGGCGTGGTACAAATGAAGGTGGAAAAATGAAAGAAACCGGCACAACACATTGGCCCAGTCCAAATACAGGAGCAACGAACGAAAGTGGTTTTTCGGCCTTGCCAGGCTGCTACCGTAACTACACTGGCTTCTTCGGCAGCATTTTATAACCTTCGGTATGTGGTGGTCGGCTACCGAGTACGGTAGTCTCGAGGCATGGGACCGCAGACTGGATACTGACAATATCCTCGAATTAGTAATAGAATTTATAATAATATTTATTGTCAGGGAATATCAAAAAGTCTTCCCTATGATCGAAGAATTAAAACAGGAAATTGAAAAACTGAAAAACAGATAATCGTAGATATAGGTTATTTATAAAGCAATTCATACTTTAGCAATAAATTCAGAGAGCTTCTTTAAACATTACCGTTGGATGAATTCCTCCCATTATCACATTTATTCCCCGTTTCCTGAATTCATCTGCTATCTCATACCCTCTTTTTGCAGTATGCGTAACTGCAGTGATACCAACAAGATCTGCCTTTTCATCGAAATTCACCGTATCCCTGGGTTCTTGTATAATTTTTATCTCCCAATCAGGCGGCGTTAAACCTGCAAGCACTCCAAGAGCTAAAGGTGGAACATCAAAATATTCTTTACGAGCACTGTTCTCAAGAATTTGGAATTTTTTCTTTTGAGTTACCAGTTGGCTGGTAGGCTCAATTAGAAGAAGTTTCATTTTTTTTCTCACTTAAATAAATGGTTTTTCCGAAGTCTCTGTAATAATACTTCATGGACCTTATTACATTTTCATAATTTATTGTCGAGTTTAAACGAAGCTATTAGTTTTAATAACAAATCATAAGTTCCTTTGTTCTTGAGAAGTTGAGATGCGATTGATACTACAAAAATTTAATTATTCGTACCATTTAGAGTGTTGGGTCTTACAAAGTACACGATAGACAAGACCGGGAAAAAGGCACTGCAGGAAACTCGTGGTTTTACCAAGAAGTGTGAGCGTCATCATGAATCTTTTCTTCCTGATCATTTTGAGAACCGCGCATGCAACTTCCTCTGCTGTTTGATGACCTTTTCTTTTTATACTAACATATGAACCATCCGGATAAAGGACTTTTTTATCAGGATAATTCTTGACAAAACCTGCACGAAGAAGACCGATGTGCACCTTGCTTTTCGCGAGCTCGATACGTAGCGATTGTGCAAGAGCAGTCAAACCAATTTTTGCGACGCAATAAGGAGACATGTTTGGTTGGCCGTGGATACTTGCTATGGTTGAGATAAAGATGATGCTCCCTTGTGTCTCTCGTATCGCAGGAAGTGCTGCTTGTGTGCAATAGACCCCACTCATCAAGTTCGCGTCGACAACACTCTTGAAAAATTCTGCATTAATGTTCTCAAATCGTCCTCTCATTGAAAGGCCTGCATTGTTGATAAGATAATCAATCCTGCCGAATTGTTTTGTTGTTGTATTAACAAGCCGTTTGCAATTTTGGGGTTTGGTGATATCGCCAACAATTGCCAATGGATGATACCCTTTGTTCTTGAACTCTTCCTTTATCGCATTGAGCTGTTCCTTATTTCTTGCATTGATGACGACATTCGCACCATGCTTAAGGAAAACAAATGCAATTGCCTTACCAATGCCTTTGCTCGAACCTGTCACGATAACTGTTTTATTTTTGAAACTTTTCATCTGTGATACACGTTCTCCTTAAACTAAACTTGATGTTGATAATAAAAGCAGGCAAAACGGCTAAAATTTAAAGTGTTTCACAAAATTGTTCCTCTTGGATATAGTCAGATATAAGAAAGCCTATTTTGAAAAATCATTTGAAACCATATTTTATTTTGAAATCATAATACTAGTCTAAAATTATCCTAACCTTAACTCCTTCTTATGCAGCTTTATAAATAAAAAAAACATGGATATATGTTTCTATACCAAAACTATTAAGGTTCTAAACCATTTCAAAACGGAAATATGCAAGAAGTTTGAAGAAATTGCAGGAATTACTAAAAAAAGCAGTTCTTATTGTAATTAAGAAGCCTCTTTTGGCAATTTTTGCAGTTAAAAAGTATCCATTATTAATTATTGCAAAATTTTATCTATATAGGTTGATCTCTTTAGTAAATTTTGCAAATATTTGGATGGTTATAATCTGCAATTATTCTAAATCCTTTTAATCATATTGTAATTTATCAGTTGGGTTGACCTTAAATTGTTAAATAAATGTCCGATTTTTTACAATTTGAATTTATCTTACGAATTGACTATAGATAAATTTACTCACCATATTCATAGGATCTTCAGGATAATGCGTAGTTATCCTGGAACATTGGAAGGTTGGAATGTTGGAATAATGCCCGCCTGACCAGACAGGCAGGGAATATGGATTTAAACATGAAAATTCACCATTAATC
>JABUBO010000580.1_pt1 | contig 11964 bp, 7 predicted proteins | sample 7240361 | NCBI WGS metagenome assembly JABUBO01 (sample SAMN07256346, study PRJNA390944) | subsurface metagenome | isolation source: Methane hydrate marine sediment | place: Pacific Ocean: Eastern North Pacific, ODP site
AGGCCATATAGGTAACAAGGCCTTGGCGGCGATAGATACTTTCTTCGAAGCTTGTTGCGCGAGCTAACGTATCGACCACCCGAGGGCTCGAAAGCTGCTCTAAGAGTTCAGACAGTAATATTAGGTAATCATCGGCTTGGCGCTCTTTGAGTCCTAATTTTTCCATCTGCATCGATGACAACCGCTTCCGCAGGAAACGAACTAAAGCAATTTCAAAGGCACTGCCGACAATGAACAATTCGGCTGTCGTGGCCTGCATCCTTGTCGAACCGGTTATTGCCATCGGGCCGGTGGTCAGGTCGAGCTTGGTGATACGCGGCTCCTCAATCACTTCACGCGAGCGTTTGACATAACGGCACAATACTTCGGTGGGATTGTTATAGACAAAAAAGACCCTCGCTCCGGCATCGAGTCCCTCCCATGCCGTGCCAATCACAAAAGGAGTTTCCCCACCTTCCGTGATGGCAACGACAACATCGCCGGGGCCAACGCCTCGTTCTCTTAACTGGTACCGTCCGAAGTCCGGAAAATCTTCGTACCCTTCGACCGATTTTATCAAAGCGAAATCACCTCCGGCCATCACACTAAAGACATTATCTTCCATCTCGGGAAATTCTTGTCCCATTTCGGAACACTCTTGTTTTAATTTGCCCCAAAATCGTCGCCAGGCCGATTCAAGAAGTATGCTCAACCGTCCCGTGGCTCCGCAGCCGGTAAAGTAAATCCGCTTGCCGGTACTCAGAGCTTTGACAAACGCTTCGGTGAGCTCTCGGAATGAATCCTGCTGGAGAACCTTCTTCATTGAAGGAGGAATGTCATCATCAACGGATTGTAGCTGTTTGATTGCCGCAGGCAGGTCATCTTCGGCTGTCTGGGAGAGAGTTTTCGTTTTAGGATGAGATGATTCAGTAAGTAATTCACCTAACCGAAACGCCCGTTCCAGACTGAGGAATTCTTCGGCTCTTTTAATTGCATCTGACATTACAACTCCCTGACACTCATAGATACAAGGACAATATTCATATCATTTTACGTGGACAATGTAAATACACTTTTCACTCACCAAGTACATTGCAGATAAAGCGAAACCGATATATAATCCCTTTGGTGACGTTCAGCGCCGAAAAAAGTCTGCATTAGTAAATAGAAGGTATAGTGGTGAGTAACCGTATTCGGGAAATTGCAGTCAAGAAGACATTGCGGGTTGCAGGTCTGATGTCGGGTACATCAGTTGATGGTGTTGACGTTGCTATCGTCGATATCACCGGGCAGAAGGTTCACTTGTTGGCTTTTGATATATTTCCATACCCAACTGTTTTACGCAGGGAAATCCTTCGTCTGTGTAGCCCCGAATCAGCCCGATTGGACAATATATGCCATTACAATTTCGTTTTGGGCGAAATTTTTGCCGATGCAATCATCAAGCTCTGTGATAAAAGTGGTATTCCTCTGAACTCGATTGATTTGGTGGGTTCACATGGCCAGACAATATACCATAATCCTCGAGGCAAGCGTTACAGCCGAACGAAAATACGTTCAACTATACAGATAGGAGAACCCTCGGTAATAGCCCAGCGCACCGGCGTCACAACAGTAGCGGATTTCAGACCTCGCGACATGGCTGCCGGAGGCGAAGGTGCCCCATTAGTGCCCTACGCTGATTATATTTTATTTGGCCACGGTAGGTCGTCTCGCGCTGTCCAGAATATTGGTGGTATTGCTAATGTAGCTTTCCTGCCGTGCGGCTGTAAGCAGGATGATATTATCGCTTTTGATACAGGCCCGGGCAATGTGGTAATTGATAGCATTATTTGTTTCATCAGTGGTGGTAAGAAACGCTTCGACCCGGCTGGAAAAATGGCAGCACAAGGCACGGTCAACAAAATGCTTCTGAACGAAATGCTCCGGCACCCTTTTTTACGACGGCGCCCGCCAAAATCTACTGGGCGCGAAGAGTTTGGGATGTCCTTTTCCAGCAGGATTTACCAACAGGCCGCCCAAAAAGGCTTATCTGACATTGATATTATGGCGACCGTAACTGCCTTTACGGCAAACAGTATCGCTCGGGCATACCATCAGCTCCTGCCGACTTTGCCGGATGAGGTGATATTATGCGGGGGCGGCTCTCACAATAACACGCTTGTGGAGATGTTGCGGAGCAAGCTGCCGAATGCTAAGATGCTCTCGACCGAGGATTTTGGCATTAGTGTCGATGCCAAGGAGGCGGTTTCGTTTGCTATTTTAGCCTGGGCGACTATAAAAGGATTAACTAATAATGTGCCCGGAGCCACAGGTGCCGACCAACCGGTTGTTCTGGGAAAGATAATACCAGCATGACAAGAAAACATAGAATATTGCCGACTACCGAGAAACGCAACCTCGCCAGCGAAAATATCGACAAGCTATCGACAAAAAAGATTGTTGAGCTTATTAACTCCGAAGATGCACTCGTACCCGCTGCCGTGGCAAGGCAGTCTAAACAAATTGCTTCAGCTATCGATTTGATTGTGGCGCGGTTTAAAGAGGGCGGACGGTTATTTTACGTTGGAGCCGGCACAAGTGGTCGGCTGGGTGTGTTGGATGCCGCGGAGTGCCCGCCTACTTTTGGCGTCCGGCCTTCACTTGTGCAGGGTATTATAGCAGGCGGCAGACGTGCGCTGGTCAGAGCGGTTGAAGGGGCCGAAGATTACACACAGGATGGTGCTCGAACAATAAGAGAGAAGAAGGTAAAAGAAAATGACGTGGTGATTGGCCTGGCCGCGTGCGGTATGACCCCTTTTGTGCACGGCGCTCTTAAAGAAGCCCGGCGAATAGGGGCAGCGACCATTTTTGTTACATGTGCCCCGGAGGCTGTCGGGCGCATCCCCGCTGAAATCATAATCAATCCGGTTGTCGGCCCGGAAGTTATCACCGGCTCAACACGGATGAAAGCCGGTACCGCGACGAAACTCGTCCTCAACACTCTCACAACGGGAGCAATGATCAGATTAGGCAAGGTCTATGGCAATCTTATGGTTGACCTGAAGGCGACGAATGAAAAATTGCGCGACCGGTCGCTGCGGATTGTGATAGAAATGACCAATCTCAGTCGATCTGGCGCGAGGCGGCTACTCGCCCGCGCACAGGGAAAAGTTAAAGCCGCTGTTGTAATGCACTTTCGCAGGACTAATTTGGCGGGTGCCCTTAAAATACTTGACGAATGCGACCAGTTTCTGCGAAAAGCAATTGAGGAGACATCGTGAATCTCATCGTAGCTCAGGCAGGTACACTAAGCGGGCTCGACTGGGGCATTGTAGGCGTCGGTTGCGTGCTGCTGTTCGTCATCTCATACGTTTTCGGGCGCGAGGAAAAGGACACGGACGACTTCTTTCTCGGAGGCCGACGCGTTCCGCCTATCGTGGCATGTCTGTCATTTGTGGCCACCGAGATCAGTGCCCTGACAATTGTCGGCATTCCGCACACGGCCTTTACCGAGAACTGGCGATGGATCCAGTTCATGGTTGGCTCGGCTCTGGCCCGGCTACTGGTGGCATTTCTATTTATCCCAGCCTTCTACAAACATAACTGCACCAGTATCTACGAGTTCCTTGGACATCGATTCGGACCGGCGACCCAGTACACAGGCTCGATATACTTCTTTGTCACACGTCTTCTGGCTTCGGGTGTACGCCTTTATGCAACGTGTATGGCGGTTGGTGTTATCATGGGCTGGCCCCTGGCCGCGACGATAACTTTATTCACCGTGGTTAGCATTGTATTTATCGGCTTTGGCGGCATCAAAGCGGTCGTCTGGGCCGGCGCATACCAGGCCCTGTTCTTCGTTGCCGCCGGCGCCGTACTCGTTGTTTATCTCATTCAGCACATCGACGGCGGTTTGGCCGCAGCTTTGCAGACTGCGCACGAAGCGGGGCGTCTGAGCACATTCGATTTCAAGTTCAACCTCAACGAGCCTTCCACGTTCTGGGCAGGGTCGGCCAACGGGTTCTTCGTAGGACTGGTTGCTTTCGGAACCGATCAGGAAATGGTCCAGAGACTGCTCACCGTCGAGAAGCGGAATAGCAGTCAGAAGACCATTATCTCCACCATTGTCACCGTCCTGCCCGTTTACTGGCTTTATCTGCTTATCGGCACGCTGCTCTATGTGTTCTACCAGCAGAGTCCTTCACTGCCCTTGCCCCAGGAGCTCAAGGAAATCCTTCCGCATTTTGTGCGAAACGTTTTGCCCGCCGGCCTCAAAGGTCTTGTCCTGGGCGCAATCTTCATGGCCAGCGTTGATTCGCCGCTCAGCTCCCTCACCTCTTCTTTCATCACTGATATATATCGTCCCCTGATTCGCAGGCATGCATCGGAAAAGCACTATCTGCTCGTGTCAAGAATAGGGGTGGTCGGTTTTGGCCTGGTCCTGGCGGGGATTGCAGCGGCCTGCGCACCGGTGAAGAACATTCTCTGGTTTGCCTTCCAGGTACTCTCGCTTACCGGAGGCCCTATGCTTGGCGTCTTCCTGCTTGGTCTGCTCACACGGCGTAAGGCCAACCGAACCAACATCCCCGCGATGCTTCTCAGTACGGGTGTTTGTGTGGTGCTATTGTTGATGATACAAAAGGGGACCCTTAAGCTCGCCTGGAGCTGGTTGATTGTCATTGGAACAGGAATAACATTCATTCTGGGCTATCTGTTGGGCCTCGTCATGATAAGATGTCGAACCGCTCAGGCAGCCAAGTAGAAAGCGAACACCCCAGATTACATATAGTAATTTGAAGTTGAAAACCTCTTATGTTAAGAGCATCTTAGGTCACTTCACTATCCAAAACGTGACGGTCATATTTCGCTTGATTCTCGGCCTGTTGTCACAAATGTTTGTCAATACGTAGCTAACATCAATTGCCATGAAACTGAGAAAAGCTGTTCACAATTTGCTAACCTTTTCTCTCCGTTTTGTTTTTTTTCTCGGCACTGGCGCCAAGGGATTACTTCTCACGCTTAATATAGAACAGGGAAAAGGACTGACAGTGTCTCCAATTGTCAGCTCTTTATTCGATTTCGATGATTGCTTCAGTCCAGCGGGGTAAGTTCCATTGCTTTAATTGCACGTCGGCGGTGAGAACGTATGTTCCCGGGTCAATGGATGCGCCAATGAGAAGGCTGAAATCAACCTGTTGCTCGGTTCGCGAAGGGACGGTGACTGAAGCAGTTGGGGGTATTGTATCAAATCCGGGGGGGAGGTTAAGCGCGACTGTGAACATACGAGAGGCGTTGGAATGATTGAATGCCTTTAAGCTGATTTGAACGGTCTGGCCTGGCTTGGCTTTCCGGCCGTAGGGGCTGAAGCGAATCCATCGTTCGTCGATGCCGTAGTTTGGCTCATCCCATGGGAAGAGTTCGGCAAGAAGTGCTTTGCGTTTGGTCAAAGTTGCTGTCATGTGGTCGAGCTGTCTGGCGCTGAAGCTGAAGGGCTCAACGACATGTTGATTAATAAGTAATGTTCCGGGAGGGATTTTTCTCAGAAGATCGAGGCAATAAAAGTAACCCATAGACTCGTGCAAAAGGTTGCGATTAAGCAGACAGTAGTCGTCGATCCCTGAAGGGGTAAAGGAGTCGCCGATGAAGAAGATTTTTTCGGCGTTGTCTTTCTCGACGAGCAGTGCATCGTGGTAGATTGTCTGGCCGGGGAAGTAGTGGAACGTGAATGTGAATTCCTTCCATCGCATTTTGTGGGCCTCGGGCATGATGTTGATGTTCGGGATAGGATTGGGCGTCAAGCAGGGCAGGCGATATGCCTCAGGGTGTTTGAGGATATCAACTGAGGGGCCGGTTGCATAGACGGGGCAGTTGAACTCAGCAAGACAGGCGGCGACATCGTTCGTGTGGTCGTCGTGATAGTGTGTGATAAACAGGCCTTTGAGGCCGGTTAGTTTGCCGGCATCTCTTAGTTTGATAACACTGTCGAGTATCCGGCGGCTGCCACAATCGATGAGGAACCCGGAACGGTCTTCGGAGATAATCAGACGTGAGTTGCCGATTGGTATGACCCACTCGGGCGGCTTGTCTTTAATCACTTCGGCCCAGGGCATCCAGTTGACCTTGGGATTGGGGCCGAAGACTCGCCGTGCGAGAACGTCACAGTTCTCATTGAAATACCATCGGCCTGCACTAATGGACAGGTAGTTTTCATAGACTCTCTGGAGCCGTTGTATCAAAAGATTGATTGCTTCGATGGGATTGCGTATAACCGGTCCGCGGACTGGGACGAGGATGTCGGGTCTTCGGGCGGCGACCTTCCGCAGGCTGTTAATCAGCTCACCCATACGGCCCGCCCAGCCGTGGTAGCCGCCGATATTTGCTTCTGCGACGGCGTCCTGGAGGGAGTACAGGTCGAACAGTTTTCCGTTGCCGTAGATGATATCACCGACGAAGGCATATTTAAGGCCGTCGATATCGATGAAGTATGAGAGAGCCTGGCGAGTATAACCGGGTGTATCGATGACCTCGATTGGTATTCCTTTCCAGGAGAAGTTTTCGCCGGCCTTGACGGTTCGGCCTATCTTCAAGGATTTAGTCAGGATTTTAGTTCCCTGTTGGGTGTAGTCGTGAAACCGGCGGGTTGTAAAGTCATTCCAGAACCGCTCGACGTTGCTGAACTTTTCCACATCTGACTGGGGTACGACAGCCGTTGCCCCGTTTTCTACGAGCTGTCGCCCGGCCCAGACGACATCGCGCCGGCTGTGGGTAAACAGGACCATTTCAGCCTTTTTGATTTTACCCCCCGGGTCGCCATAGATGACTAAGCTGGCATTGTCTCTTTCTATGCTTACACCGTTGACCGGTCCGGAAATCAATGACACATGGTCACTCAGTTGGATGACTTCAACGCCATAGGATTGACTGACTAAAGACAAGATAAACAAAACACCAATGATTGTCGAAATTAGTTTTCGCATAGACTACTCCGCAGTTATCATGAGCTTCATTCTATAAGTTAGGTCGATATTCCCAATGTGACCCTGGCTTATCTACGATGTTGAGCCTTATCTTCGATAGAATATCAAGTCTGTCTTGAAAATTCAAGCTTTGTGGTTGTTTCTCGAAGTTTTTCAGCTCGCAGCTCTATGTACGGTTTCGATAATCCGCGCCAAGTAAAACACCATATTGGTTTGAGCGTTTTCTTTGCAATAATAGACCAGCCCTGCCGATATATGCGCACCAGTGCTCGCGCACGGAGCAAGTTACTTATGCGGCACGACCGGTCCTCGCCAAACGCTGCCGCCGAACGTGGTGACATACATCAGGGCATGGTCCGATGGGTCAAACACCACGCGCTGAATGTTCGAGAACGGCAGGTCATTGAACGCCTCCCATGTCCGGCCGTTGTTCTGCGTGAGCCACAAGCCGGCACCAGGCGCCCCCTCGGTGAGAGTCATATAAATCCACCCGTCAAATTTCGGGTGAAAGTAACCGCCAAAGGTCTGACGTCCTTCGCGTCCAATGCGCTGCCAGGTCCTGCCGCCATCCTCAGAGCGGTACAAGCCGCCTGACTTGTCCTGCCGATTCGAATCGCACGTGCCCACAAGGATAATGTTGCTGTCCTCGGGATGAACAGTAAAGTCCTTGGGGTACAAAAAAAGCCGGGAGATATTGACCTTCTTCCAGGTCTCCGCGCCATCCTTGGACCGGTACAACCCCACACCCTCATTCATGAGCGGTTTTCCGTATGCCGGACGCTTGGCGCATACCATCGCAAAGACAGTGCCGTCCTTGTGCAGAATCACGCGATAGACTCGCATGTTCCGTGGGTGGCCCAAGCCGTTTTTCTTCAGCTTCCATGTCTTGCCGTCGTCTGTTGATTTGTACACGCCTTCCATGAACACCCCGGCGTACAGCGTACGCACATTTTTGGGGCTCTTGGGGTCGAGCACGATAGAGGTCACCGGTTTGGGAGGAATACCTTGAGCCTTGACCGCCGGCAGGCGAGCCTCGTGCTTCCATGAAGCGCCGAAGTCGTATGAAATGCACACCCCGCCGGGACGGTTGTGGCCATGACGTTCGGAGATGATGTTATCGTTGGGGATGTCGTGCACATCGGAGAATGCGCCCCACATCTTACCGGGTATATCCGGGTCGAATGCGATCTCGTAGCAGGTATTCCGCCAGGGGGCCCATGAGTGCTTTTCCCACCATATCCACGTCTTGCCGCTGTCGGTGGACCTCGCCAAGCCGATATCCGTGTAGGCGATATAATGTCGGTTCGTTTCGAAGGGGTCAACGTAGTAATGCCACGTAGTGGTGACCACCAGGCCATTGCATACCCATGCGCAGCCGGGTCCGGGCTCCTGGCCGGGAGCAGGGTACGTATGGCCGTTGAACCATGTATTACCGCCGTCGTGCGTGACATAACATTGACTCCTCACCAGAATCACCCGGTTGGGGTCGGTGTTGCATATAGCAACCCCGAAAGGTGCATCACCTCCCTTGAAGGACTGTCCTGTGGATGCAGTGACGTAGTTGGGAGCAACGTTGTATCGCTCGAAACGCGGGTCCATGAAGTACGTGTCGTGCCAGGTCTCGCCCCCGTCATCGCTGCGATACACCGTGTCATGGTGGGGGGGATGGAATCCGGTGCTTGTGTTCATGGCGTACACGGTGAGCGGTTTCGTATCCGTGGTGAGAAGCTGTTTATATTGTGCGATAAAACCGTAGGCCCATCGGTCAGCCTTTTTTGTATCTGTGTTTATTCCCCGGCCCATGGCCCACTGCCAGGTCTGGCCGTGATCACGGGAACGATAGATACCCCCTTTGAAGGTGCCGTTCTGGTCTTTGCTGCATACGGTGCAGTAAAGCATGGTGACGTTTTCTGCCGGAACAGAACCACCGGCGAATCCCTGTATCTCCTTCCACGGCAGGCCATCGGTCTTTTCCGTCCAGCTCTGCCCCCAGTCGTCAGAGCGCCAGATGCCCTTATTCGTGGCAGCGAACATGACGCGGCCTTTGCTAATACGGTCAAAATGGAACCCTATCACCTGGCCATCGGGTCCATTGCACGCTGTCCATGTAGTACCTGCGTCACGCGACAACCGGCATTGGCCGTTACGAGTGCCCACGAGCATGACGTTTGGATCGGACGGATTTATCGCAATTTCACCATAGAGCGGCTCCTTGAGATTACCGATGGGGGCAAAGGTCCTGCCACGGTCACGGCTGACCCGTAGGCGACCTCGTGATGAAGCGTATATGACGTCGGGATTTGATGGATGAAAGCCCGGCCGGCATCTTGTGTCGGCCCTGAGCTGAGCATGGTTGAACATACGCCAGTTTCGGCCGCCGTCCTCGGAAATGTAGGCCGCGCTCATATCGCAGTTGAGCATCATCAGATTCCGGTCCGCCGGAGAGATTGCGGGTGAAAACATACCGCCTCCACCGGACAGACCAACGGACTCCCAGGGAACCTGCTTGGCGACAGTCTCCGAACGGGTAGCTTTCTGCTCGCCGTATGCCGACATAACCAGCAGCAACGACAGTCCAAAGCACCTGCCAAACAACCAAAACGCACGGTAGTTCATGGTTTAACTCTTCTTATAATTGATTTTGGAATCTGCCTGCGGCGGAGTAACCCATCGAATCAAATTTGACAGGCTAATAGCACTTTGTTTGCGATACGTCTCTCGTAAGCCGGACAGATTTATCTTTCTGCAGCAATAATTTTAGTTTTACACCTGGGTATCGCAGCTAAAAACTTCGCGCCATAAGATTTGCTGACTATTCTGCTGTCCAGAATAACCACGATGCCGGTATCTATCTTACTGCGAATCAGCCGCCCAAATCCTTGCTTGAACTTGATAATCGCTGAGGGTAACTGGTAGTCATAAAAAGGATTGCCTCCCAGCTCTTTTATCTGCTCAAGTCGGCCAGCAAGCAGCGGCTGGTCTGGAACCGCGAACGGCAAACGAACAATAATTACGTTGGAGAGCTTATCGCCCGGCACGTCAACTCCTTGCCAGAAACTGTCAGTGCCAAACAGCACGCTGTTGCCCTCAGCCTTAAAGCACTTCAAAAGGGTGGTCCTGTCAACATTCGCTCCTTGCTGGAGCAACTCAATATTATTTTCAGCCAGCCAGTCAGAAAGCTTACCAGCTATTTCTTCGAGCATTGCGTAGCTGGTAAAAAGCACAAATGCTCTGCCGGCAGTTTTGAGTATATATTTTTTCAACACCTCAGCAGCAGCTCCAGGAAAAGCCGATTCATTCGGATTCGGCAGGTCTTTCTCGATATAAATGGTAACCTGCTTTTCGTAATCGAAGGGCGAGCCGAGTTTAACCGTATCAAAATCATCTAAGCCGATTCGGCTGGTAAAGAAATCAAAACCACCTCTTTCTCCCGCCGCGCCGGTGCTCAAAGTTGCACTTGTCAGTATCACGGATTCATATTTATCAAACAGACACCTTTTCACATCCGGCCCGACATTCACTGCTGCGCTTCTCAAGCGTACAGTTCCAGCTCCGCCACTATTCACCTCGACCCAGTAAACATAATCCGCCTGTTTCTGCACCAGAAAGTTCCCCAAATCCTGGACCAACGCAATACAACGGTCAATGTACCGCATAATCTCAAGTTTTTCGTCAACTTCTTCTGATTGTTTTGCAAGCTTAGTTAATTCCGACCCAAGGTCCTTCAAGTATCCTGAGATTGTATCGTTGACAAAATTTTTATGGCATCTGCCTTTGGTTTCTTCTTTTATACCTTCGTACCAGTGACGAACGTGATTCAAGAAATTCCTAAACTCTTTTCTTGTTTTATTAACCATATCAATTGCTTTTTCAGCATTCATATTGGCCAAAAGCCCTTTATGTGTACGTGGATTGTAAAGGCCGTCCAGCAGAAATCTGATTCTATGATTACTGATATTGATTCCGAAATGGTCTTCCGCGACATGTTCGATATTATGTGCCTCATCAATTACCATAAACCGGTAATCAGGCAGAATCGAGACTCCCTCTTCTCTGAGTACGAGGTCACTAAACAAAAGAGCATGGTTAGCAACAACAATATCAGCCTTCTCTAAACACCGTCTGGCGCGCCAATAAAAGCAGGTACGAAAATGAGGGCACTTGCGACCGCGACAATTGCCGTGTTCACTTTTGACTCTATCCCAGATTTGGTTTTTTGGCAAAAATGGCATATCACTCAGCGAACCGTCTTCGGTTTCATTCGCCCAATTGCTTATCAGCTCGAGCACAGAACCGAAATCATCGAAAAGGCTCCTTTGTCGTCGCAGGGCAAATTCAAGCCTGCGTTTGCACAGGTAATTGCCTCTACCCTTTGCCAGAGCGGCTACGAAAGTTTTTGGGATACAATCAGCTATAAACGGTATGTCTTTATTGATTAACTGCTCCTGAAGCGTAATGGTATAGGTGCTAATCACTGCCTTACTGCCCGTGCGGCAAACTAACTCGATAATCGGAACAAGATATGCAAAGCTCTTGCCAACACCAGTGCCGGCCTCAACAGCCAGGTGCCGACCGTCCATAAGTGCTCGCTGAATAGCACCGGCCATTTCAACTTGTTGAGGACGCACCTCAAATCCGGTCAGGGAACGCGAAATAAACCCCGCTGGGGCAAAAGCTTCTTGTGTATATAAAGATGTATAAGGTCTTATCATTATCAGGTGGATAAAAAGGCCCGATTACTCAATTCACTACTGCTGCGCCGGATGGCCCACACATTTATAAATATTATGATAATAGGTTTTGCAGAACAAACTAATTTTTTTTTGTTTGTGCCTGCTTTATACGTTATTTGTTGAAGCTTTGTCATTATTGCCTCCATCACAGATTTCATTATACCACGGCTTTCCACTTTATATACCGGTCTGAATTTCCGGGAGTATTATATCCATGCTGATTGCCAACGGGCGGTATCGCAAGAAAATCATGGGCAGGACTTACTAATTTGGGACTGAAAAGTGACCCGGAG
>JABUBO010000581.1_pt1 | contig 11954 bp, 9 predicted proteins | sample 7240361 | NCBI WGS metagenome assembly JABUBO01 (sample SAMN07256346, study PRJNA390944) | subsurface metagenome | isolation source: Methane hydrate marine sediment | place: Pacific Ocean: Eastern North Pacific, ODP site
ATCCCTAATATTTATGCCATGCGTCTGTGATTCATTCTTATTGAATTTCTGTCCAAGCAACTGTTTCACCAATGATGTTTTTCCTGCTCCCCCATCACCGACCAACAATACTTTGACTTCACAAAGTGGTAGTTTTTCTTCCTCTTCCAACGACCTGAAATATTCTATTACTGCTTTTTTACCCTTTTTTACAATTTCAACTGGAGGACTTTCAAGTGGATTACCATCTAAAAAAATTCCTTTTTTATGAGGGCTCCTACCTCCCTCCCAACATAGGTCTAAATCTACTTCGGTAATCGTACTGGGAAATGATTTTAGTTGATTGTCTGTTAAACTGAGATGCTGTATCCCGCTCAATTTTATAATTTCAGGATTTAGTTGAGTTATTCTATTCCTAGTTAAGTCCAATTCTCGTAAGTTTCTGAGTTGGAATATTTCAGTCGGTATTTGGTCGATATTGCAACTTATCATCCATATACGAGTTAAATTGCACAATTTGCAGATTTCCGTCGGAATAGTATCTAATTTATGATTCTGTAGGTTTAATTTCCTCAGAAACTTTAGTCTCATGATGGACAAGGGAAACTTTTTCAGATCCACACTGACCAGTCGCAGTCCTATGACGTGCTTTCTGGAATCAATAGCGTACCCATCTTCACTACCGAAGACCTCATCAGTGGGAATTTGCTCTAATTTCCTCTCAATTTCTTCTTCCAATTCTTTTAGAATTTCCAATTCTGATATCATCTTATTTTTACATATTTTCTAAACTGCAAAATGCAGAATACCATTAGTCTTAGCCTACAAAGTTCAATTTGGTTGTTATCAATTATAGCACATAGATCCATTCCTTTTTTACCCACCGCGAATAGCTCGCAAACAGGACCTTGCCTTATGTTCGGTCTCTTCAAATTCGGTCTTCGGGACACTGTCGTGCACGATACCGGCGCCGACTCGAATATAAGCGGTGTGGTCCCTGACCTGCAGGCTTCTTATTGTAATACAACTGTCGAATTGGCCATCGACCGTCAGATAGCAAACCGCCCCGCCGTAGTAGCCGCGTTTGGTTTTTTCCAACCGGCGAATTATCTTCATCGCCTCAATCTTCGGCGCCCCCGTAAGTGTCCCCATATTCATCGTGGCAAGATACGCACTCAGTGCATCAAGCTCTTTTGCGAGCGTGCCCTTGACATTACTTACTAAATGCTGCACCGAAGCATATTTTTCTACCGTCAGCAGCTCTGTAACAACTCTGCTGCCCGGCTCAGCTACGTGAGCAATATCGTTCCGGGCCAAATCAACCAACATTATATGCTCAGTCAACTCCTTACGGTCGAGTTTCAGCTCGGCCTCATATCTAAAATCGGTATCGGCATCGACTGTATTGCCGACTCGGCCCCGGGGTTTTGTACCGGCTATCGGCCTAATCTCAACGTTGCGAATCTCCGTACCACTGACGCGCAGGTTCAACTCCGGGCTTGAACCCATCAGTATTGTATTAGGCGTATTCAGATAGAACATATATGGCGAAGGATTCAACTCCCGCAGCCGTTTATAAACATCCAGCGGCTCATCCGGACAGGGCTCTGTTAGCGTTCTGCTCAAAACCACCTGTAAAATATTACCGTCGATAATGTCTTGCTTGGCGCTGCTGACCATCTTTTCATATTCCGGTTGTTCGGTATCAGTCGAGGCAGATGGGAGCGAGCCGGCATATCTTTGGCCCTTTGGCGCATCAAATCTTGCAATATTGAAATAGTAGTCAAAGCAATTCTGTGCCTCGGCAATCGCTGCCTCACGGTCGCCATTGGTTATCACACAATTGACAACCACATAGCCTTTGCCGTTCTCGTGGTCCATCAAAAAGATATTATCAGCGAAGTATAGTTCGTAATCAGGATTGCCCAACAGGTCTGTCTCGCTGGCAGGAAGTTTTTCAAACTGGTCTATGAAATCGTAGCTCAAAGCTCCGAGCAGCCCACAAGTTACGCGGAACGGCTTACTCGCTAAGCGAAATGCAAACGCAACCGCCCGCAATACGTCCATTTGATTTATACTTGTCAGCCGTGTTTGCTCATCAACTACTTCTTCGATTTGTTTGATTCGGCCCACAATCGCCTCCGGGCCGAATTCGACCGATTCGCAAAAAGCAAACCTCTCTTTTTGGGTGGCTAAATACCCCAATATGCGTCTGCCGGTATTGCTCAAAGCCTTAATAGTAAAATCATCGCCAGTACCGGTAAGGTAAAGTGCCGGCTTTGCCGTGCCGAAACTCAGCGCTCCACTGCCTGCCAAGTATTCCCTGGACTCAAACAAACAGCAGTTTTTAGCCCGACCGTAGTTGCTCAACCTGGCGAAAAAATCCACCGGCTCATCAATATCAATCTGTTTGACGATAGGCACGATTTGCCCCGGCTTAGCCTCGTTTATTATCTGTCTGTAGTCTTCCATATTCTGAACCTCTTATCGGTACTTTCTATTGCCAAATTGCCTAAAACACAAACAAAAAAAGCAGCCTGCTTTTTTCCAACAGGCTGCATTTTTCGCATATCTAACAAATTGTGTACAGCAAATTACCGCTCACCTGCCGGATTTTATCCTACAGGCCACCACCAACAACTCGTATTTTTACGGTTAATCTGCCTCATAACACTATATTAAACCAATTTTGTCCAACTTTGTCAAGAACAAAACAAAAAATAATCTGGAATTATTGCACACAATTCTACAATAACACAACTGAACCTGTGCCGACACTTTCTGGTTCCTGCCCGTTTGTTCAAATACTTCGGCGGTGCCGCAGGCGGTCCAGGGCAACCGCCAGGACGATAATCGCACCGGTGATAATCTCCTGCACCCAGTTCGGGTACCCCCTCTGCGTGCACCCCGAAGCGATAGTGGTCATTATCAGCGCCCCCACCAGTGTACCGAGAATCGACCCTTCTCCTCCGCCCAGGCTGCCGCCGCCGATTACCACCGCAGCTATCACGTTTAACTCTAATCCTACCGCCACCGTAGGGTCACCCACCGTCAAGCGCGAAAACTGCATCAGTCCAGCCAACCCCGCAAATGCCCCGCACATTGTATAGACCAATACCTTGACCCGCTCCACCGCCACCCCGCAGAGCCGGGCCGTTTGCTCGTTTGAGCCGATAGCAAAGGTATGCCGCCCTAACCGCGTGTACCGCAATAGTGCCGCCATCCCCACAGCTAAAATAATCAACACCCACACCCCCGGCGGAAGCAGCATCCAGCTTCGCTCTTTCGGCAGCGAGGCCAGCAGCTCCTCCAGCCATCTCAAACGCTCCGGGTCAACGTCGATTTTCTGCTCCCGTCCGATGCCCTTGGCCGCCCCGCGAACCACCAACATCATACCTAAGGTAACGATAAACGGCACTACGCGCAGCCGCGTTATCAGCAATCCGCTGACTAATCCGAAAAATGCCGCCGCCGCCACGCCCCCGACTGCCGCCGTCAGTGGATTCACCCCGGTATATCGCAGCAGCCAGGCAATCACCACTGTGCTCAGCGCCACTATCGAGCCGACGGACAGGTCAATCCCCCCGGAGATAATCACCATCGTCATACCCAATGCCGCCACGCCTACTATCGTCGTCTGCCGGGCAATCATTTCCATATTCCGCGTGGTCGCAAAACTCGGCGGCGCAATCAGCACAAACACACCATAGACCACCACCAGGCCCAACACCGGCCCGATAGTATTCAACCAGCTTCGCCAATTGAACGTTCTCTTTCCCTTTGGTGTTATCAGCTTATCGCTCATGCGTTGACCTCCTGGCCGGTTGCCTCTAACATAAGATTATGCTCATTCACTTCGTCAATCCGGCGTGTCGGCCCCAACCTTCCACGGCACATAACTGCCACCCGGTCGCAAACACCCATCAGCTCAGGCAGGTAGCTGCTTACCATCAGAACCGCTTTGGGCTTTCGTCCTTCAGCCGGCGAACCGGTTGCCAGTGCATTTATCAGCTTGTAAACCAGTGCCTTGGCCGCTACGTCAATACCCCGCGTCGGCTCATCCAAGAGCAGCACATCTACGTCATGCTGGAGCAATCGGGCCAGCGCAACCTTTTGCTGGTTGCCCCCTGATAGAGACGATACCGATTGTCGTGGTCCAAGACAGCGAATATCCAGCCTTTCCAACCAGCGCCGCGTAGCTTTATCCTGTCGGCTCGGCAGAACCAGCCCGAACGGACCAAAGCCCTTCAGTTTGGAAAGCGTCACGTTGTCCGCCACGCTCATAGAAACCGCCAATCCCTCTTCCTTGCGGTCCTCACTTAGAATACCGGCCCCCTGCATCCACCGCCTCACCGGTGAAGCAGGCCCCGTATAAACGCCTAATCGAATCCGCCCCCGCTTGACCGGCTCCAGCCCGAACATGCTCCGCAGCAACTCCGTTCGCCCGGCCCCAACCAGCCCGGCGATACCCAATACCTCCCCGCGATGCAGCTCCAGACTCGCCGACTTGGGCTTTTCCAGGCCGGCCAAATCTTCAATCTCCAAAATCACCTCTCCCGCCTGACGGCCAGAGCGGGGGTAAAGCTCCTCAACCTGCCTTCCCACCATCAGCGCTACTATCTCGTCGATTGTAATAGATTCAACATCGCTGCTGCCGACCGCTCTTCCATCGCGCAGAACCGTCACCCTGTCCGCGACACGCTTGACCTCTTCAATAAAGTGCGAAATGTAAACAATAGCTTTGCCTTGCCGTTTCAGCCGCCCAATAATCTCGAAAAGCCGTTCCACGTCCTGCTGTGTCAAGCTGCTGGTCGGCTCATCCAGCACCAGCACACGGCAGCCGATGGCCAATGCCCGCGCAATCTCCACTAACTGCTGCGAACCCACCGACAAATTACTAACTCGAGCCTCAGGAGTCAGTTCCGGATTATCGAATTCCTTAATCGCCTCGATTGCCCGCCGCCGCACCTGTTTGGCGCGCACCACGCCTAACCTCGCCGGTTCCATCCCTAACATGATGTTCTCCTGCACGTTAAGATGTGGCGTTAGTGAAAGCTCCTGATAAATCATCGCCACCCCGGCCCGACGAGCTTCGAGTGGATTACTCGGCCGATAAGACACGCTGTCAAGCCACATTTGGCCTGAATCCGCTTTGACCGCCCCCGAACAGACCTTCATCAGTGTGCTCTTGCCGGCGCCGTTCTCGCCCACGAGCGCCAGCACCTCGCCCGCAGCTACCTCGATACTCACATCTTCCAGCGCTACCGTCGCCCCAAAACGCTTACAAACATCCTGCATCTGGAGCCGTATCGATGATTGGTCCGAATCTACTCGTTCAGCCATTTTTTGAAATCCGGCTCCAACAGATTCTTCATCTTCGGTTCATCCATATTTTCCGGAGTCGCCACCACTGAGCCGGTGTCGATTCGTTTTTCCACCTGCTCACCCTGCAGGTGCGCCACTATTGTCTTAACCCCTAAGTAACCCATATTGATTGGGTCTTGCAGCACTAACCCTTTGATATACCCTTTTCGCAGCGCCAGCACAAGCCGGTCGGAACTGTCAAAACCCACATACATAACTTTTCCCGCCAGCCCGCTGTCCTCGAGCGCCCGCAGCATTGCAAACGCCGTTGACTCATTCGGACAGAATATACCGTCAATCGTCAGCCCTCCGTCCGGCTTACGCAGCGGCGCCAGCAGGTTCTCGCTTGATATATAGGCGCTTTCAGTGGTTGCTCCGCCGTACTGGTTGGAGCTGACCACCTCGATTTCCGGGTATTTTTCTTTTAACACATCCAGAAAGCCCTGTTCCCGGTTCATTGTGCTGGCTGAGCCTTCCTGGTAACGCAGCATAATCACCTTGCCTTTTCCGTCCAAAATCTCGGCCAGACGTTCGCCGCCCTTTCTGCCGCCGATATAGTTGTCCGTTGACACAAAACTGATGTAATCTTCGCTTTTTAATCCGCTGTCGATTATCACCACCGGAATCCCATGATTTACAGCGTCCCTGACCGGCATTCGCAGTGCAGCATCGTCCAATGGCGCCAGCACTATTCCTGAGACACCGCGTGTTACGAAATCTTCCATTACCCTGATTTGCGACTCCCTGTCATCCTCCTTCAGCGGCCCTTTCCATATAACCTCCACATCTATACCCGCTTCTTTCAGCTCCTGCTCGGCCTTGACCGCTCCTGCGTGGATTGATTTCCAGAAAACGTGGGTAGTGCCCTTCGGAATCACGGCAATAAGATACTTATCTTCGCTCGTTTCTTCCTGCTTACATCCGATTGCAATAAAAACAACCGATATAGCAACGATAACAATGGCTCCTAAGACCTTTTTCATAATTTTAGCTCCCTTGAATTTTCGTTTTCGACTACAATAATAAAAAGTCAACATCCGATAGTCAATAAAGTATATCTGCTTTGCTCGGCATGACAACTCAAAACCGGCCGGTCTCAGTGATATAAGACAAAAAGGAAAAATTTCTAACTGGGCCTGTTGACAAGCCTATATTTTCTTTCTATTATAAGTACCCAGTTGGAATTTCGATGCTGCACGGACATCGCGGCAATTGAATTCCCTGTGTTTGTACCACTTATCTGGAACAAAGATTATACCGGCGTGAAGGTTTAGACGAGAGTGAACTCCGTTAGAAATCCTATGACAAGAAATGATATGATACAGAAAAAGAAAATTTCTAAGGGGGTGAAGATTTTAGCTGTTATACCGGCCCGTTTTGGTTCTACCAGATTCGCCGCTAAGGTTCTCGCCAAAGACACAGGTAAATTTCTCATACAGCACACCTACGAGCAGGCCTGTTTAGCTAAATTACCTGAGAAGGTTATAATAGCAGCCGACGACCAAAAGGTTGTCGCCGCCGCCGAGACATTTGGCGCCGAATGTATTATGACCTCAGTCGAGCACAAAAGCGGCACCGACCGCATAGCTGAAGCCGTTGCCGACCTCGACGTCGATATCGTAGTGAATCTCCAGGCCGATGAGCCGGAAATCGACCCCGGCAATATTGACTATCTCGCCCGGCTTCTGATAGATAATCCCGATTACCCAATGGCCACCCTCGCAGCCGATTTCCAAAACGTCCGGCAGGTCGCCGACTCCAATATCGTAAAGGTGATAATAACTCGCTGTGTTGGTGATACGAGTAACGAGCGACGAGCGACGAGCGACGAAATTGGCCGGGCAATTTATTTTTCGCGTTTCCCTATTCCTTACGACAGAGAAGAAACCGGTGTGGGAGATGTACAGAACTATCTACGACATCTCGGCATTTACGCTTATCGCAAAGAGTTTCTACTGAAAATCACCACATTGCCGCAGACACCGCTGGAAAAAATCGAAAAACTCGAACAGCTACGTGCAATTGAAAACGGCTATAAAATCCTAATCGGCAAAGTCGAACACACCTGCGACGGAATAGACACCCCACAGCAATACGCCGAATTCGTGAAAAGATATAAGAAAAGACAGAAATAATAACAAGAAACTTGTCATTCCCGCGAAAGCGGGAATCCAGAACTATTTAGCCTGCGGTTTTACCGCAGGTTCTATTCGAGACAATTAAAATTAGGTTCTCATCGGAAAAAGCTGGTTGATACCAACTTTTTCTGAGTCGATCCACAAAAAGGAAAAACTATGTCGAACGATAACGATTTATTAGCTTCCGTGAGTGACATTTCAACTGAGAGTGAGTTTTTCTCGCCGATACCCGAAGGTTATGAAAAGGGTAAAACTCGATATATCTTTGTAATGGGAACCGTAATGAGCGGCCTGGGCAAGGGGATATTTTCATCCTGTCTTGCCAAGCTGATGCAGGACAAAGGCCTGAAAGTCACACCAATCAAGCTCGAAGGTTATTTGAATATAGACTCCGGCACGCTGAATCCATTCCGGCACGGCGAGGTGTTTGTGCTCGATGACGGTATGGAGTGCGATATGGATTTGGGCACTTACGAGAGGATGCTCGACCAGGATTTAAGCAGGGCAAATTTCGCCACAAGCGGGCAGATATTCAGCTCAATCCTGCACAAGGAACGCCACGGTGACTACCTTGGCAGAGACGTCCAGATGATACCTCACGTTACCGGCGAAGTTAAATTAAAATTGCGCCAATTAGCAATGGAATCCGACGCTGATATCGTCTTCGTCGAGATTGGCGGAACCGTCGGCGATTTGGAAAACGCCTACTACATCGAGGCGATGCGAGAGCTCGCTTATGAGGAAGGCCCCAACAGTTGCTGCTTCGTCGCCCTGACATATATCCTGGAGCCCAAAACACTCGGCGAGCAGAAATCAAAGGCCGCACAACTCGGAATCAAACAGCTTATGCAGTTAGGTATTCAGCCGGACATCATCGCATGCAGAGCTGCCAGCCCCGTCACGGAAAAGGTCAGACAAAAAATAAGCGTCTATAGCAACGTGCCCTTTGAAAGGGTCATCAGTATGCCGGATTCAGCCAGTATTTATATGATACCGGCTATGCTCAGAGAGGTCGGGCTGGATTTCGAGGTCGCCAGACTCCTCAAAATAGAGGACAGAATCAAACTCCGCCACGAACGAAAGGCCTGGGCACAGTGGTGCGATTTCACCGACAAAATCGGCTCGAGCAAACACCAAATTACCCTCGGCATCACAGGCAAATACACTTCCGTCCGTGACAGCTACGCCTCGATAATCAACGCCCTCGAACACGCCGGCATCGCTTTGGCTTGCGAGACAGAAATAAAATGGATAGAAACGACCTCAATCACTGATGAAAACGCAGCCGACAGCTTAGCTGACGTAGATGGCATCATTGTCCCGGGCGGCTTCGGAACCCGCGGCGCCGAAGGAAAAATCAACTGCATAAAATATGCCAGAGAAAATAATCTGCCCTATCTCGGATTATGCTTCGGCTTTCAAATGGCCGTCTTGGAATTCGCCCGAAACGTTTGTGGCCTGACACAGGCCAACAGCACAGAGATTGAGCAGAATTGCGCCGAGCCGGTTATCGATATTTTGCCGGAGCAGAAAAAATTAGAAGGTCTGGGTGGAAATATGCGGCTCGGCGGAAGGGATATAGAATTAAAGCCTCAGACCTTGGCGTGGAAGCTTTTTGGCAAAACAGATTCGGTCAGAATGCGATTCAGGCACCGTTACGAAGTTGACCCCCGCTATATCAAACAACTGGAAGATGCCGGCCTTGTCTTTTCCGGAAAAGCACCAAATCAGCCGATTATGCAAATCATCGAGCTTACATCCCATCAATTTTTTATGGGCACTCAGGCGCATCCCTGCCTGACTTCCAGACCACTAAAACCACAGCCGATGTTCCTGGGACTCGTCGCAGCAGCAATGCAAAGACATTACCCCGATGAAAAACTGCCCGACTGCATAAAGGCTGTCCAAAAAGTATGAAATTGCGCTGATTAGTGGTTCCATCAAGGACTAATACTGCGATTCATCAAACAGAGCCGCGACCGTAAGCGAGCGGTAATTGCACCTCTAAATTCAAAGCGGACGAATATCGAGCGCACTTAATTTCTATGATTGGTATATGTTGCTTCGGGCCTTGGCCTCAGGTCGAGTTACTGCTGGAGTTTCTCTATTTGTGCTTTGAGTTTTTTGTTTTCCTCAAGCAGTTTTGCGTTTTGTTCCATAACAGCATCAAAAACCCCTTTTATCTGGTTTCTGACGTTTTGTTGTGCCTTCTGTTTCCAGCTCTTTTTTTCCTGCACACATTCTGTAAGAATCTTTTCTTGTTTTCTGCTTTCTCTGTTATGCAGCTCTATTAGCTTTTCGATTTCGCGGTTGCATTGCTCTAATTCTCTTTTTAATTGCATATTTTCAACGGCTATGAGTCTGCTCTTTTTCATACTGGGTGGTTCCTGTTCCCCACAGCCCGCAATCGACATTACAACAACGCAGACCGCTAAAACGAGTATCTTTGTCGCCGGTTTTTTCATCCTTGTTATCCTTCTAAATAATTGAACTATTCGAAAAGCACTTTCAATTTTTCTTTATCAGCCATCGCGATTTGGCTCTGGTCCGTCCAGACAGCCAATTCGAGACTCTTCCTGCAATGGCAATCATCACAAACAAGCTCGCGCTCGTTTGTCAAAACAGCCTTGATAAGTTCAAGACAATTATTTGTTGCCGCTTGCAGATTCCCGATTATCTCTTTGAGCAGAGTTTGCTTGTTCTTCTGTGCCTCGTGCGGCTTCCAGCAGTCATAATCGCTGGCCAACCCAACCAATACGTAGCAGATTTGTGCCTCCCTGGCCAACTTCGCTTCCGGCATACCGGTCATACCTATCAAATCAGCCCCCCAGCTCTGGTGCATAAGCGATTCGGCGCGAGTTGAAAATTGCGGCCCTTCCATACATACGTATGTGCCCTTTGGATGTGTCTTTATATCGATACCTTTTGCCGTCTCGATAAGTATCTCTCGCAATCGCCCGCAGACCGGCTGAGACATCTCACAGTGCACCGCCCCGAAACCGTTAAAAAAACTGTTTACCCGCTTGAACGTTCTATCAATAAACTGGTCAACAATAATCAGATTTCCGGGAGCGATTTCCTCTCGAAGCGACCCAACCGCTGCACTGCTAAGCACCGTATGAACGCCGAGTTTTTTCAAAGCGTAAATATTAGCCGCGAACGGCACCTCGCTCGGCGAAAATTTATGTCCCTTCCCGTGACGATTCAAAAATGCAACTCGCTTTTGTCCTATCCCGCCGACCATAATGGCTGTGCTCGGCCTGCCGAAAGGCGTGTTGATATTGCAAAACTCCGCATCGGTTATATGCTCAGCCAACACATCGCCAAGGCCCGTACCACCTATTATCCCGACCAGTTCTTCTGCCATACTCTTTCACTCCTTTGTCATAATTGCCGACTATAGTAATTCCTTCCCCGTCCATTTACAATCCTTTTGTCAGCGCGGTTTGAAAATCACCGTATAAGTATAAAATTCCTTGAACAAATTGCCGTAACCACCATAATATCATAACGTATCTGGATTAATCATTATTGGAGACCGGATTATATGGACCTAATAATTACCGTAAAAGAAATTCAAGGCCACTGCCCAACATACAAAATCGGCGATTCTTTCACCCTTAAGGCAGGCTATCAGCTTGTAAGCGATACCCCCGTATGCATGCATGGCTTAGCTTCTTTAATGCCTTATTATAATGCTCTGCGCGTCTCTGAACCTGCCCAATGGGGCCTGGACGGCAAAGAAGACAAGACCAAGGCCTACATTCATTGTCCCGACCCATGCGAATATACACACGGCGGCACAGTAATCTTCGAGATAACCAAAACCAAATAGGGGTAAACGCGAGGAACGCTTTATTCTTCATCCCCTGTCCCGCATGAAACCTGCCCTGAGTGTAATCGAAGGATAGGCCGCTGCTATCTGCCCTGAGCGCAGCCGAAGGGCCGAGAGAGCATCCGAGGTTGAATGTCCGCCTGCGGCGGAATCAATTAAAAAGGGCCTATACCGAATCGTTCAGTATAAGCCCCGAATTGCCACAAATTTACTGCATTAAACAGTCAATCTTAATTGGCAGCTAAATCTTAGCTTAAGGTGCCGGCTCCGGCGGCGGTGGATACAGCCGAATATCGTCAAAGTACATCGTACCTGAACCACCAGCCAATGGGTTGTTCTTATTGCCTAATCCAAGGGCAATCGTATTGACATTGGCAAGATTCACGCCTTGGTCTGCAAACGCCTGCAGGTCGATAGTCCATTCCGTCCAGGCAGTTATCTGCGCTGCATCAGGATTATCATTAGTAACGATAGCATTGCCGTTGAGAGCAACATACAAAGTCTCAGCAGCGTTATCCGAATTGCCTCTGAACCAGATCGTCAGCGTGGTGACACCTTTCTCGGTCCAGTCACGAGGATAAGTCAGCGTTAAAGTTGCCTCAGAGTACCCAGCACTATTGTCGTAGAATAATGGCATC
>JABUBO010000582.1_pt1 | contig 11945 bp, 8 predicted proteins | sample 7240361 | NCBI WGS metagenome assembly JABUBO01 (sample SAMN07256346, study PRJNA390944) | subsurface metagenome | isolation source: Methane hydrate marine sediment | place: Pacific Ocean: Eastern North Pacific, ODP site
GTTCCCAGGTAGGATTATCCGGATCACCGGAAGTATTCACAACAGCATCAACAATTCTACTTTCCCTGTTCCCGGTGATTTCTCCAACACCAGAACTCTGCAACCGTGCATCGGTACCTGAATATATTTGACCACCTATACGGGCATCAATCAGGAGATTAAGTGACAGGTTATTATATTTAAAGGTATTTACCATACCTCCCACCCAATCGGGTTGATAATTACCAAGAATTTCTTTCTTAGTGCTGGCTTGCGGCCGACCTGAGGCATCTGTAACTTTCCTTCCATCATCAGTCTCCTGCCATACAGTTCCATAAATATCGCCATAACCTCCTCCAACAGTTGCCCTAACATTAAGAATCCCACTATTTGTTGTAGAAAAAGTAAAAGTCTCAAGGTCTTCAGTAAGTTCATCCAGGGTATTTTTGTTTTTACCGAAATTTACCGAAACATCCCAACTGAAATCTCCCTTTTGCAGGGGTACACCACCTACAAGAAACTCAAAACCAGTGTTGGTTACCTGGCCAACATTGCTTCTGAAATAACTATAACCTGTAGCCGGGGATACCGGCACATCCATAATCAGATCAGTTGATTTGATATCATAATAAGAACCATCAAAATACAGCTTGCTATTCAACAACCTTAATTCAAGTCCAAACTCAATGGATCCGGTTTGCTCAGGTTTAAGGTCAGGATTCAATCTAATTTCAGGTCTGCTTAGGGTTGATAATCCTAAATAGGAACCAGCAGGAGAACTAAGATTATAGGCTATATCAAGCTGATAAGGATCAGTATCGCTTCCGACTTGAGCCCAGCTTCCTCTAACTTTGACGAAATCGAACAAACTGCCCATATCAATCATTTCGCTCAATAAAAATGACAAGCTCACTGAAGGATAGAAATAGGACCAGTTATCTTCAGGTAATGTGGAAGACCAGTCATTTCTACCAGACACATCGAGGTAAATAGAACTATTGTAAGCAAGTGATACCGACCCATACAATGAATTAATCCTCTTTTCTCTCAGGGGAGTATAAGATGGATCAACTACTCTGGCACTAGACGTAGTCGGTTTGGTCGGAACTTTAAAGTCTTCACCACTTACACCTTGTGATGTGAAGGTATTTTGCATCATATTACCACCAAAATTAGCAGATATATCTATTCCGCTGGCAACCTCTTTGTTAAACATTACAAGGAAATCAGCGTTCGTCTCGGAAACTTTACGTGTGGTGAAATCCAATGTACCACCTGGCCAGAAGTGATGACCTACTGCATGGATAACTTCAGTAGTTTGTGTAACAGCATCTGTGCCAACACGAGCAAACACTGAAAGATAATCGGTAATATCAAAAGTAGTTTTTACAAACCCTATCGTCCTATTCCTGTTATCATCATTCACATCGTTGTATAATAAAAAGTAAGGATTAGCACCCGATGTACCAGCGGAATTAGAAGAGTAATCTACCGGATTTTGATAATATTTTTTGTAGTCTTCAATATCGGCATTTCTTGGAATGGTATACAAGTATGCCATGATCCCCTCCGTTCCCTGAAAAATTCTGTACTTAGAATCCTGAACAAAATACGTAACCTTAGCATCAATTGAAAAGAAATCAGCTGGTTTTGCAAATGCGCGAAGATTAAAATTGTTCCTGGTTAAGCCGGCTTCCGGCATGATTGAATTAGCAATATTGTTGGTAAATGAGAACCTCAAACTGGCCTTTTGTGTTCCACCTTCCATTGTTATAGTGTTCACAAGGTTGGATCCTGTACGGAAGAAATCTTTCACATTATCAGGTTGAGATGTATAAGAACGTGTATCTGCAATACCATCCCATTTGGAGTCTGTCCAATACAACTGATCGGATCCATCCATTTCGCCACCCCAGGAACCAGAATTTGTTTTAAAAGTCTCAAGGTCAGCGTAAGTATTAGGCATATTCCCACCTGATCCCATACCGTACTTATTCTGATACTTTGGAAGCATCATAGGAGAATCAAACATACTATTTGATGTAAATGTAATTCCAACACCTTTCCTGACAGTACCTTTCTTAGTTGAAATCAAAATAACACCATTGGATGCCCTTGATCCGTATAGAGCCGCTGCATTCGGACCCTTCAGAACTGAAATCGATTCAATATCATCCGGGTTCATATCAGAAATACCTGTACCATAGTCAGAATTGCGGTATTCACCTGGATTTTGTTCACTTGAAGAACCTCCTAAAGGGGAATTGTCTATGGGAATACCGTCAACTACATACAGAGGTTGGTTGTTACCTGTAACGGAATTGTTCCCTCTGATAATGACTCTGGTGCCACCACCTGGTCCTGAAGTGTTTCGTGTGAGTACAAGCCCGGCAACCCTTCCGGCAAGAGAATTGATCACATTGGTTCCTTTTACTGTGGAAAGATTTTCACCACTTACCTCAGTAACTGCATATCCAAGGGCTTTTTTCTGCTTTGAAATACCAAGCGCAGTTACAACCACTTCCTCTACCTCCTGGACTCCCGGTTCAAGGATAACATCAATAACATTGGCGCTGCCAATAGTAACTGTTTTTGTTAGCATACCAACAAAAGAGAATTCAAGCTCTTCAGCATCTGCAGGAACGGTAATGCTGTAATTCCCGTCCAAATCAGTAATGGTACCTATTGCAGTTCCCTTAACTATAATGTTTACGCCGGGAAGTGATGTACCATCTTCTGCTGAAGTTACCGTACCGGTAATGGTACGTTCCTGCCCAATAACATTGCCTATGAATGCTATCAGCAGGATAAACGCAATAATAAATTTCCGTTTCATCATATAAAAATGGTTTAGGTTAATAAAATAGGGTTAAACATAAAATCCCTTAATTAATAATTAAAATTACATATAAAGTTGGAAAAATCCAATTCCAAATGAATATTCTGGGAAAATAACTGATGTTAAGGAAATTCCCGTCATCTTGTTCAATTTTATGATTACACTAATAAACCGGATTCAGGTGAGGTATTTTTACTAAGATGAAAAATTGATCAAAATGGTTGCTTATTACTAAGCTATTTTTATTATTGAAAAAAAACTAAATCGATTTAGTTTTTAAAAAGTTACTGAATATAAATTCAAACAAAATTTAAAAGTATAAGTTTATCCTGATTAATTACTTACGTGAGATCGCTTCGCTTAGTTCATAAACTTTTGGTGATTAATTTATCAATAGCCCCGCCTTTTAAGGCGGGGTTTGAAAAGAAACCAACTCCCCTCCCTCAAAATTTTGAGGGGAGATAAATAGGCTAACTTTGTTCCCCGCCCTAAAGGACGGGGCTATTGATATTTTTTTAATCTATAGTTTATGAATAATAAAGGTTAAATTGGTTATAAAAGGCTGAGGCCAGGGGGGTAGCATTATTCCACAATCATTCAAATTTAGCAGTTTCATGTGAATAGCATTTATCTTTTAAAAATTTGCGAAGCCATTTTCAAAATATTAGTAATTTTGAAGTAAAATTCAATGTAGATCTTTTAACCTGCATTATACATGCAGGTTAAATTATTTGATATGAAAGAAATATATATCGAAATGAAAAGAAAAATATCGACGTGGAGTTTTATAATGCTTTGGATTTTCCCGGGATTGATATACGGACAAGCGGATTGCAAGGTGCTGAAACCGGAAATATCCCTTATTTATAAAGGGGAATGTAAAAATGGCCTGGCTCATGGAAAAGGTGAACTATCAGGAAGGGACGTGTATAAAGGAGAGTTTAAAAAAGGTTTGCCCCACGGACAAGGAATTTATGAATGGGTCTCAGGTGCAATATATGAGGGGCAATGAAGAAAAGGTAAGAGAAACGGACAAGGAAAATATAGTTATGTGGAAAACGAAAAAGAGGTAAAAGAAGGAAAATATCAAGGTACTTCGGTTAATGCTGGTGTAAAGGTGATCCGCAAAAGAAATCTTGATCGATACTCTGTAATTAGAAGAGGAGATGGAAACCAGGTATTATTCCGGCTAATGCGAACGGGAACGGGAACGGGAAATACTGATGTACAGAATCTTATGCTTATTGGAAGTAGCGGATCACAAGTTGAAATTGTGAATCTGGTGGGATTTGATTATGTCCGGTTTCCATTCATGGGAAAGATCACTTATAGCTCCTGGAACAAGCTGAAAACTAAAGACTGGAGGTACTATTCGAATTTGAAATAAAACAGCCAGGAATCTGGGAGATCACAATTCATAATTAACTTTTAAGGATTTATAACTTCATCAATTACGTTAAGCAAACTGATACTATCTTCGGGGGCAACCTCTGTAATTAACCCAGTAAGCCAATCCGGTGGATCCTTCGTCAGATCCTGATCCAATTGCGTCTTCATAAGAAGAATGAGGACCCGAACCAGTCCACCAACCTGAGAAATAAACCTCTACACCTTGCGCATGTACTGCACTTACAAGCTCGTCCATTTTAGTTAAATAACTTACATTTAAACTTCCGTCCAGGTTTTGAGAAGCAAAAGCATATACAACCCGTGTGATTTTATCCCACTTGATAGACGATATTGGCAAAACATCATGTTTCCAGGAAGGATAGAATCCTACCACACTGTAGGTATAAGGTTTTGGAGTAAACGTATCTTTACATAGCGGTTCTGTTAAATAGTAATCGGGTTCTATATCTTCATCTTCGTCACTACAACTATAAAATGGTAACAGGGCAGCAGCATACAATAAAAAGAATATAGCTTCGCAAATATAAATCTTAATAGAATAAATTTTATTAGTTTAGGGCAATAATAAATTTAAAAAGTGTTTCCTACGATTTGATAACTCCAAAACTTAATTAAATTTATTGTTATGAATGAGCAAACTATAACCACCCCTGCCAAACCCAAACGTTTAATAGCGCTGGATGCATTGCGGGGTTTTACTATCGCGGCTATGGTTATCGTAAATGATCCCGGTTCGTGGAGTCATGTATATTCGCCCCTAAGACATGCCGAATGGAACGGATGTACTCTTACCGACCTGGTCTTTCCTTTCTTTCTTTTTGTTGTTGGTGTTTCCATTGCTTTAGCCTATTCCTGGCGTCTGGAAGCTCACCTACCTAAAAAAGATCTCTATAAAAAAATTATTTTTCGAACGATTAAAATATACTTGCTGGGCCTGTTTTTGTGGTTATGGCCTGATTTCGATTTTGGAGGTATACGGTGGGCTGGTGTTCTGCAACGGATCTCAGTGGTGTTTCTTGTTTGTGCTTTACTGTTCCTGAACACTAACTGGAAAACCCAGATAAAGATTGCAGTCTCCATTCTTGTATCCTACTGGATTATAATGGCTTACATTCCTGTGCCCGGTATCGGGATGCCCGACCTTGGAGGACCCGAAAAAAACTGGGCACACTGGATCGACAGCGTTCTGCTTCCGGGTGTGATGTGGCAAAAAACATGGGATCCCGAAGGAATTCTCAGTACTTTCCCTGCCATTGTTTCCGGGATTAGCGGGATGCTTGTTGGCAGGCTGATCCTTACGGTGAAGGATGAGAATAAAAAGCTTGTATGGCTATTTTTCACCGGGTTTGCTATGTTTGTCGTCGGAGGGATCTGGAACTGGGTCTTCCCCTTAAACAAAAATATCTGGACAAGTTCATATGTCCTGTACACCTCAGGACTTGCAACCCTGGCTTTAGCTGCATTGATCATCATTGTGGATGTATGGGGTTATACTAAATGGACGCATCTCGGCAGGGTGTATGGAGCCAATGCTATTACCTCATACGTGCTGGCAGGTATGCTGACCCTGGTATTTTACAGTAGTATATTCGGCGGAACCTCACTCAACGGTTTATTTATGGATGTCATGGCCAATATTGGTGTCGCGGCAAAACTGGCATCACTGATGTATGCGGTAATATACACCCTTATTGTTTATATTCCGGCTTACATACTGTACCGGAATAAAATTTTTATCAAAGTCTGATCCTTTTTAAAAAAACATATAAAGCGACATATTGCTCTAAAAAAATAAAGGATATACTAAGTGTATCTTCTTGGTTCTCTTAAAATAAAATCCTAAATTAGTGTAACTAATTTATATATTACTTCATCTAATACAATAGTGGTCTCAAACTAATTTGTTAATCATGATACGTAACTACATCAAAATTGCTTTACGCAATATCTCACGACAAAAATTTTATGCATTCATCAATATCACGGGTCTTACGATCGGATTAACAACAAGTTTATTGATTTTACTTTATATAGTTGATGAGTTCAGTTACGATACATTTCATAAAAATGCAGAGGATATATATAGGGTAAACCTATTAGGACGCATGTCAGGACAGGAATTTAATACTTGCTATTCATCTGCTCCGGTAGTTTCTGGTTTTGTCAAGGAGATCCCTGAAATTGAGGATGGATGTCGTATTACAGATTGGGAAGATATCATTGTTAAATATGGAGAAGATGCCTATACAGAGAAGAAAGTGCTGTTGGCGGATTCCAACTTTTTCGATTTTTTCAGCTTTGTACTTATTCAGGGTGACCCGAAAACAGTATTAAAAAAACCGAATTGCATCGTATTAACGGAATCAGCGGCTAAGAAATTATTTGGATATACAGGGCGTGGTGACAACAGGCCAATTGGTAAATCATTATTAGTAGGCACAGATGAGTGGGCTTGTACCGTTACAGGAATAGCTGAAGACCCCCCGCATAATTCACATTTTCATTTCAGCATGATCCTTTCGATGGAATCATGGGATTACAGCCGAGGCACTGTTTGGGTAAGCAATGCTTTATTAACGTACATAAAATTAAATGAAAATGCCGATTGGCAGAACGTTCAGGGAAAATTTCCGGGACTAGTTATGAAATATATTGGCCCTCAAGTACAGCAGTTCCTGGGGATATCAATTGAAGAATTCTTCGAGCAGGGTGGTGCATATGGTTTTTACCTTCAACCGTTATTGGATATCCATCTATTTTCTACTACCGATAATGATCTGGAACCGGGTGGTAATATTAATACCATCTATCTTCTGACCGCTATTGTTTTTTTTATTATTGTCATCGCTTGTATAAATTTCATGAATTTGTCAACTGCCCGTTTCTCTGACAGGGCCAAGGAAGTTGGTGTCAGGAAATCGCTGGGAGCCTCAAAGAGTCGGCTGAGGCTACAATTTCTGAATGAATCTGTATTTTTTACAATAATATCGATGATCCTTGCCCTGATTGTTTTATCCCTTGTTCTTCCCCAATTTAATTTATTATCCGGCAAACAGATGTCGGTCGGACTACTTTATAACTTTCAGTACCTGGCAGGGATGCTTTTACTGGTACTTTTTGTTGGCATTATAGCGGGAAGTTATCCTGCATTTTACCTTACATCATTTATACCGGTTGAAGTATTGCGGGGAAAGATAAAAGCCGGACTAAAAAGTGGTGGTATCAGGAGTATACTGGTCATTTTCCAGTTTACTTTATCCATGGGATTGATAATTTGCACCCTGCTCATATATAAGCAGCTCAACCACCTGCAGCATAAAGATCTTGGTTTCGATAAAGAGAATGTACTGGTGATCAGGAATGCAGAAGCACTGGGTACAAATAAACTGGCTTTCAAGGAGGAATTAATGAAATTACCACAAATAGAAAGTGCCAGTATTTCGAACCTGGTACCTCCGGATGTAGATTATTCTGACGTTTTCCGTCCAAGGGGAGGAGATGAACAGGATCATGGATTTAATTATTGTTTTGTTGACCAAGACCTCTTGGAAACATTAAATTTGACCATGACAGATGGCAGGTTCTTTTCACGTGAATTCACTTCCGATTCTGGTGCTGTGGTAATAAATGAAGCTGCAGCAAAATTGATTGGCTGGAATAATCCTGTAGGAGAAAAACTTCAAACATTCTGGAAAGAAAATGATGAAGATGTCCGCGAAGTAATCGGCGTAGTTAAAGATTATAATTTTCAATCTTTAAAGAAAGAAATTACATCATTGGTTATTTTCCTGGGCACTCAAGGAAACAATATTCTTGTGAAACTAAATGCCGGGGATGTTGACAAAAAGATCGAATTAATTGAAACAAAATGGAAATCTTTTGCACATGGGGCACCTTTTGATTATTCTTTTATCGATGATGATTTTAATGCAAAATTCAGAAAAGAGCAGCAGCTTGGCAAAATCTTTTTTGTATTTACTGGTTTAGCAATATTTATTGCCTGTTTGGGGTTACTTGGTCTTGCAACCTTCACAGCTGAACAACGGTCTAAGGAAATGGGTATTCGGAAAGTGCTGGGTGCTTCTTCAAATGGCATTGTAAAATTATTGTCTCAAGAGTACCTTAAGCTGATAACAATTTCATTTATAGTAGCAATTCCTGTTTCGTACATTATAATATCATGGTGGCTGAAAAACTTTGCTTATAAGATTAACATTGGGGTGTTCAGCTTTTTATTGGGAGGGATAATTGCCTTGATCATAGCCATATTAACTGTGAGTTACCAATCCATTAAAGCAGCTTCTAAAAATCCTGTAGAATCATTGAGGTACGAATAAATTATTGTTCGATTTCAGAAACAGAATAATGAAAGCCGATAATTTGAAACGCATCATTACACTTTGCTTTTTCCTTATTTTCTTTCAGGATATGGAACATCCTGTCGCCCAAACGCTTTCACTTATTTCTGTAACTAAATCACTCGAATTCATCTCTTCAGATTTGCCTATTATAGTGATCGATACAGATGGACAGGAAATTGTCGATGAAATCCGTATTGTTGCAGACATAGGGATTATTGACAATGGAAAAGGACAGAGGAATTATATTACCGATCTTTTTAATGATTATAATGGAAGAATTGCTATCGAGCTGAGAGGAAGTGCGACATTGTACTATCCCAAAAAGCAGTATCGTTTTGAAACACAGGATTCTTTGGGCAACAATCTTAATGTCTCCCTTCTTGGCTTGCCTCCCGAGAATGATTGGATTTTTTATGGACCTTATGATGATCAATCTCTTATTCGAAATGTGTTGGCATACAAACTATCTAACGATATTGGAAGGTATGCCAGTCGAACCCGGTTTTGTGAGCTTGTGCTTAACGGTGATTATCGTGGCCTTTATGTATTGATGGAAAAAATTAAGCGAGACAAAAACCGGGTGGATATTTTACGCATGGATCCATCAGATACAACCGGTGACGCACTTACAGGCGGATATATTATCAAGATTGATAAGGTGAGTGGCGAAAACGTTGGCATATGGCAGTCGTCCATGGGCACCCTCTATCAATACCACTATCCAAAAGCAGACGTGATAGTTCGTGAGCAAAGAGACTATATTAAGAATTTTATGGACGAGTTTGAATCGATGATGGATGGGGCTGATTATGCTGATCCGGTAAATGGGTATTTTAAATACATTGATCTGGATTCTTTTGTGGATCATTTCATCATAAATGAGGTCTGTAAGAATGTTGACGCATATAGAATCAGTGCTTTTTTATACAAAGATCGTGACAGCAAATCTAGAAAACTTATTGCAGGTCCAATCTGGGATTTTAATCTCAGTTTTGGAAAAGCCTGGTTCCAGGAAGATCTATTTCTGATAGCAGGTTGGCAAGTAGATTACAATTCTCATCGTCCCTGGGACTCGTTTAAGGTTCCGTTTTGGTGGGAAAAATTAAGTCGTGATTCAACCTTCGTGGACAGGTTGCAAACAAGGTGGAATGAATCGCGAAATGGAATTTTGCAAAAGGAGAACCTGCATCATATCATTGACAGTTTAATTGGTTCATTGTCTGAAGCAAGGTTAAGAAATTTTGAAAGATGGCCGGGATCAGCAGGGAACCATTCATATACAGATGAGATTTACATGATGAAGCAGTGGATTGATTCACGGATGGCATGGATTGATGCTAACCTGGGTTACCTCCTGCCAAAAAATGATTTAATCCCTGGAAAATTTCTCCTAAGGCAAAACTATCCTAACCCATTTACCTCAACTACAAAAATCGGATTTGATTTGTATTTTGATTCCCGGGTAAAAATTGAATTATTCAATATCAACGGACAAAAAGTCATCGAACTGTTGGATTCAAGAAAACCTGCCGGTTATCATATTATAGAATTTAACGCTGGCGATTTACCAGCGGGTGTATATTTCTATAAAATGCGAACCGGGCATTTTGAGGATATAAAGAAGATGATATTACTGAAATAGCCTGTATTACATCCTTTTTTTGAGGATATTGCTCCAACATCTCCCATGCCCAGAAGATAACGCCATGGGATGGAGGTTTTAATGCCTCCGTGAGAGATTCTTTAAACTCTTCGATGAAAAGTGTATCCCCCAAATAGGCTTCTTTTACTTGAATACTTGGAATAATTTTGCTTTCAGTCTGTTGGTAAATGTCTTGTACAACTGAGTGTACCCAGGAAGGTTCTCTTTTCACCATGTGAGCATAGGTCATCGGTGAGAGATAATCGACATATTTTGCTATTTCGGAAACGTCCTGACCGACCACAGACTTAATGGCGCCATTGAAATCGTTTTGACGCCAGGGAACGATGTGGACATTGATTGCAATTTCGGGTTTGAGTTTTCTTGCTTCTTGAGTGATATCACGAATCATACTCGTGATAAGTTCGCACTTCCATTGTGTCCACTCAGTGAAGTGATTGGATTTTATCCAATCAGCAATTTCATCCGGGGTTGTGGTTGAATCAGGGATAGTAGTCTTGGTTTTCTTCTGGAAACTATTCAGGCAAACTGAATCGAAGCAAGTATTTTGTATGGAATCAAAGTTTGTTTCGGGATAAACTTTTTCCCAAAATACGAAATATCGAATAAAATCAATGCTCAGGCCATCAGGATCGAGGTCAAGGATTAGCTTCCTGACAGATTCAATTTTTTGCTTACGAAATTTCTCACGTGAGGGGCACACAAAAGTGACCCAATCATCCTTAGCCTTCTTACCTTGATTTGTGATTGAATATAGATTGGGGTTTTCCTGGAGCGCTTCAGGATCAAAAAAGATGGGGATGATGATGAAAGTGGTAATATTGTTCTTTTTTGCCAATGTCCTGAATTCATGATTTGAATACATTGAAATACTTGAAAATACAGTGTTAATTCCCAACTCCTTCCACTGGCTAAACAATGGTGAAAGTTCCCCTTGATGGTCATAAATTTTTACACCAATAATCCGATCCTGCAAGTGAGTTTTGTCCTCTTTGGTCTGGCAGCCCAATAATAACACAACGCAAAAACCCAAACTGCATATAATATCAATTCCGGTTTTCCAACTACTTTTAAACATTGTTTTCGGTTCTTTGTTATAATACCATTACTTATTGCGTTTTAGCAAAATTTCAATTATTAATCTCTCATACCGTGTTAAGGATGGTTCTCCATTATCAGTACATAAATGCTTCAAAAATTGCTATTTAAGGTTTTATTTATTGGTTATGAAAGTTCCCCTTTTATAGAATTTTTATTCTTTTCTTAACCAAAGAATTGCCTTCTTCATTGATAAATTCAACCATGAATTCTCCTCTATCATTAAAAACCATATAATCTATTGCATAGCTTTCACCCGGATCTAATTTAAAATCTTGTGCTCCTATGAAAACTTTTTTATTACCATTTAATGCATAAAGATTACCTGTTATTGTTTCCCCGTTGGATGGTGTATTTAATTTAAGCAACACCCATACTTTACTTTTCACTGGAAATTCAGTACTTTCTCCTATACAAGGTTCATTAAGAGAAATAAAATCACAAAATCTAATGGTTGCTTTTTGGTCTTTGGCACAACTAAAAGCAATTATTGTTAATATCGAAATTAATGGAATAAACTTTTTCATCTTTTTAAATTAGATCCGGGTGAAAGCTATGCAATAGATTATATGGTTTTTAATGATAGAGGAGAATT
>JABUBO010000583.1_pt1 | contig 11940 bp, 9 predicted proteins | sample 7240361 | NCBI WGS metagenome assembly JABUBO01 (sample SAMN07256346, study PRJNA390944) | subsurface metagenome | isolation source: Methane hydrate marine sediment | place: Pacific Ocean: Eastern North Pacific, ODP site
AGTGGATAATGTCTATGTCGTAGGATGGGGTTTAATAAAATTTAATTCTAGTGGGAACCTAATTTTCAATACTACAGCAATATCAGGTAATTTAATTGATATAGATTCAGAAGATAATTTATTTATTACTGGAGTGTCAGAAAGTGATGTATTTCTTAAAAAATACAAAATTGATGCGAACGGTGATGGTTTATCAGATAAGCAAGGTGATATAATTATATTAATAATCATATTGAGTTTAATATCAGTAATTTCGGTCGGGATTATTTTAATGATTCGAAAAAAAGTTAAGGAAAGAAAAGTTGAAGATTTAGAAAGCGAATTATCGAAACAGACATCAATATGAGCCCCTTTACGAACCTAATGACTTTATTCGAGTATAGATTCTTTTACAGATTCATGATGGCAAACAGTTATAGAAGTCGTTTTGCTCTTTAATTCCAAATTATCCTTTACAGATACCCAACTTGAGAGTATAACTAAATTATTATCGGACCCTTCAATTGTTGTTTTTTCTCCAATTGAACAATAATCTGCAATAATTGTATTATTCATTTTAACTCCCTTAGAAATATAACAATGATCAAACAAAATTGAATTTGAAATTTCGCAATTATCACAAATCTTAGAATATTTTCCAACTATTACATTAGGACCTATTTTTGAATTGTTTTCGATTATAACATTTTGATCGAGAGCAACGGGGGGGATTATTTCTACATTTTTACCTATTTTACAACCTTCACTTATTAGTTTTTTCTGATCTTTACCTTTTTCTTGAAAAAGATTTTCTAATATCATAAAATTTCCATAAAAATAATCTTCAGGTAAGCCAATATCTTTCCATATACCCGAAATCTCATACGCATATAAATTATCTTCTTTCGCTAAAACTGGAAAAACCTTCCTTTCAATAGAAACAGGACGATCGGATTCAATATAGGATAATACTTCATTTTCAAGAACATAAATACCGGCATTTATTGGCATCGGTTTAATTTCAGAAATAGTATCATCTATGATTTGTTTTTCTAGAAATTTAATAATACGAGAGTTATTGTCAATAACTAGTGTTCCATAGCGCCGTGGATCCTCAACTGTATAACTACTAATAGTGCCTAATCCGCCGTAATTCTTGTGAGCCTTTAGCATTTGGGAAAAATCAAAATAACTTATAACATCACCGTTTAACATGAAGAAATTATCAGTTCCAATTAAATCTTCAGCTAATTTTACTGCACCTCCTGTTCCCATAGGTTCCTTCTCTTCTGTATAATAAATGGATATTCCCCATTTAGAACCATCACCAAAATAATTTTCTAGCTGATCTGACATGACACTTACAGCTAAAATTATTTCTTTTATACCAGCTTTGACTAATCGTTTGATAGTATTTTCCATTAAGGGCACATTAACGATAGGAATTAGAGTTTTTGGGATTGTGCAAGTCAGAGGCCGAAGACGGGTGCCCCACCCACCACTTAGAATAACTGCTTTTGTCAATTTCGTGTCTCTCCTAGCTGATTTCATTTATTCTAGGGCTTCTTCTAAGCCCGATTTCCTAAAAGAACCCCTGTGTATCAAGTAAATCAAAATCATTTAAGAATTCATAATCGTCAATTTCTTTTTAACCTTCCTTTGTTATTTTTGTTGCATATTTAAATTTTCCGGGATCTAACCCTTTTATTAATGCTAATTTATAAAAAATTAATTGTAATATCACAATCTCCATAATTGGGGCTATGTAAGGGTTTGTTACTTGATGTTTAAATATATATAATCTTTTATTTTCATTCCTTAAAAAATTTTGATTAGTAATATGAAAAATTTTACCTACACTCCATTTTTTTAGCAAGTTCTTTATTAATTGAGAATTTAATTCAAAATCTGGTAAACTCGAAGAGAGAACTACCATTTTAAAATCTTCATCAAGCATCTCAATACACCCATGTCGAAATAGGCCAACAGATAATGCTTCCGACTTTTCTTTAACAATTTCTTTAAAATTGAGTGCAGCTTGATTTGCAGTTGCAATTGATGGACCTCTTGCAATAAATTCTAAGAATTTTACATCTCTACCTAGAAATGAAATTATTTTATCAATCTCATTACTTGCTTCGTAAAAAATTTTATAGAAAAGTTTTATTTCTTCAAATAAAGATTCGATTTCATGAATTTCTGATTTTATTGAATGCTTGCCATTAAAAAGATAATTCAGACATAAATATAAGGCTAAGATTGAGCATGTATATGTTTTAGACGTCGGACCATTTTCATAACCCGCATTCATTAAAAAGCAAATATCACTAAATTTAAATAAGGAACTTTTAGGTTGATTTGTTAAACCAACAATTAAAGGTGGCTTTTGGTAATTTCTTAATTTTTCTAATAACTTAACCAATTCCCCAGATTCCCCAGATTGTGACACACAAAAAATTAATACATTTTGAAAAGATATATATAAATCTCTCTCTGTTTCCATTGGCAAAGAATTGTATAAAAACTCTGAAGTATCTCTTAGATCACATATTATGCCTTTAGAATTTAAAAAATAATAAGGGATGTAACAACAAAAAAGACTCGAACCCATCCCAGTGAAGATTATATATTTTATCTCTCTTAATTGAATTTCCTTTTTTAATTTAAATAGAAGGTCGAAACCCTCAGTTTGAAAATAATTTAATGTTTTTTTCAAGGCAAAGGCTTGATCCAGAATTTCCTCTAAAAAATCATTCACATTTTTATCGGATTTCAAAAAATTTTCCTCCCATTATTCAAAAATTGTTATATGTGAAGCTTTTAATAATTTACAATTTATGTGAATAAAAAATAAAAGCCATAATAAATATATATAACTTAATTTAGTAATTCACTTAAAACGATAAATTTTTGATTGATATGTTGTGTCCTCACGGCTTAGACAATATTATCTGCCCAATATGCCGAATTGGTATTAAAGTAATGCCTCCCGTTCGTTTAGAGATTGAAGATTCTCAATCAAAAATATTGCAACAGATAAACCCGGCAATAAAAGAAATTAGAGATAATAGAATTAAAATATTTAATTTATTAACTGATATAAAACCAAATTTGAGTTTTAATCCAAATTTATTTATACCAGAACCACCTTCAATTGGCAAAATCTCATTAATGAACCCTCCGATATACAAAAGATTGAAGGAACTAGATGCTGAAATCCCTAAAGAATTTAATCCACTTCAAGAGGTTTCAGTGAAACTACCAGATGGCAAGATTAAAAAAACTAAATTATAATCAATTAGATCATAATTGAGTAATAGAAACTAATTTAAAAGCTCCCATCTATTAATATATATTATGGTTAAAATAGCAGCCCTGCAACCTTATCTTCCAAATAATCCAGTAGAATTCACTACTAATCCATATGATATAATTGGAAAAGAAGAAGAACAGCAATTAAAACAAAATCCAATTTCATTAATTCATCTGATTTTACCTGATGGTAAAGGTGATGAAATTTATCGAAATGCTGCAAAAGCTTATAAAAAATTTAAAGATGATAATTCTATAACTTTTGAAAAAACACCAAGTATTTTCGTTTATCGTCAAGAATCTGAACAATTTAATCAACAGGGATTTATAATTGGGCTTTCTCTTCAAGATTATGAAGATGGAAATATAGTAAAACACGAACATACTAGGGAAAAACCACTCCGAGATCGTACAAATCACATTGTCTCAACTAATGTTGCTGCAGGGCTTGTATGGTCAGTATATCGTTCTGATAATAAAATTAATCAATTATTAGAACAAATTAAACAAAAAAAACCGAAGTTTGATTTTAAAAAATATGGATATCGACACATCCTTTGGCAAGAGGCAGACCCCAAGATTATCAAACAATTAACAGAATTCTTTCAAGATAAAAAAGTCTATATTGCTGATGGTCATCATCGAGCAGCTAGTGCTGCAGAGTATCGCAAAATTAAATTGAATGAACTAAAAGTATCTAATGATTATGATGCTCCGTGGCAATATTTATTGTCTTATGTAGCGTCTGACGATCAAATTCGAATATTACCCTATAATCGGGTCATTAAACGATTACGGATGGAGGAAAAAGAATTTTTAGATAAATTAGAAGAAATCTATAAGATTACCCCTATGAAACAAGCATTTAATCCCGAAAATAAAAATCAAATTGCCTTATGTATTAATGGGAAATGGTTTAAATTAACAGTAAAAGACAGATCATTTAAATCAAAGCGTGATAGCTTGGATGTAGCAATTCTTCAAGATAAGGTTTTAGAACCAATTTTAGGAATTTCCGATCCTGGTTCTGATGAAAATATCTTTTTCGTAGGTGGCATCCAAGATCCAAGAAGGATGGAAAAATATGTGGTTGATGGAGGAAATGATTTGTTCATTAATCTTTTTCCTGTTGATATACGAGATCTAGAATTTATTGCAGATAAAGGAGGAGTTATGCCTCCTAAATCAACATGGTTTGACCCAAAAGTTCTTTCTGGCTTAGTTCTTCACGATTTAGTCGAAAAATAAAAATTTTTATTTAAACTTGGAGTTTAAAAGATTGAATAATCGCATAGAGTTGGTAAAGAGGTATGGAACCTGCTCCAAAGATTGCTACAGCTCATGTGTATTTATGGGAGAATGGAACGATCAAGCTCCTGAGAAGAAATTAGTAACTGCTAAGCCCTTAAAAGAGCACCCTTTTACCAACGGTTTTTTTTGCCCGAAATTAAATAACAGAGAAAAACTGCTTTATCATCCTCGTCGAATAAAAACAGCATTGATACGGTCAGGCTCTAAAGGTTCAAATTCCTTTAAACAAATTAGTCTTGAGAAAGCGGTAAATCTTATTTCGGAAAAACTTACAACAATCAAAAACAAATTTGAACCCTCGTCTATTGTAGCTGCTTATTATGCAGGAAATAACAGTTTAATATCACAATTTTCTCCAATTAGATTCTTCGGCAAATTTGGTGCTACAATAACAACTGGTGGCATATGTAATGAAGCTGGAATTCATGCGTTAAGTCAGATGTTTGGTAATTATTCCACTACAAATCCATTCCAAATTTACAATCCCAACAATAAATTAATTGTCGTTTGGGGAAGTAATATAGCTGATCGAAATAATCACGCTTATTTCTTAGTTAAAAAAGCAATAAAAAATGGCTCACTTGTTGTCGTAGTGAATCCGATTAGGACTAAATTAGTTGAGAATGCTACCCTATTTCTCCAACCGTTTCCAAGTACCGATTATCTGATTGCAAAATATATTATGAATAAAATCATAGCAAGTGGAAAATATGATAAAGATTTCCTCATCCAGCATATTGACAATTACAAAAATCTTATAGCAAAGATTGAAAGAATTGATGGAAACAAAGTTTTTCACCAAACTGGTCTAACCCGTGAAATTTTAGAAGGTTTTACTAACCTCCTCGTTAAATTTCAGCATAAAACTCTGTTCATTGTAGGATTTGGACCCCAGAAGTATTTTTATGGTGGGAAAAATCTGAATGCAATTGCGCTAATCCAAATCCTCCTCGGGAATTTTGGAAAACTAGGTACAGGGTTTTTATTTTCTCAAAGTGGCTTTAATAAAGAATTCACAGCTCCACTTATGAATTATATCACTCATCCAAAATTATACCCTCCATATAACAGCTTTCCGCTGGTAACTCTAGGATCCTCTTTAAGCTCGAATAAATTTAAGATGTTATTTACATATAATCTTAATCCTGCGAGCTCTCTCCCAAATCAGACCATATTAAGAAAATCTTTATCCCGAGACGATCTTTTTGTAGTAGTATTGGACATGTTTCTAAACGAGACAACAAAATTTGCAGATATTGTTATCCCCGCAAAATTCGACCTTGAATGTTATGATTTAATAACACCTTATTTTATACCTGGGATATCGATAAATCAAGGAGGACCATGTCCATACTCGGATTGTTTATCAAATTACGAGTTTTTTCAACTATTAGCCAAACAAAATGGATGGGGGTATGACATGCTTTTTCAAGAAACTCAGAAAGAGATCTTCCAAAAGTGTGTTGAACTGTTACCTAAAGAAGCTCAACAAAGTTTAAAACTAAATGGATACTATATCCCGTTCGGAATTAATGATATTCCTTTCGAAGATTTAAATTTTCCAACTTTCAATGGAAAAATTCAAATTCAACTTTCTAATTTGGAATTATTTGACCCCAAGCTAGATTTTCTATTACATCGAAATCAGAACGAGTTTTATTTACTCTCTCCGGCTCATAAATATTTCATACACTCTCAAATGGGCGAAATTCATAGAGAATTCGAGAATGTTTTCGGCAAAATCTTTTTAAATCCCTATGATATTGAATCAATTGGACTAAAACTACACGAAAATGTACTAGTTTCTAACAAATTTGGTGAAGCGAGATTTATCTTAGATCAAAATAATGCTTTAAAATCAGGAACTGCTTTAATTTATTCTGGTTTACCATTTGCTAACACACTATATGAGAATGTTAATTTTTTCACTCCAGAAAAACCCGAGGAATCAGAGCTTTCAGGAGCATATTTTTCTGTGATTGTAAAAATATCTAAAATTTAAGCGTTAAAGACTCTCAAAACAGAAGTAAAATTAAATAAAAAAAATGTATTTTATAGATTTTTTAAGTAATTTGACATTTTTTCAGCGATCATAACAGCTGCTTGAACTTGTGTTTCTTTTGTTTGGCTTCCTATGTGAGGAGTTAGGATTAAATTACCTTCAAATTCCCATAATTCCTTTTCTTTAAGTGGTTCTTCTTTATACACATCAAGGGCAGCACCTCCGATTTCCTTGTTTTTCAAAGCTTTCAATAACGCCATGTCATCAATTAATTTTCCTCTAGCAGTATTGATAATTATTGAATTTTCCTTCATTAATTTTAATCTACTCTCATTGATGATATTTTCAGTTTTAGGTGTTGCAGGCAGATGTAAAGAGATAATTTGAGCATCTTGTAGTAATTCATCTACAGATGAATAAATACTACACCCTATTTTTTTAGCTTCTTCTATTGCTTTTGGACCTTTACTAAATCGGGAATATACACCAACACTCATCCCTAATGCTAATGCTCTTTTAGCCAATTCTTTAGCAATATTTCCAAAACCAACTAAACCTAATTTTTTCCCTTTTAGTGTATAACCTAAATATTGACTTTTATTCCATTCTCCAATATGCATAGTTCGATCAGCATTTGAAATATGTCTTGCCAAAGTAAACATTAATCCAAGCGCTAATTCTGCTACAGAAACGGAAGGCGCCTCCGGCGTATTTAAAACTTCTATGTTTAATTCTGCAGCTTTTTCCCGATCAATATTATCCAGTCCAACCCCAGCTCTTCCAATCACTTTTAAATTATTTGCATTTTCTAAGACTGCTGCAGTTAATTTGGTTCTTGAACGAACTACAATTCCGTCATATTCTCCAATTTCTTTTTTCAACTCATCATTTGTTATTGTGAAATTCTTTACAACATCAAAGCCATTATCTTGAAATATTTTAATTCCTTCTTCTTGGAGCTTATCACTAATTAGAATTTTCATTTATATCAATTTTACATAATTTTATTTAATTGGATAATACTTTTAGTAAATTAAGGTTTAAAGAATTTTTTGTTGGTCTTAAAAAGAAGAATCGAAAATGACTGAAAAATTATATTGGAAATACCCTTATAAAACAAGCTTTAAAGCAGAGATTATTGAAGTTAAAGAAAAAGGATTAATTCTTGATAAGACATTATTTTATCCCCAAGGTGGGGGGCAAGTTTGTGATAAGGGTGTAATAAAAAAAGATAATAAGGAATTTAATGTTGAATTTGTATCCAAAGAGGGACAAAACATATTGCATCATTTATCTGGCAGATTTCAGGATTATTTAAAACAAAAAGATATAATTTATGGAAAGATTGATTGGGAATATAGATATGGAGTAATGCGCGCTCATTCTTCTCAACATGTTTTATCTGCTTTAATTAAGAATGAATTTGATATTGATACATCACATGCGAATATTTTTTTTGAACATGTTTCCCTTCAAATTGCTCAGAGAATTACCCACGATCAATTCAAACATATTTTATTGGAATTTAATAAAATCTGTGCCATAGAAAATCATCATTTTTATAGTAAATTTATTCCTCTAAAAGAAATTAAAAATCAAAGAGAAATGATTAGAGGAAAAATCCCAAATGAAGACATTTTAAGAATTATTGAAGTGGAAAATTGTGACTTAATTTGCTGTGGGGGAACACATGTACAGAATTCGACAGAAATAGGACCAATTTATGTGTATGAATTTAGGAAAGGGAAAGATATTAAATTTATGGTTGGAAATAAAGCGATAAATGAATATTCTAAACAGAATGTTGATTTAATTCGTATAGCAAGTTCATTAAACATTCCAATTACAAAATTACCAAACAAAATTGAAAAGCAAATTGATTTAATTTCAAATCTTCAAGAAAAAAACAAAATTTTAGCAATAAAAACATTAGAATTGATTGCTAGAAATCCTAACATGACTCTAAATCAGATTAATGTGGGAGTAATAGAAACTGAAATGGATTATAAGATAATTTCTAAAAATTTTAGGAATTTTCCACCAAATTATTTGCTAATCATAAAAGATAAGGGAAACAAATTTATAGTTCTTTCGAATAGCCAAAATGCAAAAGCGGATGATGTGGTACAATCTTTATTAAAAAGGTTTGGAGGAAAAGGAGGAGGTAATCCTAGTTCTGCTCAAGTAACTTTACAGGACAATCCAAAGGATATTATTTCTGAAATAAAATTACTTTTAACATAGAAACTTTTATTTTTTTTATAAATCTTAAGAAACTCTCAAATTTTTTTTTAGATAAATGATTTAATCTTTTAAAATTCCCATTGCTTTATCAATTGTTAAATTCTTTAACTCTTTTGCTTTTTTATAATGTTCTCCACAAAACCTTTCAGCATAAGGTGGATGTCCAACCATTCCTTTTTTTTCCATCGTTTTCTGCCATTCTTTATCAGATTGACGTTTTTTAAAATATATTAACCCTCCGTCATCTGGATAATCTAATCTTTTATGACAAATACAGCAAATTGGAGGTTTCATAATAAAATTTCCCGAATTTTTGTTTTTTATTACTTCTTTTTTTAAAAGTTAATAATTAAGTTAAAAATATTTATTTTTTGTATTATTTTTATATTTTTAAGGTTACCAAAAATTAACTATGTTATTATTATCAATTTCAAAAATGGATTGTAATGATTAGTCTAGAAGATTTGATAGATATTATATTAACCGAAGTGGACGGTAAAAACGCTTGGGAATGGGTTGCGCGTATTTCTCAATATCATAGAATTCAAGGTTCTGAAGAATATCATAAAATAGCAACAATTATTAAAGATGAACTTTCCAGAATAGGTTTACAAGATATAGAATTGTTTAAAGCTCCGGCAGATGGCAAAACAAAGACTTGGGAGTGGATTCCGGCTTATCAATGGGAAATCAAGTTGGGGGAACTTTGGATTGTAAACCCTACAAAAGAAAAATTATGTGATTACAGTAAAATTCCTATGTCTGTAATAACGCATTCAAAATCTTGTGATATAACCGCTGAGATAGTAGATGTAGGATCTGGTTCTTCAAAAGAAGATTATGAAAAAAAGGATGTAAGTGGAAAAATTGTTCTTATGTCAAGTTTAACATATTCTCACCATGAAATTATTGAAAATTCAGGAGCAATAGGTGTAATTTATTATCCTGATTTAAAAAGAACCGGAGATAATTATGATATTCATATATATAATAGTTTTTTTACGACTTATGAAAGAATGGATAAATCAGTATTTGGTTTTAGCATTAGCTATAAACAGGCAGTGCATTTAAAAGAATTAATGGAAAAAGGCCCAGTAAAAGTTCATGCTAAAATAGATGCTAAGTTTTCAGAAGGAAATCTAGAAGTAATTTCTGTGCCAATTTATGGTACTGAGCACCCTGAAGAGGAGATTATTGTCATCGCACACCTTTGTCATCCATCTCCTAGTGCAAATGATAATGCAAGTGGTTCAGCAGGAATTTTAGAACTTGCACGTACTCTTTCTTATTTAATTTCTAAAAAATTGATTGAACCACCAAAACGAACCATAAGATTTGTTTGGGTGCCCGAATATAATGGAACTATTCCTTGGGTTAAGAAATATGAAGACAGAGTAAAAAAAGGGGTCGCTTGTATCAATCTTGATATGATTGGAGAACATCGATTAAAAATTGGATTTCCATTATTGATATTTTCAGCACCTTTTTCGACACCATCAATTTTAAACGATATAACCAAATATTTCGTTAAAAAAATTGCTGACCATCCTAAAGGCATTGCAGTTAATGGTACTAAAGTACCATTAAGTTACAGAATGAAAGCTTTTGATGGAGGTAGCGACCATACTGTTTTTGCTGATTCTTATTTTGGAATCCCTGCATTAATGTTAAACCATGATGATCCTTATTATCATTCATCAATGGATACTATTGAATATTGTGATTCTTCAGAACTTCAGAGGGTGATTGGAATTGCAGCATGTACTTCATATATATTAGCATCTTTCGATGAAAAATGGTTAAATGTGATTTGGCCATTAATTCATAAAGGTATTTATGAACGGTTAAGTAATTCAATAAGTTTAGTTGATACTCTATTAATAGAGTTGAAATTAAGAAACGAAAAAATGGAGATTCAGCAGATAAATGAGAAAATTGCACTAGCTTTTGATTTAATAAATACATCTCAAATTTATGAGTTCGATTTAATAAATTCAATAACAAAACTTGAAAAAAATTTAAATAAAAATGTTTTTATTAAGTCTGCTTTAAGTGAAATTGATTTGTGGTCAAGCGATCAGAATATCAGATTAAAAGAAAGATTAAAAGTTATTATTAAGAATATACAAAATTTAGATACTATTGATGTTTATTCAAATCGATACCAACGTAAATATAAAGGTCCCATTGAAATGGATATATTGATTGAAATTTCAAAATTATCTTTATTTAAAGAATTCACCGAAAAATTATCATATAAGTTTTTTGGGCCAATTTACGAAATTATTAACCTATTAGATAAAGGAAAAAGCATATTGAGAATTAGTAGCTTCCTTTCACTTCAATATGAACGAATAATTCTTCCAAGTACAATTCAAGAATTAGTGAATTTATTAGAAGATAAACAAATTATTAATAGATCTACGATTTAAAAGAAAGAAATTAAGAAAGAAAATCAAATAAAAAATTCCCAAATTTCCGATTAGGATTGAATTTTTATAAAAAAAATGGGATATTTAAATAAATTAAAATATTTCTTTTTATTTTAATTCTGAGACAATTTCTGCCAAAACTTTTAACATCTCTTCAAGATCTTTTAAAGTTATTTCGCCCATATGTCCAATTCTGAAAGTTTTATTCTTTAAGGAACCATAACCATTTACAATTCGATAACCTTTCCCCAATAACATAGAGACCATTTTTCCAATATCGATGTTTAATGAATTTTTCATAGTAGAGACTGTATTTGACTCATATCCTTTTTCAGGAAACATATCAAAATTTTTTTCTTTTGCCCATGTTCTTGTGCGCTTTCCAAGCTGTTCGTGTCTTTCAAATCTTTTTTCTAGCCCTTCTTGGTTTATAATATAGTCTAATTGAGCAGCTAAAGCTCTAATTTGTGGGATGGGTGGCGTAGTTGGAGTCTGATAAACTTCATTCTTTTTAAGTAAGCCAAGAAAATCGAAATATAGACCTCTATTTTTCACTTGAGATGCTTTATCGATTGCAGCTTCTGATATCGAACATACCGCCAACCCTGGTGCAATAGAAAAACACTTTTGAACGGAAGCCAAACAAACATCTATTCCATC
>JABUBO010000584.1_pt1 | contig 11938 bp, 12 predicted proteins | sample 7240361 | NCBI WGS metagenome assembly JABUBO01 (sample SAMN07256346, study PRJNA390944) | subsurface metagenome | isolation source: Methane hydrate marine sediment | place: Pacific Ocean: Eastern North Pacific, ODP site
TAACCTCGCATATGACGCCGGCGGGGTAAAGTCCGGCTAATCTGGCTAAATCAACGACAGCCTCAGTGTGGCCCGCCCGCACCAGTACTCCTCCATCCCTGGCTCGAATGGGAAATACGTGCCCTGGACGGGCTAAATCGCCTGGCTTACTGTTGGGGGCGAGAATTGTTTTTATGGTTTGTGCTCTGTCAGAGGCGGAAATTCCAGTAGTTACTTCGTTTTTTGCTTCAATAGATACTGTAAATGCAGTGCAGTTTTTGGAGGTATTGTCCTGAACCATTAGCGGTATTCCTAATTCATCAAGTCTCTGCCCGATTATGGGAAGGCAAATTAGCCCTCGACCATGCTTTGCCATAAAATTTATGGCCTCGGGAGTAACTTTCTCTGCCGCTATTGCCAGGTCGCCTTCGTTCTCGCGGGTTTCATCATCAATGATGATGATAAATTTGCCTGCGCTTATATCTTCAATTGCCTCTGGTATAGTAGCTAACATTTTCAAACCTCTTTTGTGGCGAATCCATATTCCTCAAGGGATTCGAGAGTTAAACCTCGACTGCTTTGCGCCCTGAGTCGTTCTATATACTTAGCTATGATGTCTGTCTCCAAATTAACCCTATCACCGGGTCTTCTATTACCTAAGGTAGTGTGTTTCATGGTATAGGCTACTATGGATACAGTCAAGTAAGAATCATCAAGGTCTGCAATTGTGAGGCTAACACCATCAACGGCGATGAATCCCTTAATGGCTATATAACGCATTAGCCTGGTAGGAGATGAGATACGCATAATATGCGCATCTTCCTCGGGGATTACTGTCATCACCTCACCTGTATCATCGATGTGACCTAATAATAGATGACCGCCCAGGCGTCCACCTGCTATTAATGCTCTTTCCAGATTTATTTGGTCGCCATAATGAAGTCCGCCAAGATTGGTTTGACGTAGTGTCTCAGGCATAACATCAACACTGAAGGTACTGTTGCTTAAAGAAGTAACAGTCAGGCAAGCTCCGTTAATGGCGATACTATCCCCTGCATTCATACCTTCAAGCACCTTTCCGGCTTCAATTCGTAGGCGATTTGAGCTTGTTTCTTTAACTGTGCCGATTTCCTCAATTATACCGGTGAACATATTATTACTCCCGCAAAATTTGCCATTTTTGTGGGGATTCTTTCTCGACATACCCGCTGACCAGTATGTTATCGCCGAAACTCATGATGTTAATATGGTTGAGGCAAAGAGCATCAACTATGCTGTCAACTCCATTCCCGCCTACTGCGGTCTTAGCCTCTATGCCGCCAATTATAATCGGTGAAATGAAAACTAACACTTTATCCACCAGGTAGTGGTCAAAGAGGTAGCCCAGGAGTTTGCTTCCTCCTTCTACTAAAACAGTTACTATGCCTCGTTTCCCCAAGACTTTAAACAGCTCTTCCAGGTCTACCAGCCCTTCTCCCCCCGGCAATTCCAGCACTTCAACGCCAATTTGGGCAAAACTATTTTTCTTTTCTATATCGAAAGGTTTGACTACAGCGAGCAAAGTTTCCCCTGGTTGCTTGAAGAGCTGGGCATCCAATGGTGTTCTTCCGTTGCTATCGACTATCAAACGCAGCGGTTGTGTTTTTGGCTCGCCGCCTTTGCCGCAGCAGCCTCTGGCGGTGAGCCTGGGGTTATCGACAATAACAGTGTTTACTCCGACCATAATAGCATCGGCAGTATGACGCAAGACGTGCACATACTTCCTGGCGTCTTCGCTGCTTATCCATTTAGAGCGGCCAGTTTTGGTGGCGATCTTGCCGTCGAGGCTCATGGCAAATTTAGCGATAACAAAAGGCAAACCAGTGGTGATAAATTTAATATAAGCCTCATTTATTTCGTGAGCTTTCTCCTGGTATACTCCGACGTAAGTTTTAATGCCAGCTTCGTTTAACTCTTTTATCCCCTGACCTGAAACCAGAGGGTTTGGGTCAATTAATGCTATGTACACTTCTGAAATACCAGCGTTGATTATGGCATAGGTGCAGGGAGGGGTACGCCCATAATGGCAGCAGGGTTCCAGGGTGACATACATTGTGGCGTCTTTTGCCTTGTCACCAGCCTGGTTAAGTGCCGTCACTTCGGCGTGCTCTGAGCCAGCAGGCTGCGTATATCCTCTGCCCACAACGACCCCCTCTTTGACGATGACAGCACCCACTGCTGGGTTAGGGCTGGTATACCCCATAGCTAATCTAGCTAATGATAGAGCACGGTCCATATATTCTACAGGTGGCATTAGTATTAATGCTCCTTGATAAAATCGAGGTGGAGAGGCTCGATAACGATCTTGCCTTTAGCAATCTTCTCTGTGGTTATGTGATCGCTAAACATCATGCTCTGGCATTTTAGCATCAGGTTTAGCAAAGTGCAAAAAGCATACTTTATGGATTGTTTAGCGTGCTCATTATTATCCTGGTCCCTTCCCGTTGTCATTCGGGCCTCCCTATCGTCATTCTAAGCCCCTTCTATTGTCATTCTGAGCCCTACGGGCGAAGAATCTCTTGCAAACGTTTCTCTATTTATAGAATGTTAGCATAATGCTTAGATTAGATGAAAACTGGTAGAATGGGGCGTGTATAGAACGATGACTGTCAACATTACTGTTTATGGTGGTGCTGGGGTGATAGGTGGGAACAAGATTTTTGTTGAGGCCGACGATACCACATTTCTGTCACCCTGAGCGATACCGAAGGGTCTCTAGCAAACTTCCTCGTGAGCCCTTAACCTCTTGTCATTCTGAGGAAGCAAAGCGACCGAAGAATCTCATGGTGTTCAGGATAGGCAAATCGAGGCACCCTCCTGTTTGATAATCTAGTATCCTAACTTTTCCTTTAGCGATTCCACCTTGCTGCTCATGCTCAGAGCTTTGTCTCGCCGGTCATCGATTTTGATTATAGTTTCCACCCTGGCGAGTCCCTCGCTAAAAGGTGCTTCGTGCATCTTTCTTGCCACAGCTAAAATCTTATCCAAATCACCTTCTATAACCGTCCCCATGGAGTTTATCTCGTACTTTATGTCCTTCTCCTGCTGCAGGACTTTAACTGCGCTGGCCACGTATTTGCTGAGTGAGGGGGTTTCCGTCCCCAAAGGGATAACATTTACCTCTACTACTGCCATTTTTACTATAACCTCCTATCGAATTTAATCAAGCCTTGAGCCAGCTTCTTATATCACCGTTCGAGTCAATAAGACAATAGCTTACCCCTTCTGTTGCCCCACCTATTCATCTTTTCACAGACTTGATATATCTGTCAAAGTATCCCATCAAATCACAGCCAGGTATAAAATCCCAATCTATTATATGAGTGACATCCGGGTGATTCTTATGCCATTGTTAGAAGTAAGAAGGTTAGCCCTCACCCATCCATCCCCTTATATGGTGGGATAGAGGTGGGGTTCATCCCCGCCACTACAGTTTGCTTCCCCTTTGTGGTACGACCCTTATGAAAGAGGTCCACTCAACACCAACCTCTATTGGGCAAGGGACGAACTAACGAGGAGGCCCACCCAGCACCACCCTTTATTTGGCAAGGGACTGGTCGTGCGGTGCGAGGTATTAGCCTCGCACTATGAGCCGTTTTTTTGTAGGGTCGGGGCTTGTCCCCGACCATGGGTATTATAGTGTGGTAATTCCGGGGCTTGCGATCCTTGTTCCAAGCTTGCCTGGGACCACCATCATGATGGGAAGGCAAAGTATTGTTATGTCACCAATCATGTGAACGAGTACAGGTACAAGTAACTCAGAGACCAATGTTTTATAATATTGTTGTTAGTGCTTTTAGCCCGATTTGGGCAGAAAAAAGAGATTAGCTCAATGGGTTGTTCAGGAGAAGGCATTTTAACAGCGGAGGGCTATTATGAACGCAAGGGATAAAATTTCTGGCATAGCAAGCTATTCTCAAGAGCTAGGTATTGATTTAAACAGGGAAGAAGGCAGGTTTAAGTGGTTTCTGGCTTCGATTCTTTTTGCCAAGAGAATTTCCTCTCAAATAGCCAAAAGAACCTATAAGGAGTTTGAAAGAGCGGGAATAGTGACGCCTGAGAGCATCGTGGAGGCTGGTTGGGATAGGCTGGTAGAGGTTCTGGATAGGGGGGGTTATGTTCGCTATGACTTCTCCACAGCATCGAACCTGCTGGAAATAGCAGCTAGCTTGCAGGAAAAGTATGGCTCATTGGAAAATTTGCATACTCAGGCTAAGGACAGTGGAGATTTGATAAAGAAACTACTTGAATTTAAGGGTGTGGGGCCAACTACAGTTAACATCTTTCTGAGGGAATTGAAGGGAATATGGGGGAAGGCAAAGCCAGCGATTTCCCCTATTGCTAAGCAGGTTGCTGACAAACTGGGATTAAAGGAAGTGGAAATAGAATATCCCAACATAGAGTCACCTTTAGTGAGAGTAGGCCTGGAATTTTGTAAAGGTGGAAGGTGCTCTATTTGTCCTGTGAGGGAGGGGTGCCGCGAAGCGAATATCACCTGATTTCTGCTGCTATACCTTGCACCGAGTTACTATCCAGGTAGGAGGTTATCTTATACAGGAGCTTATCTAAACCCCAGCCTTTGGTGGCGGAGATGAGAGCGATATTCTTATTCGGCAGTACGATCTGTTCCCTGAAACAAGGAACAGCAGTCAAAGCTTCCAGTTCCCCCTCATCGTTCAGGGCTAAATCCAGTTTATTGAATACGGTAATTCTGGGTTTGCCCGTGAGGTTTAGTTCACCGAGTATCTTCTCCACGGTGTAACATTGATTAGCAGCATTTTTATGTGTTATGTCAACAATATGCAGTACCAAATCAGCCTCACTGAGTTCCTCTAAAGTGGCTCTGAAAGCAGCCACGATTGATGGCGGCAGTTTGTTAATGAAGCCAACTGTATCAGTTATGAGGAATTGCTGACCGCCGGGCAAGGTCAAACGACGGGTTACAGGGTCAAGGGTGGAAAAGAGCTTATCTTCTGTAACTACACCGGCTTTGCTTAAGGTGTTGAATAAGGTGCTTTTGCCGGCATTGGTGTAGCCAACAAGGGCTACAATTGACACGCCTCTCTCCTTGCGTCGCCTTCTATAAAGAGCTCGATGTCGTCTTACCTCTTCTATTTCCTGTTGCAGGTGATTGATGTGCTTATGGATAAGGCGTCGGTCGGTTTCCAATTGTGATTCGCCCGGACCTCTGGTGCCGATGCCTCCGCCAAGTCGCTCCAGGTGTCTCCACTGGCCCACAAGCCGTGGCAGCAGGTATTGGTGTTGAGCTAACTCAACTTGAAGCTGTCCTTCTCTGGTTCGAGCTTGCCTGGCAAATATGTCCAAAATGAGGGCTGTGCGGTCAATGACCTTGACCTGCAATATTTCTTCCAGGTTCCTTTGCTGTCTGGGCGATAGCTCATCATCAAAAACCACAGTATTATATTGGGTTTGCTCTTTGAGGCTAATTAGCTCTTCAATCTTCCCCTTGCCTATATAGTGGGTAGGTGAAACTATGTCCAGTTTCTGGGTGAGGGTGCCTACCACGTCGGCGCTGGCAGTCCTGACCAAATAAGATAGCTCCTCTAAAGAATCAACGGTTGCCCAATCACGATTAGCGCCCTTGCTCGTTACACTTACTAAGAATGCCTGTTCTACTTTAGCTTGTGTGGGAAAAAGTTTCTGTTTTATTTATCCCTCCTGTATTCAATGCAATGACATTTTCAGGCATGCCAGGCTGATAGGCGTTTTATTCCCTCTTCCAGGCGGTCATCAGCTAGAGTTAAGGAAAATCTGATGTAGCCTTCTCCCTCTTTTCCATAACCGATGCCCGGGGTGACGGCTATTCCAGTTTCATCAAGGAGCTTTCTGGTGAAATCTATTGAGGTATAGCCTTGAGGAACCTTAGCCCAGATATAAAAGGTGGCTTTTGGTATCATGGCTTTCAGTCCTATTTCATTGAGAACTGCTATAAGTTTATCTCGTCGCCGTTGCAAAATGGCGTTATGCTCAGCGATACAATCCTGGGAGCCGCGCAGGGCATGGATAGCTGCCTGCTGAATTGCCTGTGGGATGCCTGAGTCCAGGTTGGATTTAACGCGGAATAAAGCATCTATCATTTCAGCGTTGCCCACTACCATACCTATACGCCATCCGGTCATATGATAAGTTTTGGATAAGGAATGGAATTCCACTCCGGTTTCTTTAGCTCCGGGTGTCTGCATAAAGCTGGGGGGTTTGTAGCCATCAAAAGCAACTTCAGTGTAAGGAGCATCGTGGCAGATGGCCAGATTATGCTGCTGTGCGAAATGGACTGCTTTGGCAAAGAAATCGAGTTCTGCTGTAGCGCCGGTGGGGTTGTTGGGATAGTTTAGCCACATAAGCTTTGCCTTGTCGGCTATTTCAGCAGGAATGGCTTTGAAATCAGGTAAGAAGTCATTTTCCTGTTTCAGGGGCATAAAGTAAGGCTTGCCCCCGACTATTATGGTGCTCATGGAGTATACCGGATATCCCGGGTCAGGTACTAAAGCTATATCGTCCGGTTCAATAAAGCACAGCGCTATATGTCCAATTCCCTCCTTGGAGCCGATGAGTGGCAGCACCTCTTTATCTGGATTTAGAATTACTCCAAAGCGGTTCTCATACCATTCAGCGATGGCCTGGCGAAGCGCAGGCAGGCCATTGGTTTCGGGATAACGATGGTTAACCGGGTTATGTGCTGCCTGGCACATATTCTGGATGATGTGGGATGGTGTAGGCAAATCGGGGTCGCCGATGGCGAAGGTGATGATATCCTCTCCTCTGGCTCGCTTTTCGGCGATCCTCCTATTTATGTCAACGAAAAGATATGGAGGCAACTTATCCAGTCGCTTTGATAATTGCATTGTTTTGCTCCTTCAAATTAAATATTCTCCTGTGAAAACTTCTTCCGCAGGGCCGGTAAGCAATACCTCCCCTACCCTATCCCAATATACAGTCAATGTTCCACCTGGGAGTATTATGTCAACATTACTATCTATGCGGCCAAGCAGATGAGCGGCTACAGCTATGGCGCAGGCACCGCTGCCACAGGCAAGAGTTTCCCCTGCGCCTCGCTCCCATACCCTGGCTTCTATCTTTCCCCTGCTCAAAACCCTGGCTATCTCGAAGTTTGTTCTTCGTGGGAATAAGGGATGTTTTTCTACCTCAGGTCCTACCTCGGACAGAGGGAAGATGGCTACTGGCGCAGATAGAAAATTCACGGCATGGGGATTGCCCATAGACAAAAGGGACAGTATTAGTTTTCTCTCTCCTGCCATCAGGGGATAATCCAATATTGGTTGACATTGCTTTATTTCAGCCTCTCCAAACTCTGGCATATACTGAGATTTATGCTTCTTATAACAGGGAGCTTGGCCGGGGGTTATGGGGATTTGTTCAGGTTGGAATTTAGGAACGCCCATACTTACCTGAACATGGCTGACCTTGTCTCCTGACATGTAAGCCTTAGCTTTCCTTATGCCAGAAAGTGTTTCTATTGACACCATGAGCGCTGGTATTATGTCTGTGGATTCTTCGCTTCGCTCAGAATGACAGGGTGGTTGGCAGATGCCTTTATCAATGGTATATTTGGCAAAGCATCTCAGTCCATTGCCGCAGGCCTCAGCCTCGGAGCCATCAGGGTTAAACATGCGCATCTTTAAGTCAGCGACATTGGAATTCTGTACCAATATCAGCCCATCAGCTCCTATGCCGAAATGGCGACGGCACATAGTTTGGGCTAATTTTGTCCAATCTTTCTTCGTGTCACGGGCATCTACCAGAATAAAGTCATTTCCAGCACCCTGTAATTTAGCGAATTTCATGCTGCAAAGCCTCCTATTAAATCCTTCACTTTATCCAGAGTGGCAAGGAACTGGCTGGCATCAAACCAGTGGATTCTTTTGTCATCCAGATGAAACCAGGCGTATTGATGACGAGCCAGACGGTGGGTTTCATGCTTTATTTTGTCAATAGCAGCCGGCAAGGTCAACTGGTCTTGAAGAAATTGACCTATTTGCTTGTAACCTATGCCCGACATAGAAGGCAGAGAAAGATTGTAACCCATCTTTATTAGTTTCTCCACTTCTTTAACTAATCCCTTTTGTATCATTTTGTCAACACGGCTATCAATTTTACTATATAAATCACCTCTTTCCATCGTTAAGCCAATTACAAGGACGGGAAAATCCGGCGCCTCTTTATGCCATAGCTGAGAGGGTAGCTGCCCTGCCATGTGGTAGATCTCTAAAGCTCTTATGATACGGCGGATATTGGCGGGATGGATTCTGGCTGCGGCTGTAGGGTCAATGTGCTTAAGTTCCTCATAAAGTATGTGGCTGCCTTCCTGGTTTGCTCTAGCTTCTAAATCGCGCCTTAGCTTGTGGTCGGGTGGCACCTGTGGTATTTTCCATCCTTCCAGTATCGACCATACATATAGTCCACTGCCACCTACCAGTAATGGCAATTTGCCTTTTTGCTGAATATCCTTGATTGCCTTGGTAGCCAGTTGATAGTACATAGCCTGGCTGAAATCTTCGTCAGGATTGACTATGTCAACGAGGTGGTGAGGGACAGACGCTCTTTCGTCTGGAGTAGGCTTACTGGTGCCGATACCCATATAACGGTAAACCTGTCGGCTGTCAGCACTCACTACTTCTACCGGGAGATTTTGGGCCAGGTGCAGCGCAAGCCCACTTTTACCTACCGCTGTGGGACCGACAATAGCAATAAGGCATTCCATGCGGTTATGGCTTGCTTTGCTCTGCTGGCAATGATGTTTCCTTGATGGCTGCTGTTTGATTAACAATGCTTAAGAATTCCTCGGCTCTGAGGCTGGCACCACCTACTAAGGCACCGTCGATCTCGGATTGGGAAATAAACTCAGCAACATTATTGTCGGTAACACTACCCCCATAAAGGATGCGTAAATTTTGAGCTACATCCTCACTCCATAGCTTAGCCAGAGTATTACGGATAAACTTAATAGTGGCTGCTGCTTGTTGACCGCTAGCTGCCTTACCAGTGCCAATAGCCCACACTGGCTCGTAGGCAATTACTATATTGTGTGTAGGTTGCACATTATTTAAACCCTGGTTTATCTGTCTTCCAATAATCTCCTCTGTCCTGCCCGCTTCGTTTTCTTCAAGCTTTTCCCCGACACACATAATAGGCTTAAGTCTGTTTTCTAGAGCTGCCTTTATCTTCTTATTGACTATCTCATCTGTTTCACCAAAATACCGCCGTCGCTCGGAATGTCCCAGGATGACAAATTGGCACCACTCCCTTAGCATCAGTGGAGATATCTCGCCAGTATAGGCCCCTTTAGTCGCAAAATACATAGTTTGAGCGCCGAGTTTAATAGATGAACCCTTTAGTATTCCGCCTATTTCAGCTAAAAAGACGAACGGAGGGCACAGCACCTTTTCCACACCTTCTATTCTGTCCAGCCCATCCAGCATATCACGGACAAGCTTTACAGCTTCCTTCACTGTAGTATTCATTTTCCAGTTGCCAGCAATAATAGGAATGCGCATTTCACAGCCTCCTACTCGCTCTTGTCCAATAAAGCTCCTACCCCGGGTAAAGCAATACCTTCTAAAAGTCTTAAACTGGCGCCGCCTCCAGTGGAGACGTGAGTCATTTTATCAGTCAGCCTCATTTCCTGAACTATCTCAGCACTGGAGCCACCACCTATAATGGTAGTGGAATTGACATTAGCTAGAAGGCTAGCTACAGCTCTTGTTCCCTGGGCATATTGAGGTATTTCGTAAATTCCCATGGGCCCGTTCCATATAATTGTGTGACATTTCCTTAGCTCATTGGAGAAAAGCTCAATGGTTTGAGGTCCAATATCCGTGATATAGGTACCGGGCGGTATTTGGGCTATAGGCACTACTTGGGTCGAAGCTCCAGCCTTAATCTCATCAGCTATAACCGCGTCAATTGGTAGCAGTAGTGGCACTTCCCATTCTTCAGCTTCCTTGAGCAGCTTTTTGGCCAGGTTCAATTTATCCTCTTCTACTGGAGAGTGGCCGGTCTCATGCCCTTGTGCTTTTAAAAAGGTAGCGGCCATGCCACCACCAACAAGCAAAATGTCGACTTTCTTTAGCATGTTTTGCACCAGGCCTATTTTGTCGCTTACCTTGGCACCGCCTATCACACAGGCGAAAGGGTGCTCTGGAGCGCTGAGTAGTTTGCCCATAACTGCTAATTCTGTTTCCATCAAGAAGCCGGCGACCGCTGGTAAATATTTAGCCACTCCTACAGTAGAGGCGTGGGCTCTATGGGCAGTGCCAAAAGCATCATTAACATAAATATCGGCTAACCGGGCTAATTCCCGGGCAAAATAGGTGTCGTTTGCTTCTTCCTCGGGATGAAAGCGTAAATTCTCTAAGAATAGGATATCGCCTTCTTTGAGCGCTTTTACCTTATTTTCTACTTCCGGGCCCACACAGTCCCGCACTGTATTTACAGGTAAACCTATAAGATATGACAGGTGTTCAGCCACCGGCCCGATTCGTAATTCCTCAACCACTCTGCCTCCGGGGCGGCCTAGATGGGAGCAAAGTATTATCCTGGCTTTATGCGCAACGAGGTAATTGATGGTAGGCAGGGATGCTCTGATACGGCTATCATCGCTGATGGCACCGGTATTTGTATCCAACGGAACATTAAAATCAACTCTGACTAGCACTCTCTTTCCTGCAACTTCTATGTCTCTAATGGTTTTTTTCTGCATTTTTTGCACTCCTAGTAATCACGATTCACTAGAAAGTATGCTGCCTCTCTTAACGGAGCTTGCTTAAATGAGTCAAGGATGGCAGCTTCCAGCTCTGCCAGAGCTTGGTGATAATATTGTTGCTTCAGCTTCCGAACATAGTTCCTGGCACCTGATCTATCGAGTATTTCCACCACTTCAACTATATTCTCTCCCTCAATGGATTCCTGTGAGTAAAGTTTCTCAAGCCTCTGCTTATCTTTGTCACTGCTATTTTCTAGTCCGTAAATAACAGGCAGAGTTTTCTTTTTCCGTGAAATATCACTTTTAACGGATTTCCCGATTTTTCCCTCTGTTCCCCAAATGCCTAGAAAATCATCGTGAATTTGATAGGCCATGCCCAGGTTGTTGCCGAACTCACGGAGGGGACTCACTAATTTTTTGTCATCTGTAGCAAGGCATGCCCCGATAGAGGTTGCTGCGGCTATTAACGCTGCTGTTTTCTTCGCTATCATTTTGAGGTAATCCTCAATGGTAACATCTAGACGATTCTCATAGGCAATATCCAGGTATTGCCCCTCGCAGAGCTCCAGGCAAGCTTTGCCTAGCACCTGAATTGAGTGTAGAATATTTGCGTCGGCTACTCCGTTATCCCTCAGTTTAAGCAGAGCAAGATAAGCCAGGGAGAAAAGGGCATCGCCGGCATTTATAGCCTGTGGCTGACCCCACAATTTCCACACAGTGAGTCTGTTATGTCGCTCACAGCTAGCATCTTCAATGTCGTCGTGAATTAAAGAGAAGTTATGAATAAGCTCTAGGGATGCTGCAGCGGGCAATATTTGCGACGTATCTCCTCCCGCTGCCTGGCAACTTAGAAGGCAAAGAGTGGGGCGGATAAATTTGCCAGAATTTTTGCCACAGGGGTGACCTTGTACATCCTGCCAGCCTAGATGATATTTCAACATATCATAGATAGACAGGGGTTTATTATCTATGATTCTCTTTAATTCGGCTTCTACTTTCTTTCGGCAGGATGTGTAATTTTCAGGCAAGCTTTTATTTATCAAAACTACCTAATATTAATGACCAAAGAGGCGAATTGTCAATAAAGCTTAACACAAAACTTGAAAATGCTTCTTTGTTGGAATATAATTAGCACTTTGATAGTGAGAGTGCTAATTATTGGAGGTCGCTAAATGAATT
>JABUBO010000585.1_pt1 | contig 11924 bp, 13 predicted proteins | sample 7240361 | NCBI WGS metagenome assembly JABUBO01 (sample SAMN07256346, study PRJNA390944) | subsurface metagenome | isolation source: Methane hydrate marine sediment | place: Pacific Ocean: Eastern North Pacific, ODP site
GGTTTGGAAACGAGATAAATAGGGATAATTGGTATGAAATCCTGCAGCGTGATGGGGTAAGGTATGGTCGCAGTGACCCTGACCAGGACCCCTGCGGCTATAGGACATTAATGGTTTGGCAACTGGCTGAAGACTACTACACTGCTCCCGGACTCTATGACAAACTCTACGGGGCTGCTGGGGATATAATGCGACCGAAATCGGTAGCCCTTATTGCCCTGCTGGAAACGGGCGATCTTGATTACGCCTTTGAGTATTCATCGGTAGCGGCACAACATAAGCTGAACTTTATCGAGTTACCTGTTGAAATTGACCTGTCTAGCCAGGAGTTCAAAGACTACTATGCCACAGTGCAGGTAGAGATTGCCGGGGAAAAACCGGGTGAGACCCTGACTAAAAAGGGAAAGCCTATAGTTTATGGAGTAACCATTCCCACTAATTTCCCCCACCAAGAGATAGCCATTGCCTGGATTAAATTCTTGCTGAGCGAGAAAGGAATGGCTATTATGAAGGCTAATGGTCAACCGCCTATTATCCCTGCGGTTACCAACGACCTGCAGAAACTGCCGGCAGAGCTTAGGAGTTACGCTATTGAAAAGAGGTAGCCAAGTTAGGAGTATACAATCTAAAAATGGAAATTCTTAATAATTTAATTTCTAGTTTGAGTAAAGACAGTGTGGTGCACGAAGTACACGTTTGTGCCTTTTGGACTGTAGTAGTAAGCAGAAATTGCGGCTTAGCCTCTACTCTCCGAGAAGAGCACCCGTATCACGGAGCAGTCAGAGGGGTAGGAAGCTTAACCTGCAAATCAGCACTAGAGTTGGTAGAATATGCTAGGTCAGACAACCTTCTAGAAGCATCCATCGGCATGGCAGCCATCAACTCATTGATAGATATTGACGAGGCTAACTGTGTTGAGGAAAACGCCTTTGATATTCTAGCACAGAAAGGAAGGGGTAAAAATATTGCCGTAGTAGGTCATTTCCCAGGAATTCCGAGACTGCAAAGTATAGCCAGAAAACTTTGGGTCATCGAGCAAAGACCTGGCGAGGGAGACCTACCAGCCGAAGCCGCCGGGGAGATACTACCTAAAGCCAATGTGGTTGGCATTACCGGGACTTCGTTCATAAATCATACCATAGAAAAATTACTGGACATGAGCCGGAATAGTTTTGTTGTCCTGATAGGACCTACCAGTCCTTTATCACCGGTTTTATTTGATTATGGCGTGGATGTAATTGCTGGGGTAAAGGTGGTTGAGCCCGAGAAAACAATCCGCTCTATCAGTGAAGGCGCTATTTTTAGGCAAGTGAAGGGAGTAAAGCTTCTAACTATGTCCAGACGGAGGTACAAGTGAGCTTAAAATTAACAGGCCAAGATGGCCTAACTGACTCCTTCCACCGCCAGATTAATTACCTGCGAATCTCGGTTACCGACCGGTGCAATTTGAGCTGTATCTACTGCTCGGCGGGTTTGATACCCCACCTATCGCATAATGATATTCTCCGCTACGAGGAAATCCAACACATAGTTCATATAGCTGCCAGTATGGGTATTAATAAGGTGCGTATCACCGGTGGCGAGCCCCTGTTGAGACCTGACCTGAGCAAATTAGTCTGGATGCTTTCCCAAATAGAAGGCATTGACGATATCTCGCTTACCAGCAACGGCACCCTCTTAAGTAAGTATGCTATTGAGCTTAAACAGGCTGGGCTAAAACGGGTTAATGTGAGCCTGGATACGCTAAAGGAGGATAGGTTCAAGCGTATTACCGGCGTGGATAAACTGGGAGAGGTGCTCTCGGGTATAGAGACAGCCCATCTCGCTGGACTGCACCCCATCAAAATAAACATGGTCGTTCTGCGGGGCATAAACGACGATGAAACTATCGATTTGGCTCGAATGAGCGCTAGCCAAGGATGGCATGTAAGGTTTATAGAATTCATGCCTTTCAAGACGACGAAGGTTAAAGCTCTTGACACTGTATCTGCCCGAGAAATCCGAGAACGCATTCAATCTCTAGGGAAACTGGAGCCTTGCACCGTCAAAGCAGGCAATGGTCCTGCCAGGTGTTACCGACTGCCCGGGGCTAGGGGTACCATAGGTTTCATCACCCCGGTGACCGAGCCCTTTTGCCACAGTTGCAATCGCCTTCGCATTACCTCCGACGGGCAATTGCGTCCCTGCCTTCTCGCCGATAGCGAGGTCAACTTAAAGGAGCCACTGCGCAATGGAGCCAATGTGGATGAACTGAAACACCTTATCCAACAAGCAGTCGCCATTAAACCGGAGCGGCACCACCTCACCGAGGGGCTTGCCTCAGGGAGGCGTCCGATGTGTCAGATAGGAGGCTAGGGCATCTGGGTGAAAACTAAAATAGAGGAGGCATAAGGAAAGAGATGATGACCAAGCTAACCCATGTAAACTCAAAGGGTGAAGCCCGAATGGTTGATGTAAGCGAGAAGGGTGACACGGAACGTGAGGCTGTAGCCAGAGGCAAGGTGATAATGAAGCCGACCACCCTAAAACTTGTCAAGACTTTTGGGTTTGAAAAGGGAGATGTTCTGTCCACAGCTAGGGTTGCTGGCATAATGGCGGCAAAACAGACGCCCCAGTTAATACCCTTATGTCATCCGTTACTGATTAACAACATCGCTATTGAATTTGACTTGATTGGGGATAACTCTATAGAGATTACAGCCAGAGTGAAGAGCACCGGCAAAACAGGGGTGGAGATGGAGGCTTTGGTCGCAGCCTCAGTCAGCGCCTTGACCATCTACGATATGTGTAAGTCTGTAGACCGAGAGATGACTATTGCCGAAATATACCTGGAAAGTAAAAGGGGCGGGAAAAGCGGAATCTACCAAAGAAAAAGGGGAGAGTCAAGATATGGCTAGGATAATAGCCGTGTGCCGAAGCGACAAGAAGGGGGTGAGTAAAAACCCCATAGACGAAGGATTCTTTCAAGAAGATTATGGTCTGGTAGGCGATGCCCATGCCGCCTCTAATACCCATCGACAGGTAAGCCTGCTGGCTTTAGCCAGCATTGAGAAGATGCGCAGCCAGGGGCTGGAGTTAAGTGCCGGGGATTTTGCCGAGAATCTTACTGTGGATGGGATAGACCTGGTCTCCTTACCCATCGGCACACGGCTGGCTCTAGGACAGGGTGTTATTCTGGAAGTGACCGAGATCGGGAAAAAATACTATAACGACAGCCCTATCCTTTACCAAGGTAAAAACCCAATGCTTAAGGAGGGGATATTCACCAGGGTGGTCAGAGGTGGGCTAGTTAAAGCTGGGGATGAGCTAAAGGTTGTGGAGAATGAGGCTTGATACCAGAATAATCTAGAACAGTCTTACCGTGACTGACTCTCCCTTCTCCAGCAAATCGATATTCTCTGCTATCTCTATGTAGCCATCCGCCTCAGCTACGCTCGTTATTGCTCCCGATTCTTTAAACAGGGGGATGGCATTACTTCCCTCGATCTTAACGGTTAAAAATTGCCTTCTTCCCACGCTTCCGGGGACTCTTCGGGAGAGCTTAGCCTCAACGACCTCATCCCTCCTCGCTGGCAAGTGAGCCATCTTTCTTATCGCCGGCAGAAGGAGTAGATAGGTATTAATCAGACAGGAAGTAGGATAGCCAGGCATCCCTAGGATTGGCTTACCTTGCATCATGGCAAAAATAGTTGGTTTTCCGGGTTTGACTTGGATTCCGTGAAAGAGAACCTCACCCAGATTCCGGAGGATATCGAATAGCAGGTCTCTCTCCCCTACAGAGGAGCCCCCCGAAATAACCACAAGGTCACTTTTTAAAGCTTCGGCAATTGTTGATTTGATTTCCTCGGCGTCATCGCCGACGATTCCAAACCTGATAGGAATGCCACCGTTCCCCTTCACCACCGAGGAGATAGTGTGGGAGTTAATATCGTAGACCTGCCCTTGCCTTAGCCTTTTGCCAACCTCACATACCTCCTCCCCTGTAGGGATTATAGCCACTTTCGGTTTTTCATAGACTCTGATTTGGTTTATCCCTTGAGATGCGAGCACCCCAATCTTCCCTGGGTTCAAAATAGAGCCGTGCCTTAGAATAAGCTCCCCTTCCTTGATGTCCTCTCCCTTAGGAGCCACATTGGCTTTCGGATAGGCCGATTTGAACACCTTTACTTTCTTGTTTTCCGCCTCGGTGTCCTCAACCATAACCACAGCATCCCCACCCTTGGGCATCATTGCCCCGGTAGCAATTTGAATACACTCCCCGTTATTCACCCTCTTCTGGGGTATTTCCCCAGCATGTAATTCACCAATTAGGTCAAGCACTTTGGGATTTAACTGGCTAGAATTAAAGGTATCTCTGGCTTTAACAGCATAGCCGTCCATAGCCGCTCTATCAAAGGGGGGCGTGCTCAAAGTAGCCACAATGTCCTCTGCCACAACCCTCCCCAAAGAATCGTCAATATTGATTATCTCTGTCCTTGTGATTGGCTTTATGTTGGCGTCGATAACCCTTTTTGCTTCCTCAAAGGGAAGAAGTGCTCCAAAAGGCTTCACCTTGTTGCCTCCATAACTAGGTGCCCAATCTCGGGTAGAATTATCTTGTCCATTGCCAGATTTGACGCCTGAGGAGAACCAGGGAGACAAAGAATAACCTTCCCCCCGGCTACACCGGCAATGGCTCTACTCATAATACTTCCAGTGCCTATCTCGCTGTAGGTTAAGAACCGGAAAAGCTCTCCAAAGCCATCCAGCTTCTTCTCCAGAATCGGGTATATTGTCTCTATGGTAATATCCCTGCGGCTCACTCCAGTGCCACCAGCGGCAATGATGACTTGAAGTTCCTCGTCTTTCAGGAGTTCATATATCTTCTTCTTGATAGACTCTGCCTCATTTTTTAAAATACAATACGATATTACCCGGTGACCGTTCTCGCTGAGTTTTTGCCTGAGCAGCCTGCCTGACTCATCATCCTGTTCCGTCCGGGTATCAGAGATGGTAAGAACGGCACAGCTTACGCTCTTAGGCGCCTTTCCTTTGTGCTCTTGATATCCCATCAACTCTTTTGTCTTTCTAACTATGGGGGTTAATCCCCTTCACCCCTCATCATCGCCTAACTTAATGGTCATATCAATTTGCTTCAATTTTTCGTCCTTCCTCTTAAGGGTATCTATAATCCCTATGATTACGTTCTTAAAAACGCCCTGGACAAAGGCATTCAGCGGTACCGGTTTCCCATTGATAACAAGGGTAACTGAGCTTCCCATCCTGTCCTCCTGAGCAAGAAGCTGCTCAATAAAATTGGTTATCCCAGATACATCATCGGGTTTGAATACGGGCTTTTCCGCTTTTATCTCAAAATCACTTACCAGAGCCAGGATATCATCTTGTGGAGATTGGACATAATCGCTAATCCCTTTCCTGAGTACCACTATCTTGGCTACTTCTTTCTCTTCACTAAATCCTTCACCGAACACAATGTCAAAGCTAGGAAAGTAGTGCTCAGCAATACTTTTTAGTCCGGGAACAGGCTCTTTATCCTCTATGAGCCCGACTCGGCTAGGTGAGGTAAGAAATACTCCCCTTGCCCCCGCTTGCGCGAAGCGCCAAGAGTCTTTTCCTTCAACATCCAGGTCAAACCCATGGGGGCAGTGCTTTACAGCCGCAACTGTACACCTTCTCCCGCTGAATTCCCTGAGTAACCGTTCTATCAGAGTAGTCTTACCAGCGCCGGAGTTTCCCACCACAGAAATCACTAAAGGGCTAAGCCTATTCATAGTCACAACCATAGATACCACTTACACGATACTAGATAATCTCTACCCGGTCAACATCTGCCCTCAGCGGCAAGAGCGATTGCTTGGTCTAGGTCTGACTGGCAATTTATGTTGAAGAAGGTTAAAAGTTGAGGGTCGAATTTCTGACATTCTGCCCGTTCAATATACTTAACACGCAACATAGTGAGCGAGTGACTAATCTGCAGATGGTTACGCTCTATCTCTGTTTTCATTATACCTAAACAGCTTCTGGAATATATAGCGTGGAGTGGTTCCAACTTCCCCTCTTCTAATCGGGGGACGACGGCGTCAAAGCCTGGGGATAGTTCAATCATATAGCCCAGCAGCTTGATATTTAGAAAAGGCATATCACAGGCAACCACAACGCTGTGTGAAGACGGGGAAGCCAGCAAGCCGGTATATATACCTCCAAGAGGACCCTTGCCAGGGTAAAGGTCTACCAAGACTTTCACCTCACCAGCAAGCGGAAGAGCAAGCTGTCCTGGAGAGGTCACTATTAGGGTCTGGTTGCTCACCAGTTTAACCCGTTCAATAACCCGCTCAATCAGACTTTTGCCGCCGATAATCTCCAGAGCCTTACTGCTACCCAGCCGCAGGTTTCTGCCACCAGCCAGAATAATTGATGTCACCTGCATATCCTGATTATTCGTTTTTAGCCTCTAAATGATGGTGTGACAAAACCCAGTTATATCATAGGTGGAAAGGTAAAGATATAATATTCGGGCTAACGCTTTATTTTATTTAAAATCTCCCGTGTCGGGTTAACTTTGTTTAAGGTAAAGAAATGTAGTCCTGGCGCTCCACCTTCAAGTAGTTCACTACACTGCTCAACCGCAAACTGAACACCAGCCTTATAAGTAGCTTCGGTATTACCATCAAGCGGTTTAAATATATCGTGAACCTGCTGAGGGATGGTAGCTCCGCAAGTCTTGCAGAACCTAAGCAGTGTTTGATAATCGGTTATAGGTAAAATCCCAGGGATGATTCGCACCTTGACGCCTACATTCCTTACCCTTTCCAAATATTCAAAATAGTCCTTGTTGTCGAAGAAAAGCTGGGTTATCACAAATTCACCACCAGCATTTATCTTAATCTTCAAATACCTTGAATCGGTTTCCTTATCAGGGCAGTCAATATGTCCTTCCGGAAAGCCGGCGACGCCTATACTAAAGAAGTCACCATAGGAGCGGATAAGCTCAATAAGCTGATAACAATACTCAAATCCGCCGGGGGTAGGCTCCCAATGGTTCATACCCTGAGGGGGGTCGCCGCGTAAGGCAAGGATGTTATAAATATTCTTCTCCTTCATTTTCTCAATTACGGCTTTTAACTCAGCCTTACTATGCCCCACACAGGTAAGATGGTGTATGGTCGGGATTTGGAAGCGCTCTTGCAATTCATCAACAATATCCATAGTAAGCTCCCTGGTGGTTCCTCCAGCTCCGTAGGTTACTGCGAACCAGTCCGGCTCCAGTTCTTTGAGAGTGCCTGCAGTTTCAGGAAGTTTCCCTCTTCCCCTTTCAGTTTTTGGCGGGAAGAACTCAAACGAATAGGTTCGTTCCCTCTCCTTCAAAATATCCGATATCTTTCTTATTATTTTATCCGACCTTCACTTTATTATTTTATGAAATTAGACAGCATTATGTCTCAAGCCAGGAATGAGAATAGAGTGATTCACCAATAAGAACCCTGACCGTTTTCACATACTTTACCTCTTCTTCTGCTAAACAGGAAAGGTCAGGTTTCTCACCATCCATTACCCGATGCACCAAGTCAACAATTTCTGGCTTTTCACCTCTGGCTATTTTGACCAGCTCAGAGTCAAAGGCATCAACTATAGCTGAATATAGCCCATACTTCATAAGCATTATTAGATAAGTCCGATTAAGATAGGGTCTGAGGTGAGTAGGAGCGCCATTAGAAATGTTGGATAGACCTACGGTAGATTTACATCCGGGGGCAATGTCCTGCAGCATACTCATAAACTCCAGGCAAGGTTTCACCTGATTAGTATCCACATTGACCACCGGGGTAACTATAGGGTCGAACCAGATATTTTCATTAGGGATACCCATCTCGTTGGCTTTATACATGAGCTCAACGGCTATAACCCCCCTTTCAGCAGCATCCCGAGGCATCCCTTCTCTTCCCCATAACAGCCCAACCATGTCAGCATTATATCTTTTGACCAAAGGTAATTCCTCCTCCATCCTGTCCAGAGAAATAGAATTGATTAATGCCCTACCTTTATGTAGCTTGAGTCCGGCTTCCATAGCCACCGGGTTCGTTGTATCCAGAGATAATGGCAAATTAGTAACCTCTTGAATGGTATTAACCACCCACTCCATTAACTCATCCCCTGCCTTTCGGGCGGGACCGATATTAAGGTCAAGATAATCTACCCCAGCCCCAGCCTCAGCCTTGGCTAACTCCTGAATAGGCTTCGGGACTCTCTCCCTCAGTGCCGGCCCGATGATTTTAGACATAATATTTATATTTTCACCGATAAGGAGCATTACACCCCCTTATAGTTTCCATGTCTTGAGATAGGCTGGAATGTGAACCCCCTCTCTGGGACCAACCAGAATCTCCCAGCCAGGCAACTCCTCCTCTAGACCACCACTTTCAACAGCAGCATACCCTGGGATTATTAACTTGTGGTGTTTAACCATATCCATAATCCCACACTTCTTAACAAAGGGAGCAATGGTATCAGCGACAAATTTTCCTGCTGCCCAAGCAGTCATAACCGAAAGCCCCTCGGTATCCTTAACTAAAAGGTAACTGGGAATCCTGCTGGCTTCTATTTCTCCAGAAACAATGAAATAGGTAAGGGAAAAGTTGCAAGTAATAAGCACTGGGGAGTTTTCATCGGGAGCACCAATCTCATAGATTCCTTCGGTAGTCATCAATGGTCGCTGCGGGTCGGTATAGATATTCAGCCTTTCCACAAGTAAGGGAAATAGACTTTCCCCCTGAAAATCAGAGAGAACGATAATGCCGCCATATTTAGCCACAAAAATGGAGGCAATTACTGCTTCCTTCATCGGGTCATCAGCCATCTCACAGGGAAAAATAATAGTGGGGAAGCCTAAGGGGCGAAACTTCTTATTTAAGGCAGCGCTCCTGATGATTATCTGGTCTTCAAACGCCTGGCGAAGAGTTCTTGCCCCAGAATCAAGAACAATATCTTTAACTCCAGCCTCAGTTAACTTAGTTGTCAATTGAGCAAGCTTCTCCAAGTTGGAGGCTTTTACCGCTACCGGGCACGAATTTTCCTTAGCCAAATCTGCCAAACGTTCCAGGTTGTCTTCGGTAGCTGGGTAGAGCAGCGGTTTTTGGTCGGCACAAGCCTTTAACCCAGCTGCCAGGATATCAGGATTACTACTCATCAGGATAATGCTGCCATCGCTATTTTCCTTCACTTTGCTAACCACAGCCTCAAATTTGGTAGCATCTCCTAAGTCATCTTTTACCGCGACCAGCTCAGGACGAAGGACAAGACCTATCCTCTCGTATTGAAGCTCGTTGAATCTCTTCAGCCTGTTGTCAATCTCAGATTCCCCCATACTATCGCTGATAAGGATAGCGAAACCGGGAGGGTTCTCAAACCTTTTTTCGTGGCGAAACATAACTGTCTCACCGCCAACCTTCAATGCCCTGTCGCCGACACCAATAGTAATCGGTGTAATAGGAGGTGCTGCTGCCTCCACTAATTTAGCTCTTGCCTCTTCGGAGACATAGGGACAGGCGCTTAATTCCTTCCTCCCCGCAGCTAGATTCATAGCGAAAGCCAAACAGGTAGGCACCCCACATTCACCGCAGTTCGTTTTAGGCAGTAGCTTAAATATCTCTATTCCAGTAAATGGCATAGGCAAAAACTCCTTCCCTAGCCTAGTATTGACTCCTAGGTGACGGTCATTTCAGCCATCATCTCACGAACCAATTTTATCGCCTCCGGGTGTCTCATAATTAACACATCACCGCCGGCTAAAAGCAAAACCACAGCCGACATCGCTTCCATCAAAATACCCCTCTTCTTAGCATCCCCCATATTGAGCTCATCATCAGCAAGATGCACTTCCTTAGTCTTCCACACCTCTTTAGCTATATTGCAAATGATAGGGAACTGGAGCTTTTCATCTTGCTGGGTTAACCCTGCCACCCTGACCCTCTCCATTACCGAGTAACAATACTCAATACCATAGCCTATACCACTGACGGTGGGGTCCATCACAATCAGCTCATCGGAAACACCAAGGTTGCCCAGTAAAATATTAAGCTGCTTAGCCAGGTTTATATCTATAGGCGTTGACGAAATAACGGTATGGTGATAGCCAATAGCCGAAGCACCAATCCTTTTATGGTTTCCCTCAACAACCGGTCCGATTACCAAGTTCTTCCCTTGGCAAAGCTCGCAGACCCTTCTTAGAACCTCGGTATCCTTCTCATGATTAGCCGTTCCCCAAACGATTAGAGGAACATCAATAGCCTCGGCCACCTTCCTGACTACCTCGGCAGCTTCATCAGCCCCGCGGTCAAGCCCGTTAGGGTCAGTGCTCACCAGTTGCAAGCAAATCATCTCAGCCCCATAATCATTGATGCATTTTTTTGCCCAGGCAACCGGGTCATCAGTTACCCCTTGAAAAGGCTCTAGAGCCGCTTCAGCCCACTCCTCAGGTGGACAGTCCCAAACCTCCATAGCTATCTTAGGCAAGTTTGGTATCCCGCCTTCAAAAAGATAAAAGGGATATGATGTCTCCCCACCGACGGTTACAGCTTTACCCCCCTTGCCCAGTTTTATCTGTCTAACTTTGCCGCTATAAGGCGTCTTAGGAATTTCAAATGCCACTCTTGCCTCCCTTCCTAGGCTAAGCCGGCAGCCAGTTTGGCGGCTCTTACTGTATTGAACATAAGCATAGTTATAGTCATAGGTCCAACCCCACCAGGTACCGGGGTAATAGCCTTAGCCTTCTCCTTAACTCCATCAAAGTCGACATCCCCGACTAAAATGTCCTTACCTGATTCGCTCTTTCCTACTCGATTAACGCCGACATCAATCACTACTGCCCCTTCCTTAACCATATCAGCAGTGATAGCCTTGGGTTTCCCTGCGGCTACTATCAGTATATCAGCCCGCTTGGTATGAAAAGATATATCCCGGCTCCGGGTATGGCATACCGTTACTGTAGCATTAGCCCCCTCTTTTTTCTGAAGAAGAATATTGGCTATAGGTTTGCCCACAATGTTGCTCCTACCCACAATTACTACCTCTGCCCCTTCAATCTTAACACCAGACCTGATTAGAAGCTGCTGAATTCCGTGTGGGGTGCAGGGTAAATAATCTGGTTCACCAATCATCAGTTTGCCCACATTTACCGGGTGAAAGCCATCAACATCCTTTTTGGGGTCAATGGCATAGCGAACCCTGGTTTCATTGATATGCCTGGGCAGAGGTAGCTGGACTAGAATCCCGTGAACCTTAGGGTCTTTATTCAACCTGTCGATTAGGGTGAGCAACTCTTCTTCACTGGTGTCAGCCGCCAGATCATGCCGTTCAGAGTAGATGCCCAAGGCTTGGGATGTTTTCTCCTTCTGACCAACATAAACCTGGGATGCCGGGTCTTCACCCACAAGAACAGTGGCTAATCCTGGTATTAGATTATGCTTCTCTTTGAGTTCAGCAATTTCCTGTTTTAGCTCCTCACGAATCTGTTTAGCAATCTCAGTGCCATTAATAATCTGGGCTGGCATTTTTGCCCCCTTTTCTGTTTATAAAATTTTAGCCATCAAATTGCCAACCGCCCTCATTGCCTTCCATCCTTTCCAACCACAGCTATGTTGAAACTCAAACCGTAATCCCCCGCTTTAGAACAATCCTATAGTCAACCCCGTCTCCGGGTCAACATCCACATCGACAAAGGCCGGTCTTGAGGGAAGACCGGGCATGGTAGGGAAGTTGCCACAAAGGGGATAAAGGAAGCCAGCCCCTACCGAAGCCCGAATATCACGAACAGGAAGCCTGTACTTCTTGGGCACACCTACCCAATTAGGGTCGTGGGAAAGCGAGAGGTGTGTCTTAGCCATGCTAACTGTCATCCAACCGAAGCCTAGGTCAGTATAAAGCTTTAA
>JABUBO010000586.1_pt1 | contig 11924 bp, 10 predicted proteins | sample 7240361 | NCBI WGS metagenome assembly JABUBO01 (sample SAMN07256346, study PRJNA390944) | subsurface metagenome | isolation source: Methane hydrate marine sediment | place: Pacific Ocean: Eastern North Pacific, ODP site
TGATGATGCTGGAGTGCTCGGGGCGGCTATCTTTGCCCTTCAACGAGAGCAGAGATAAAGAAACATTTGCGCCAGCTCCGCTAAACAACCTCTCGTTGACAGCTAGAATAACTTACACTAAAATCATATATAATCATGACCAGTGATGAAATTCGGGCGGCATTTTTGAGCTTCTTTGAGAGTAAAGGGCATAGAATCGTTCCTAGCTCCTCTTTGATACCTAAAGGTGACCCCACTTTACTACTTACCAGCGCCGGGATGGTGCAGTTTAAGTCTTACTTTTTAGGGGAAGCCTTGCCGCCTAACCCCCGTTTGGTATCATGTCAGAAGTGCTTTCGCACCACTGATATTGAATTGGTGGGTGACCCTAGCCATCTTACCTTTTTTGAGATGCTGGGCAACTTTAGCATTGGTGATTACTTTAAGCAAGAGGCTATTAACTGGGCGTGGGAATTTGTAACCCAGCACTTGGGGCTTCGCCCCGAGCGTCTATGGATAACCATCTTCCTTGATGATGAAGAGTCTTTCCACTACTGGCAGAAACTAGGCGTTCCTGAGCCAAGAATACTGAGATTTGGTGAGCAGGATAACTTCTGGGGACCAGCCGGTAATTCTGGACCCTGCGGACCGTGCAGCGAAATTCATTATGACTTTGGGGAAGAAGTCGGTTGCAGGAAGGCTTCATGTGCCCCAGGCTGTGATTGTGGTCGTTTTTCCGAGATTTGGAACCTGGTATTTACTCAATATAATCAGGATGAAGAAGGACACCGCACTTTATTGCCAAAACCTAACATTGATACCGGTATGGGGTTAGAGAGAACCGCAGCCGTAGTAAACGGCAAAACCTCCGTCTATGAAACTGACCTCTTTGCTCCTCTACTGGAACGAGTAGCTGAGCTAGTCGGAATCAAATATGGCTCTGATGATATTACTGATAATACCATGCGGGTAATAGCTGAGCATAGTAGAGGAGTAGCCTTCCTCATTGGTGATGGGGTGATGCCCAGTAACGAAGGGCGGGGCTATGTGTTACGCCGATTGTTGCGCCGTGCCGCCCTCTTTGGCCGAAGATTGGGGGTAGATAAACCGTTCCTGGCTGAAACGGCTAAAAGCACTATTGAGCAGATGGGACATATTTATCCTGAATTAGGGCAAAGGCAGGACTTCATTATTAAGGTGGTTGAAGTTGAGGAATCAAGGTTTGGTGAGACGCTTAGCACCGGTCTGGAATTATTAGATGGAATTATGGAGGAAGCCGCCATCAAAAGGGAGAAAAGAATTTCTGGCAAACAGGCTTTCAAGCTATATGATACCTACGGCTTTCCCGTAGAGCTAACCACTGAAATTGCTGCTGGACGTGGTTTCTCCGTAAATTTAGAGGGCTTTGAGAAAGAGATGGAGAAACAGCGGGAGCGAGCCAAGGCAGCCCAGAAATTTGAAGTAACTCCTAAAGGATTAGCTGCACTATTTGCGGAACTAAATATTCCAGCAAGTAATTTTGTTGGTCATCACAAACTTCAACATAAATCGGTTATTGTTTCTCCAGAGAAGATGTTACTCGGGAAAGAGCCAAGTATTGTGTTGGATAGCACACCCTTCTATGCCGAGATGGGGGGTCAGGTAGGTGATACCGGCGAAATACGAGGTCCCACAGGACGGTTTATAGTAACCAATACTATTCGAGTCCCCCCGGATATTATTGTCCACCAGGGACATGTTACTGAGGGTAGCTTAACCGTGGGCGATGAAGTTGAGGCTGAGGTTGATAGAGAGCGTCGGCTTGATATTGCCCGCAATCACACTGCTACTCATTTACTTCAGTCGGCTCTGCGTCAGGTATTGGGTGAGCAAGTTCAGCAAAGGGGTTCACTGGTAGCCCCTGACCGGCTTAGGTTTGACTTTTCTCACCTGACAGCAATGACCGAAAATGAAATACAGGAAATAAACCATATTGTCAACGAGAAAGTCCGCCACAATCTATCAGTCTATAGCGAGGATGAACCATATAAAAAGGCTATAGATGAAGGGGCTATAGCCCTGTTTGATGAAAAGTATAGCGATGTGGTCCGGGTAGTGAAAATCGGTAAACCGGCAATTAGTGCTGAGCTGTGTGGTGGCACCCATGTCAACTCAACCGGGGAGATAGGTTTCTTTCATATTATTGGCGAAAGTAGCATTGGGGCTGGGTTGCGCCGTATTGAAGCTGTTACCGGCAGGGGAGCTGAGGCACTTATTGACAAACGTTTCTCAGATTTGCAGGGGGCTGCTGAGTGTCTAGAAGCTGACCTAGATAGTTTTGTAGATAGGATATATGATCTGATCAAGGAGCGAGATAAGGAGCGTAAACGAGTTCAGGCTATAGAGAGCGAGCTAGCCAAGATTAGAGCCGAGTCTTTATTGGGTCAGGCAGAAGTAGTTAATGGGGTAACCGTATTGGCAGCCAGGGTGCCGCCTTCTCGGCTGGAGGCTTTACGGGAAATGAGCGACTTGCTCAGGGAGAGACTAAAAAGTGCGGTGGTAGTTCTGGGCACAGTTTATGAAGACAAGCCTGCTTTTCTAGCCGCAGTAACTCCAGATTTGGTAGCTAGAGGCTACGATGCTGGCAAAATAATAAAACAGGTGGCTGGGGTGACCGGGGGTAGTGGTGGGGGTAAAGCCAGGTTAGCCCAGGCCGGCGGTAAGTATAAAGATAAATTAGACGAAGCCCTTCGGTTGGTGAAAAGCTTAATATAAAATCGGAAAATATGTAATGCGCAGCCTAGGTCTTGATATTGGGGATAAGCGGATTGGGGTGGCACTTAGCGACCCCGAGGGCATATTAGCCAGCCCGCTTACCATTATCAGCTGCAAAGACGATAGGCTGGATATAGAGGCTATCACCAATATTATTAGCCAAAATCAGGTTGAGCAAATTATTGTCGGTCTGCCACGCTCTATGGATGGTAGTATAGGTAAGCAAGCGGAGAAGGTAAAAGCCTTTGTCCAGAGACTGTGTAGCCATACTGAGGTTCCTGTAGTGTTTAGGGATGAGCGTTTGACAACGGTATCGGCTAAACGCCTGAGGCAGGCAGTTAATCGCAAAAAAACCAGGGAAAAAGTCAGGCACGATGCCATGGCTGCGGCGCTCATTCTGCAGGGTTATCTGGATGAAGCACATTAATCCTAAGGAGTGATTATGGCTAATTGCATTATCCACCCAATACCACTTTATCAAACTAAGGGCGACAAATCTATGATGACCTATCTGGTTAATGTTGGCCAGCAAGGTACGCGGGGCAATTATGTTTGGTATATTGAGGGAGTAAAGGAGAAAATTCTAGTAGATGCTGGCAGTAGTGTTGAATCCTATTTAAGGATAATGGGAATACAAGTCGAGGAGATTCAGACGCTTGACTCCGGTCTGAGCCAACTGGGGCTAAGCTTTGGTGATATTGACCTCGTCATTCTTACTCATCTTCATTTTGACCATGTGGCTCAAGCATCGCGGTTCCCTAACGCCAGGTTTTTAATACAGAGAAGTGAACTTGAGTTTGCTCAAAATCCCCATCCCTCGGCTGCCTCGTACTATTATAAGGAATTGTTTGATGGGCTTAACTATGAGGTAATAACCGGGGATACCAAAATTTGTGAGGAAGTCTCTGTAATCAGCACGCCAGGTCATACTCCAGGCGGACAATCAGTAACCATCAAGACGACCCAGGGCATTGCCATTATTTCTGGTCTCTGCACTGTTCGAGATAACTTTGAGCCACCCTCACCGGTTACCCTGCCCGTAATTACTCCTGGAATACATACTAATGCCCTTGATGCTTATGATAGTGTTCTTCGAATCAAGGAAATGGCTGACATAGTGGTGCCACTTCACGACCCCGAATATCGGCAAAAGAGTAGCATCCCTTAGAGCCATCCGGTAAGCTTAGCCGCTGAAAGTTTCTTAGGAAAAGTCAAGAGGTTTTTCTATGACCTAGGTTCTCGGTGGAGAGTCACTATGCACATAATTGATAAATCGTTTGTGAGAGCACCTAAAAGGTATATTATACAAAGCTTACTCGCCGTGGTGACGGTAGGTATAATTTTGTATTTTGTTGAAGTCTTAACTCATGCTGCTATTGTAGCTGCCCTAGGAGCCAGCACATTTATTGTTTTTGCCATGCCCCATTCAATTACAGCCCAACCAAGAAGGTTAATAGGGGGGCATATTGTTGGGCTTCTTTCAGGCACTTTTTGTTACTACGCTTTTCTTGCTGGTCCGCTAGGGAAGCTGGTTACAGGTTGGGAATTTACAATTTTGTTTGTCTATGCTTTGGCAGTGGGATTGTCGATTTTCTTGATGGCAATTACCAATACCGAGCATCCGCCGGCAGCAGCTACAGCCCTGGGTATAGTTGCTCACGGATGGTCATATCAGGTAGTTATCTTTGTCTTGGCATGTGCTATAGGTTTGGCTATTGTCAGAAGGGTATTGCGAGGTTACTTAAGGGACTTATTTTAATTGTGGCTCATGAGGATTCATTTAATTTATAAAGTAATTAGGGACTATATTGAGGTATTAAAGCCCCGCCAGAGCAGCTTGCTAACCTTTATCGGTGTTTGTGCGGCTGTCATAGCTGGCGATGGACACTTATCACTAAGGTTGCTCCTTATTGCCCTGACGATTTTATTAGCCAGTGCCGGGGCTAACGGATTAACCAATTATTTAGACCGTGATGTTGATGCTCGCATGCGACGCACCAAGCATAGAGCCTTGCCCTCAAAACGCATTTATCCCCCAGAAAAGGTATTACCCTTGACTATAGGCTTGGTTATCATTGGTTTGGCTCTGGCCTGGATACTGCACCCGCTCTGCTTTTTATTTGACATAATCGGTACTATAGCCGCTGTAGTCTGGCGAAAGAGATGGACATGCGTTTTCCCCCAGGGCATGCTCGCCGGTTGCGCCCCGGTGCTTATGGGATGGTTTGCCATTGAGCCCACCTTTAGCTGGGAAATATTATTTCTATGCCTTCTTATTGCTATTTGGCTACCACTTCATGTCTGGAGCATCATGATAGCTAATCGGGAGGACTATCTCAGGGCTGGACTAAGCTATTTCCCGATGAGTTGGCAGGTTAAAGACGCAGTAAAGGTGCTGCTGGCGTTCTCCCTGGTGCTTTATGCTGTTTCTATTGGTCTCTATTTTGCAGGTGGCTTTGCCTGGCTTTATCTAATATTAGCCAATCTACTGGGTATCACCATGGTCTATGCCACTTCTCGGCTGGTGCTGTCTAGTGCCTCTCAGGATGCCTGGAGGCTATATAAGCTATCGGCTTTCCCGTATCTGGGTTTAGTATTCCTTACTATGTGGCTAGATGTCTGGCTGTTATAGTAAGACTCGGAATTTCCCTTACCACTTTTCCTGAGATAATCTGGCGGTGAGCCAGGTTCGTAGTGGTTCATCTAAGATACCAAGCTTAGACTCTATCCACCGAATGTCCCCACTTGATAGAGCTGCCTTCTCTTCAGCGGTTATGTCGTAGTCTTTAAGTACTTCAGCAGGGTTTTCAGCCAATCTTGCCAGGAAATTACTATCGTCCCTGGCTTTACTTAGCACAGCTAATAGAGCTTTGCCACCCCTGTCAAGCATAACCGGTTCCTCTAGCTTGGCTCGGATTATCTCCTCTATCTGGATGCGAACTGCTTCTGCTAGCGGGATAGGGGCTGGCTCCTCCAGCTTGATACGGCGTAGAGGCGGGATAACTGTCTTCACCCACGGTCTTGCCGTAACCAGTTCTGCGGCTCGTTCGCTGCGCAGGTAAGCCAGCCAGTAGACGGCGCCTATCAAGATGCTACCGCCGATAATATTGCCTATGGTCACTGGAACCAGGTTGCCAACAAAGCCCGTCCAGGTAAGGTTAGCCACACCCGCAGCCGTTACCCCGGCTGCCTCAAGGATAGCCGGCTGACCTGTCAGTAGTATTCCCATAGGAATGAAGTACATGTTAGCGATACTGTGCTCAAAGCCAGCAGCGACAAAGGCGGTGATAGGGAATATGATGGCAAGTATTTTATCAACAACAGTGCGAGCACTGAAGCATAACCAGATAGCTAGACAGACCAGGGCATTACACAGGATGCCTCGTGCCAGAGCTGAACCGAAGGTAAGGTTCACCTTGGCATTGGCGATGAGCAGGGCATTGGCGCCTACTCCGTAGTCGTTAAACATCCACTGGTATGTGTAGAACATTAGTCCCACCAAGCTCAAACCCCCGATAAGGTTGGCGAAATAGACCAGCCCCCAGTTCCGAAGCAACTGGGCAAGGCTAGTCCGACCGCTCATCCAGCTCATCGCAATCAGGCAGTTCCCGGTAAAAAGCTCAGACCCAGCCACAACCACAAGAATTAGGCCGAGAGAAAAGGCAAGTCCGCCTAAAAGCTTAGTGAGCCCAAAGCCCAGTCCCGCATCCGTGGTAACTAAAGTACAAAACATTGCCCCCAGACCAATGAAAACCCCAGCCAAAATACCCAGGAGTACCGTGCTTAAGGTATTGAGTTTTCCTTTGGTTACCCCCACCGCTTCTGCCTTCTGTGCCATAGCCGCTGGTGGGTGGGCATCAGTAGTGGCTACTTTACCTATTCTGTCAATTGCAGCCTCAAGTCGAGCCGTGGTCTCAATCGCTTCCTCACGAACTCTTAACATATGGGTCAAAAGGTCAAGCCCACCACTACGATGCCCACCATTGAGGGTAGAAGTTTTTGCATTCTTTCTAGTTTTAGTTTTGGGTTCCATAATCTCTCTCCATGTATATTGTTATGTTGATTATGTTCACCACTTCTCCTGGCTCAACCGGCACCATAGCCAAGTGGCGTGCCGCTTATCTAGCTTGCCGACCCAACCTTCTATCTTCTTTATGTCGCCACTGACCAGCGCCGCTACCTCCTCTTGGGTTAGGCTGTAGTATCCGCTGAGTGCCTCAGTAGGGTTATCAGCCAGTTGAGCTAAGAACTGGCTGTCGTCAGCAGCTCTAGCCAGCACTGCCAGGATTGCCTCCCTCCTTTTCAATCTTTCCTCAGGAGTAATAGCAAGAGTAACCGGCTTCGTCTTTTCGATTGCCATCTGCGCCATCGTAGCACCTCCTCACCTTTCTTCCACTTATACATTACCGCTTGGCAGGGGGATACTACACCGACCTGATGCCCTATTTTCATAGGACTAAGGTACAGTATCAAGGTATGTCTTAAAGTCCTATATCCTACGGTGAAGGGCAAAAGCCTTCTTGAGAGGTTATTACCGAGCTAGGTTTAAACGGGTGAGGTTGATAAATAATCTCCCTTACATTAGAATTGATTTGGCAATTACTGTACCTAATGAGACGAAGGATGCACCATAGTGAAGATTAGGATTTTACTTGCTGATGACCATGCCGTGCTAAGGGAGGGAATGCGCAACCTGCTAGAGCGGGAGAGGGATTTAGAAGTAGTTGGTGAGGCTAGCGATGGTGAAGAAGCCGTTAGGTTGGTGTCTGAGCTAGAACCAGATGTGGTATTGATGGATATCGTTATGCCCAAACTTAGCGGTATTGATGCTACCAAGCAGATCAAGCAGGTAAGCCCGGCTACCAATATATTAATACTGACTGCCTATAGCGACATCCGCTACATCCTTGGACTTTTGGAGGCTGGAGCCTGTGGTTACCTGTTGAAAAGCGCACGCAGTAATGAGATTACGGGTGCTATCCGTGCTGTGCAATCGGGTGAATCTGTGCTCGACCCGGTGGTAACCCACAAACTTTTGGAACGAGTAGTAGGTGCAGCCAAGGTGACCGCTCATGGTGAAGCCAGGGGGATACTTACCCAAAGGGAGGTTGAGATTCTGAGGCTGGCAGCTAAAGGAATGAGCAACAAGGATATTGCCAATGCGCTCTTTCTCAGCGTGCGCACGGTGAAAGCTCACCTGACCAACATCTTTAACAAAATGGGTTGTGGTTGCCGCACCGATGCTATAGTTAAAGGATTGAGGGAGGGCTATATTGCCCTTGATGACATATCTGAGGATAGAGGGTGATGAAAACAAAGTTTGAACTGACCGAACAAAACTATCAATACCTGTTTGAGAATGCCAGCGAGGCCATCTGGGTTCATGACCTGGAGGGCAACTTCATTATTGCCAACAAGGCAAGTGAAAAAGTTACCGGATATCCTGTGGAGGAATTGGTTGGCTTGAATGTTGGGAGGTTCCTCACCGGGGGTTTTCTAGATGCAGCTAGAGAGGTTAAGCGCAAACTGCTTGAAGATGAGGATATTGAACAACCCTATGAGCAGCAAATAATCAGGAAGGACGGGACAACAGCGATACTGAAGATGGCTACCAGCTTGGTCGTCATCGATGGTGAGATAAGAGGCTTTCAACATATTGCCAGGGATGTGACTGAAGAGAGGCAGCTGCAGGATAATATGCGTTTCTATGTCCGACAGGTAACCAGGGCGCAGGAGGATGAAAGAAAGCGCATTGCCCGGGAGTTGCATGATGATGTGTCTCCACCCCTGCTCCTTCTTATTCAGCGCTTGGACTCACTCGCCTCAGGCACCCGACCAAAATTACCCCAATCGCTTAGGCAGAGTCAACAAGACCTGCACAGGCAAGCTATCGAGGCGCTAGAAGGTTTGCGGCGTTGTGCTCAGAACCTAAGACCACGCATATTAGATGATTTGGGCTTGTTACCAGCACTGGAGTGGATAGCAGAAGACCTGGTAAGAAACCACGGAATTGACACTCAGGTTGAGGTGGAAGGCACTGAGCGGAGCTTGCCTGAGGAGGTTCAGCTACTGCTGTTCCGTATTGCTCAAGAGGCATTAAGCAATATTAGGCGACATGCCGAGGCATCAAGGGCTTGGATTGCGATGGAATTTGGCGATGATAAGACTGTTTTAATTGTTAGAGACAATGGCAAAGGCTTTGAGCTGCCAGAAAGGATAGGAGACCTAGCCAGTAGTGGCAAGCTTGGTCTAGCCGGGATGCAGGAGCGAGCTCAGCTAATTGGTGGTACGCTAAGGCTACAATCAGAGCTGGGCAAAGGAACAACTGTAACCGTTGAGACTCCAATCTAGGACAATCTCAGGACTTGCACCCAAGCAAAAAGACTTGAACCCTTACTACCTGACCTATTTGTAGTCAAGTTGAAACTTAATAAGCTGTCGTTTTGGTCTTTCCAGCCTTAATTTTATTCGTTAGTAGCCCCTGGTGTTCCCTATTACTAATATAGGTGGCTATGTCTGCTCAGCCTCTGTCGGCGCTCTCACTACGAGTACCGGTGTGTTTCCTCCCCGTAGTATTCTGTCAGTAACACTGCCGAAAGCCCACCGACTAAGACCTGAACGTCCGTGTGTTGACATAGCAATTAAATCAGTGTTGATTTCGTCAGCGGCTTTGATAATCTCATCGGCAGCACTCCCTATTCCTACCTTAATCTTCACAATGGCTCCTTTACTTCTCAGACCTTCACCAGCCTTATTAAGGTAGTCCATAGCTTTTCTCTTGATTTGCTCCATTTCTTTCTCAGTATAGGGAATTTGGGCACTTGCTTCCCCAGCCACAATCCAGTGACTCAGTGATGATACTACCTGAAAGAGAGTAACTTCTACCTTCAGCGCTGGTGATAGCTTAGATACTAGTTCCTCAACATAGGGCAAGGCAGCCTCACCTACTTTAGAACCATCTAATGGAACAAGTATTTTCTCATACATTCCCCTCCTCCTAATATTTGAAGATTTGTTGCTTTAACCTTTCTAGCTTATCTTTTCTTGTGGCTAGTTTGCTTTGTTCCTTTGCCACGATAGCCGCTGGCGCCTTGGTCAGAAACTGTTTATCCTTGAGCCTGGCTTCAAGCTGAGCAACCTCGGCTTGGCTTTGCTCTATCTCATCCTGTAGCCGCTTCCTCTCAGCTTCCAGATTAACCATGCTTTCCATAGGTAGGACTACCTCAGTCTCCTTTAGCACTAATACCAGGGCATTTTCATTTGGTGGACCTTCTTGCCTCTTGTCCAGGAAAGTAACCGGTCTTGCCCTAGCCAGGGTCTGGATAGCTTGAGAATAGGGGGTGATAGCTGGTGTAAGCTTACCGCTATAGATTTGCGCCTCAATCCACCTGGTGCTCTCCACCTTATATTGAGCCCGGGCATTGCGGATAGAGTGTATTATGTCTATTACCGGTTCCATAATTCGCTCAGATTCCAGGTCAGTAGCTGTCCCGGTGGTATCTGGGTAAGCGGCTATCATTATGGATTCAGTGGCTTGCCAGTCTTGGGGTAGATGTTTCTTGAGGTTCTGCCACAGCTCTTCGGTGATAAAGGGCATATAGGGGTGCAGCAAGCGGAGTGAGGTCTCCAGAACATGAACCAGAACCGGGACAGGTGATAGCGCTTCCCCTGTGGCGGAGCCAAGGCGAATCTTGGCTAGTTCAATATACCAGTCGCAGAATTCACCCCACAGGAAATCATAGATTTGCCTCTGGGCTTCTCCAAACTGGAAGCCTTCGGTTAGACTGGTTACACTGGATATAGTGCGACTCAAGCGACTTAGAATCCAGCGGTCTTCTACCGGAAGCAGGCTCCACTGAATTTCCATGTTGGTGTCCTCTGGCTCAATGCTCCTGACTACGAACCGAGTGGCATTCCACAACTTGTTGGCAAAGTTGCGACCGGCTTCTAACCTTGATGTGGTTAGCTTGATGTCACCTCCCGGTGATGTGCCCGTGGACAGGGCAAAGCGCAGGGCATCGGTGCCATATTTCTCCAGTGTGTCAATCGGATTAAGCACATTGCCCTTAATCTTACTCATCTTCTCTCCCTTCTCATCGCGTACCAGACCGTGAAGGTAAACGGTGCGGAAGGGTATATCGCCAGTATCCTCCAGACCCATCATAATCATTCTGGCTACCCAGAAGAAGAGAATGTCATAGCCAGTTTCCATTACTGTACTAGGGTAGAAGTAGCCTAACTCTTCGGTATCATCAGGCCAGCCCAGGGTGGAGTGAGTCCATAGCGCTGAGCTAAACCAGGTATCCAGAACATCCGGGTCTTGGTTGAGATTGGCTGAGCCGCAATGGCTGCAGGCTTTGGCATCTTCAACAGTTACCGTTAGCTCACCACAGTCCTGACAATACCATACCGGGATTCGGTGTCCCCACCATAGCTGGCGGCTGATGCACCAATCACGAATATTCTCCATCCAGTTGAGATAGGCCTTGGTAAATCGGGGGGGAATAATGGTAATACGCCCGTCTCGCACGGTATTGATAGCGGCTTGAGCCAGAGGTTGGGTATTGATAAACCATTGCTTACTGGCTATTGGTTCAATAACCGTCTGGCAGCGGTCGCAGTGCCCCACTGAGTGGGTATAAGGCTCAACCTTTACCAGAAGCCCGTCTTTCTCTAAGTCGGATAGTATAGCCTTACGGCAGGCAAATCGGTCAAGCCCAGCATAGGGTCCGGCATTCTCGTTCATGGTAGCATCAGGATTTAGTATGTTTACCAGAGGCAGTCCCTGCCGCTGAGCTATCTCAAAGTCCACCGGGTCGTTCGCCGGGGTAAGTTTAAGTGCCCCGGTGCCGAAGCCAGGGTCAATAGCCTCATCAGCCACAATAGGTATTACCCTGTTCACTGCTGGAAGGATAACCTTGCTGCCGAGCATAGCCTTGAACCGGTCATCTCGGGGGTTGACGGCTACGGCGGTATCACCAAGTATTGTCTCAGGTCGAGTGGTAGCTACTGTTATAAATTCATTCTCGCTCCCAGCCAGGGGATAGCGAACATAATATAGATGCCCCATTATCTCTTTGTGTTCTACTTCAAGGTCGGAGAGGGCAGTAGCACAGCGGGGGCACCAGTTGATAATCCGCTCCCCTCTGTAGATTAACCCTTTGTGATACAGACGGGCGAAAGCCGTGCGC
>JABUBO010000587.1_pt1 | contig 11924 bp, 8 predicted proteins | sample 7240361 | NCBI WGS metagenome assembly JABUBO01 (sample SAMN07256346, study PRJNA390944) | subsurface metagenome | isolation source: Methane hydrate marine sediment | place: Pacific Ocean: Eastern North Pacific, ODP site
AAATGGGAATGCAAGAGAAGGTACACGGAACTGGTTAAAAAATCTTTTATTCATAAACATTCGCACTAATGTACTGTCGATTTAGTTAGAGTGCTTTTTGCAAAGCTCCTTTTCCACTTCAGTCGTATAATCCGGCTTATCATTTTTTATCCTGAGTAAACGAGCTTGCTTATTTTTATAAGGGTATAGCCCGCCGGTTAATGCTGAAACGGAAAAAAATAAAAAAATATGCAACTTAGTTGCAATTTTGACGTAGTAAGTGTAAAATGCTTTTTTAAGAATATCTAACAAAAAGACAGAATACTGAAAAGAATAAAGAGGAAGAAATATTTTAGAGACTCTTAATAGATTTTTCGACTCCGCCTTCGGCTGCGCTCGAAATGGCGGATGTTTTGCCTTCGGCTGCGCTCTAAATGACGGTTGGAGTTAGTTGCTCATTTTGTTAGACGTATTAATTTAGAAGATAATTTTGACAATCGACAACTTCGAGGTGCTAAATCCAAATACGAAAAAAGCTTGCAATTATTTTGCGTGAATTGGAGAACCACTCACCGTTTACTTTGTTCGGGGCTTTTACAGGTATCGTCTGTATGCTGCTTTTTAAGAATCTTGAGCACGAGACGAGCCGCAGGATATTCTACGTCTTCCATCCGGGGCACGTTTTCTTGAGTGCAATCGTAACCTCCTCGATGTTTCAGTTTCACACCAAAAGAAGCAATATTATTGCTGTGCTGCTGGTGGGATTCTTTGGCTCATTAGGGATTGGAACCCTGAGTGATTCGCTGATACCTTATGTCGGCGAGGTGCTTTTAGGTATGCACATCGAGACCCACGCGCATGAGCATGCAGGTTTCGCTGAACAGGTACATATCGGCTTTATCGAAGGCTGGTACATAGTGATACCGGCCGCAATAGCAGGAGTGCTGATAGCACTTTTCAAGCCGAGGACCAAGATTCCGCACGCAGGCCATGTTCTACTGAGCACGTGGGCATCCTCGTTCCATATGCTGATGGCAATGGATGGGCAGCTTTCAGTTTTGAAAGCGGTGGGCAGTTTCGGATTTTTGTTTTTGGCGGTTTTGCTGCCGTGCTGTTTCAGCGATATAGTTTTTCCGCTGTTATTCGTTAAATCATCAGACGATTTGTCGCATATTCACAATCACCATTAATGCAATATAGTTATGAAGGCGAATTTAGATTTACAGTCTCGTACGATGTTAAAAGCAGCGAAGCTTTACTGCACCAAAGTCAGAGTAGCAATATTGAAGGTGCTGATGAGAACCGATAAGCCGCTGAGCCAGGAGCAGATTGCCCGGCGATTAGGTAAAAAACACTTCGATAAGGTCACAATTTACCGAACCCTGGAAAGTTTGTTGAAGGTCGGATTGGTGCATAAGGCCTTTATGGAAAAAAGAGCGTGCCACTTTGAATTAGCCCACAACTGCACCGAAAGCCAATGTCATCCTCACTTTACCTGTACGAACTGCGGCAGCACCCACTGCCTGAAAGAAATATTATTACCAATGGCAAAAAGCCCACATAAAGGCTTTGTTATCCACCGCCAGCAGGTCCGGCTCGAAGGCCTGTGCCCGGCGTGCGCATAGAAAAGCCGAAGGCATCTTATTGATTTTTTTCAAACTATAAATTCCTTTAGTACAAAACCTATTATTTTTGTCTATTGTCGGAAAGTAAAGTAGTAGTACTTTTCATTAATGAAAAGTACTACGTCGAACATCTGAAAACACAATTTTTTTTTCGTTACGTGTTCCATTAGGATATGAGCTGGAAAATTCTTCGAATCGGATTGTGGACGGTTTGATGGGTTGGGGGTAGAATAGCCTGCGTGAAAGCGTATCCATTAAAGTTTAGGCCGATTTATAAGCAGCGGATTTGGGGCGGACAGAAGCTGCGAGAGGTTTTCGATAAGGATTTACCTCCGTTTGAGAAAATCGGCGAGAGCTGGGAATTGGCCGATTTGCCGAACGATAAGTCTGTAATCTCAAACGGTGAACTGACGGGCCAAACTCTCATCTCGGCGATTGAAAAATATCCCAAGGAAATAACCGGCGATGAAAACTTCTCAGGGCCTTTTCCACTGTTAATCAAGTTTCTGGATGCCCAGGACATCCTGAGCGTCCAGGTGCATCCCGACCCGGAAACGTGCCGGCAAATGGGCAAAGGTGAGCCTAAAACCGAGTGCTGGTATATCATATCGGCTGAGCCCGATGCGGTGATTTATAAAGGGCTGAAAAAAGGCGTAACAAAAGAGCAATTCGCCGAGGCGATAGAAAAAGGCAATGTCGCCGATATGTTAGAAAAGGTGACGGTTAAAGAAGGCCAGTGTTATTTTCTTCCGGCCGGGACGGCACACGCCATTGGGCCGGGCTTATTGATAGCTGAGATTCAGATGCCCTCGGATACGACGTATCGGGTTTTCGATTGGAACAGAGTTGACAAGGCCGGAAAATCCAGAGAATTACATATCGAAGAGGCTCTGGAAAGCATCCACTTCGATGCATCCGGTGACAATCTTTCAGTAACAACGATGGGTCGGCTGGTAGATTGTGAATACTTCAGGGTAGATAAAGGCCATCAGAGAAAAGATTGCGAACTGTTGCTTTCGCCTGGCCAAATGAAGACAATGATTATAATTTCCGGCTTTGGGACAATTCTGGGAACTGAGGGAAGTTCTGTTGAATTCGTGGCCGGTGATACTCTGCTTGTTCCCGCTGTCTATGAGGGTGTGGTGCGATTTGCGGATGATACACAATATTTAACAGTAACGATTTAGGAGCTATCTCGAAACTGTCACTCCTCACAAAAACGAACAATGGTCGAAGCTGGTAACAATCTTAAAGCAAGTTACATTGCCGTTCTTTTAATAGCAGCTGGTCTTTATGCAGCCACCTGTGCGCCGGGGGCGCTCTGGCAGGACAGCGGGATGTATCAATATCGAATCCGGCACAACGATATTGAGGGCAAGCTCGGTCTGGCACTTTCACATCCGCTCTATCATATTATCGGCATCGGGGTAAAACACATTCGGCTGGGCGAATTCGCATACAGGATAAACCTGATATCAGCCGTTGCGGCGGCGTTTACAATTGCAAATCTGTTTTTGCTCCTGCGAATATGGCTGGGCAGGATTTTACCCGCCGTAATTGCTGCTGCTACGTTGGCCTTATCGCATACCTTCTGGCGGCACGCTGTTATTGCAGAGACATATACTCTCTATACGGCGTTGTTACTGACCGAACTGTTAATGCTGCTGCAATACTTTAAGACAAGGCGGATGGTGTTTCTGTATTTGTTAGGGCTTTTCAATGGCCTGGCAGCCGCCAATCACATGTTTGCTGCTATTGCTTTTGTTTGCTATCTGGTGTTTTTGATGGTCTTATTGGCGCGAAGGCAAATCAAACCAAGACACATTAGAATTATTGTTCTGATGTGGATTATCGGAGCAGCTCCATACGGATACCTTATTATAAAAAATATCATCCAGAGTGGCGATTTGACAGCCACTGTGGCCTCAGCGCTTTTTGGTAAAAGCTGGCAGGGGAATGTTCTTAACGTTAGTCTCTCGGCCAGGCTCATAAAAGAGAATCTAATATTCATTGCGTATAATTTTCCTACACCCAACATCGTGTTTTTCTTCGCGGGTCTGTATGGGTTGAAAAAAGTGCCACGAGGTCATGGCTTCGCGAAGGTTCTTCTGGCGTTGTTGATTCTTTTCTTTGTATTTGCCTTTCGTTATACGGTGCCGGACAGGTACGCGTTTTTCATACCCTTTTATTGCTTGGCTTCGGTCCTGATTGGTGTCGGAGTTAATTTGCTTATTGCTCAGTACAATAGCATAATTCTGTGTTTGGTGATTTTAATCTTATCCTTGCTTCCAATCCCGACTTATATTGTCGCTCCAACCATAGCCCAGAAACAAGAGTATAATCTTTCAACCAGGGCAGATGTCCCCCGCCGCAATGATTATGTATGGTTTTTACAGCCTTGGAAGGCAGGTTACAGCGGAGCGGAAGAATTCGCCGAAGAAGTATTTGAAAAGCTTGGGCCTGACGCAGTTGTTTATGCCGACAATACGATGGTTTATCCACTGCTGTATATGCAGGAAGTTAAGGGAAAAAGGGCAGATATTAAAATCATATCCGAATACGCAGGCAGTGAAGGTTTGCCGTTGTTGAGTGAAAAATCCATAGAGCAATGGCTCTCGAAAGGAGATGTTTATACCGTCTCGCCGGTAGCCGGGCATAAGGGCAGCGGCATTGTCTGGAAAATAGCTGAATAATAGATTTCCGTGTCAATTATCTCTGCGAACGTTCCCCACAGACCTCCATTTTCAAGCCGAATTTCCCATTTGATTGATGAAGAAAACAGAGAAATATGAATTAAGATAGGCATAGCGACAAAACCACACAAAAAAACTTAAAACCATAGCAATTTCAGGTTAGATTTGGTATATTAGTGAGATAAAAAGGCTCACCAGCGCGAGTAACTATACTAAATTGGGAATCTCCGCTATGATTGAGTTTCGCTGTAAAAACTGTGGTCAGAAACTCAGTGTTCAAGACCAACACTCAGGTAAGCGAGTAAAATGCCCCAAGTGCGGCAGTGTCGGCGTTGTACCTGATAACTCGGACAAGATAAAGTTCCACTGCAAAAACTGCGGACAGAGTATTAGTGTTCCTCAAATTCACGCCGGCAAAAAAGGTAAATGCCCCAAATGTAAGAATCCGGTTGTCGTTCCCTCTCTCAAGAAAGAGCCGGCTGATGGTGCCGGGACTGTCAGTGTTGTATGTTCAATGTGCAACGAGGCCGTACAAGTCCCGGAAACTTCGAGAGGACAAACCATAGAATGTCCCAAATGCGGCAGCTATATCGAAACCTCATCTGAGAGCACACCAGCCGCGTCGGCAGAGTCCGACGCCTCAATCCCACCAACCACAGATGAGGACCTGTATCAAGAGGAGACTGAAGAATACGAGGAGTCTGTGGGCGTGGATAGACGCATCATAGTTGTCATTTCTGCTGTGGCTGCGGTAGTGATTGTAGGGCTCATTATTCTGGCAGCCGTTCTTCGGTCTTCCGGATCGCGACCGGTCGAGGAACCGGAGAGCAGACGAGAGCAACGAGAAGTTGAGGAAACCGATGTGCGAGTTCAGGCAAAGGCCGAGCCACAAGAGGCAGAACCCCACCAGGTAGAAGCAGTGCCCAATCTCGCAGAGACATCCGTTGACTACAACAATCGCGGGATTGCCTATGGCAAGAAAGGCGAATATGACCTTGCAATCTCAGATTTCACCAAGGCCATTGAGATAAACCCAGGGTTTGCTAAAGCCTACAACAATCGCGGGATTGCCTATGGCAAGAAAGGCGAATATGACCTTGCAATCTCAGATTTCACCAAGGCCATTGAGATAAACCCAAGGTTAGCTGAAGCCTACCTCAATCGGGGAGTGGCCTATAAAGCTAAAGGCCAGTATGATTTGGCCATCTCAGATTACACCAAGGCCATTGAGATAAACCCAAGGTATGTTGAAGCCTACTACAATCGGGGGACTGCGTACATTGGTAAAGGCGAATACGACCAAGCCATCTTAGATTACACCAAGGCCATTGAGATAAACCCAAGGTTAGCTGAAGCCTACCTCAATCGGGGAGTGGCCTATAAAGCTAAAGGCCAGTATGATTTGGCCATCTCAGATTACACCAAGGCCATTGAGATAAACCCAAGGGATGCTATGGCCTACAACAATCGGGGGGTTGCCTACGATGCCAAAGGCCAGTATGACCAGGCCATATCAGATTGCACCAAGGCCATTGAGATAAACCCAAGATTAGATATGGCCTACAACAATCGGGGGAATGCCTACAATGCTACAGGCGAATATGACCGGGCCATCTCAGACTTCAACAAGGCCATTGAGATAAACCCAGGTGATGCTATGGCCTACTACAATCGGGGGGGTGCCTATAACGCTAAAGCCCAATATGAGCGGGCCATCTCAGACTTCAACAAGGCCATTGAGATAAACCCAGGTGATGCTAAAGCCTACAACAATCGGGGGAATGCCTACAGAGCTAAAGGCCAGTATGACCGGGCCATCTCAGATTACAACAAGGCCCTTGAGATAAACCCAAGCTTTGCTGTGGCCTACAGCAACCGCGGGTTTGCCCACAACAACAAGGGAGAGTATGACCAGGCCATATCAGATTGCACCAAGGCCATTAAGATAAACCCAGGTGATGCTAAAGCCTACAACAATCGGGGGAATGCCTACAGAGCTAAAGGCCAGTATGACCAAGCCATCTCAGATTACAACAAGGCCCTTGAGATAAACCCAAGCTTTGCTATGGCCTACAACAATCGGGCGGTTGCCTACTACTCCAAGGGAGAGTATGACCAGGCCATATCAGATTGCACAAAGGCCATTGAGATAAAACCAAGGTATGCTGAAGCCTACTCCAATCGGGGGAATGCCTACGATGCTAAAGCCGAACATGACCAGGCCATCTCAGATTACACCAAGGCCCTTGAGATAAACCCAAGCTTTGCTATGGCCTACAACAATCGGGCGGTTGCCTACTACTCTAAGGGAGAATACGACAAAGCCTGGGAGGATGTCCGTAAGGCACAAAGTCTGGGTTATCAAGTTCACCCAGGATTTCTCAATGCCCTTCGCAAAGCTTCAGGAAGACAACGATGAATTAAGGCAGGCCAATCTCTGGCCGGTATGAATAGGCATTCTAAGTGGGAAAACTCAATTCAAGTAAACTTTCTTCCACCGTTATTTTGTGGTTATTGTTGCTAAGGATTTTTCAGCCAGACTTCGCTGTCGTAGCGGAGCATGATTAAATCATCTTCGAAGCCATCAAAACGGATATTTGGTTTTTTGCCTGATGCTTTCTGCAATATCCATTTCGGAAAGTTGGCGCCTGCCTTGATTGACAGTGGTGCACCGCCACCGAAACGCGGATTTATCTCGATGAATTTGACCCTGTCATCGTCTGTCAAAAACAACTGCAAAGTTATAACGCCCGGCCCTGCCCCGAGCGTCTCGACCAACATCGCAGCTTCGCTCATAATGCGGGGATTTTTTACTACCTGTCCCTTGCTCACCTCGCCGGCCCTTATCTCGATGCGTTTTCGAGGAACGACACAGCGGACCTTCATACCGAAGTCGATATATACATCACACGAATATTCGGTGCCCTCGATAAACTCCTGGCAAATGGCGTTTGGTATCCTTTTGGCATAGAATAACAAGTCCCTGCGATTGTTAACAACGGCGTTTCCTCTGCCGGCGTAGCCGTCCCAGGGCTTTAGAAAAGAAGGCCAATTAAGTTTCTTTTTTGAAAGTGCAGAGCGAACGCTCATAGTAACGGGGGTATCAAAGCCGTTTTTGGCCAAGAACCGATATGTTTTCCTCTTGTCCTGACAAATATCGACTACCTGGGGAGTTGAAACAAGCACACGGCATCCCATTGAAGCAAATTTCGGTTTGTTCCGAGCCAGGACTTTCAGGTCCAGGTCAACGGTGGGAACGAGCAGTTTTACTTTGTTTGCTTTTACAATCGACAGCAATTGCTTGATATAGCCGGGGTGTGTTGTTGGCTTGACCAGAAAGCCTTCGTCGCACAATTGCAGGGCCGAACTCAGGTCGGTAGTGTCTGTGCCGAAAAATGCAGCGTTTATCTTCAGTTGTTTAGCCGCTCGGCGAAAGCTCTCCAGCAGCGAGACACGTCTGCCGATGCAGGTGAATAAAACGCCCAGGTTATTTTTAGTTTTCAATTCTTTTGACATTTCGGTCATGCAGGTCTAAAATAACAGTTTTGGTCTTATAAATCGACCAAAAACAAGTGCCGGTTTAGTATTTGTTTGCTGATTGTTCCTTGTGGAATTTCAGATTAAGCAGGATTATTAAAGAGGTGCGATTTGTGAGAGATTGGGCAGGGAAAATAAAAGAAAAACAAATCACCGTTGGCGTTTTGGGCCTTGGCTATGTAGGTCTGCCTTTAGCCGGTGAGTTTGCATCGGCAGGTCTGAAGGTTGTCGGCTTCGACGTCGATGAGAAAAAGGTCAGGACCCTGAATTCCGGGCGGAGCATCATTAAACACGTCCCCCATTCGAAGGTTAAAGAAATAGTGAAGGCCGGCCGCTTTCGGGCCACTACCAATATGGCCCGTCTCAAAAGCGTCGATGCCATATTAGTTTGTGTACCTACGCCGCTGACCCAAAACCGTGAGCCGGATTTGCAGTTTATTATCAGCAGCACTAAAACAATCGCGAAGTACCTACAGCGAGGCCAGTTGATTGTTCTGGAAAGCACGACTTATCCCGGTACTACGAGAGAAGTTATGACACCAATACTGGAAAGCGGCGGTTTGAAAGCAGGCAGAGATTTTCACCTGGCCTATTCCCCTGAGCGAGAAGACCCCGGCAATAAAGACTTTTCTACAGGAACTATTCCCAAAGTTGTTGGCGGGCTGACTAAAAAGTGCTGCGAAATAGCCTGCAGAGTTTACGATATTGCCATTGTGCGGACAGTTCCAGTATCAAGTCTCGAAACGGCAGAGGCCACAAAAATTCTCGAAAACGTTTATCGCTGTGTAAATATAGCTATGGTCAACGAGCTAAAGGTAGTCTTTGACAGAATGGGTATTGATGTCTGGGAGGTTATCGGCGCCGCGAGCAGCAAGCCGTTCGGCTTCAAGGCCTTTTACCCGGGCCCGGGACTCGGAGGCCATTGTATCCCAATTGACCCATTTTACCTGACCTGGAAGGCCCGGCAGTACGATATGCCGACGCGCTTTATTGAATTAGCCGGCGAAATCAACTCCAGTATGCCGCGTTATGTCGTTACAAAAACAACCGAAGCGCTTAATGAGCACAGCAAAAGCCTCAAGGGCTCTAAGGTGCTCGTATTGGGCCTGGCGTATAAAAAGGATATTGACGATTTGCGGGAGTCACCTTCGATAGAGCTGATTGAGCTGCTGCGGCAAAAAGGAGCCAAGGTTGACTACAATGACCCGTATATCCCCAGAACCCATAAGCAGCGCCGGCACAACCTGCGAATGGCCAGCAAAAAATTGTCGGCAATAATGTTAGCGGGCTATGATGTGGTTTTAATCTCGACCGACCACAGTGATTACGATTATAACTGGATTGTTAAGAATGCAAGGCTTGTCGTAGATGCCCGTAACGCCACGGCGGCGGTTCGCGGAGCAGCAAGAAAGGTAATAAAAGCGTAAAATGTTACAGGGAGTTTCGATGCAGGTTCCACTTCTGGATTTGAAGGTGCAATATGCCACCATTAAGGACGAGGTAATGCGGGCTATAAGTGAAGTGTGTGACGGTCAGTCCTTTGCCCTTGGTCCGGCCGTGGCCGAATTTGAAGAAAAAATCGCCGCGTATTGCAACAGCAAACATGCAATCGGAGTTTCAAGCGGAACTGATGCTCTGATTGTCAGCTTGATGGCTTTGGGAATAAAACCGGGTGACGAAGTTATAACTACTCCATTCACCTTTTTCGCTACCGCCGGCTCCATCGTCAGACTCGGCGCAAAGCCGGTCTTCGTTGATGTTGACCACGAATCATATAACATTGAGGCATCCGCTATCAAACAAAAGATAACCGAGAAGACGCGAGCAATTGTTCCGGTACATTTATTCGGACAGGTAGCTCAAATGAAAGCCATCATGGAGATTGCCCGGCGTCATAATCTTGCCGTTATCGAAGATGCGGCACAGGCGATAGGTGCGAGCCAGGATGGTATCAAGTGCGGCAATTTCGGTGATTGTGGATGCTTTTCGTTTTACCCGGCCAAGAACCTCGGCGGTTTCGGCGACGGCGGCTTGGTAACAACCAATAGAGAAGACCTTGCGCAGAAAATCAGGGCCCTTCGCGACCACGGCCAAAATCCCCGGTACTTCTACAAAATGATTGGCGGCAATTTCCGCCTCGATGGTATCCAGGGTGCCGTTCTTACGGTCAAGCTCAAATATCTTGACGGATGGAATGAAAAACGAAGGCAAAACGCCGCCGTTTATGACAGTCTCTTTGCCGATTCACCGGTCAAACCACCAAAGCTCTATGCAAACAACGTCAGTATTTATCACCAATACACGGTTACTGTGCCGGAAAGAGACAAGCTGCAAAAATTCTTGTCTGAGAACGATATCGGTTCGGCGATATTTTATCCCAAGCCGTTACACCTTCAGGAATGCTTCAGCGACCTTGGATACAGGCCGGGCGATTTTCCGATTGCCGAGCGGCTTTGTAATGAGGTTTTGTCCCTGCCGATTTATCCTGAACTTGTACCAGAACAAGTCGAATATGTTGGTAAAACGGTACTTAAATTTTATGGAATAATTTAAGAGCTGAAGTTTTGCAAAAGTTTGTTAGGACGATAAAATGCTGAAAGTAAGCGAAAATCCACCAATCATCTGGCCCCAGGTAGAATCGGTTCGTGAATTTGCCGGTCAATGGTGGGTTGCCCATACGAGAAGCAGGAACGAAAAGGCGCTGGCGCATGATTTAATCAGCAAAAATATCAGTTACTTTCTTCCGATGAGCTGGAAGGTTCGGCGTCGAAGCCGCAGAAAGATACGCTCGTTCCTGCCTTTGTTCAGCGGGTACTTGTTCTTCTGCGGCGAGGATGACCAACGGGTTGAACTATTGAAAACAAATCGTGTTGCGAACCTTATCGAAGTTCACGACCAGGAGAAATTACTCGACGATTTAGTCCAAATAGCCCATGCCCTTCGAACCGGTGCACCCCTGACACCGCATAATTACATCAAGGCAGGGGAACGATGCCGAGTTATAGCAGGGCCGTTAGTTGGCCTGGAAGGTATTGTGGTCACAACGCGGGGCGCTACACGCTTAGTGTTGCAGGTAGATATACTCGGCCAAGCCGCGAGCGTTGAGATAGATATCGATATGATAGAGCTTCTTGATCATTGATAAACAACGGATTTCGCGGATATGCTTTTCATTAAATAATCAATTATCGCAAAACGTAAAATTAAAAGAGACTAAAGTGAGCTAAAGTGACAGCTTTGCTTTCATTCTGAACGTAGCGCAGCGAAGTGAAGAATCTTTTTTTCGTTGGCCAGATCCTTCGGCTTCGCCTCAGGATGAGACTTACGTGTCACTTTAGGCACTCCACTAACGGGAGCTGATACAATGCAGATTTGTGTGGTTGGTATTGGTTATGTCGGATTGGTAACAGCGGGGTGCCTTGCGGAGGCCGGCAACAATGTCGTGTGTGTGGACAATGACGGAGAGAAAATTGCTCGTTTGAAAGATGGAGTAATACCTATTTATGAGCCTGGCCTGACTGAAATGGTCAAACACAACGAAAAGCTCGGCCGATTACACTTTACGACCGATTTGAAATATGGCGTGGACAATTCGCTTATTATTTTTCTTGCGGTCGGAACCCCATCGGCAGAGGACGGCTCGGCCGACATATCGGCAATCCTTTCAGTTGCCTCCGATATCGCCGAGAACCTCAGCGGCTATCGCATCATAGCAACGAAAAGCACTGTGCCGGTAGGTACACATAAGAAGGTAACGGACATAATGAAATCGAAGACCCAAACGCCGTTCGATTATGCCAGCAATCCGGAGTTTTTGAAAGAAGGCGCCGCCGTTGAAGATTTTATGCGTCCCGACAGGATAATCATCGGGACAACCGAACCGGAAGTTCAAAAAATAATGAAACAATTGTACAGCCCGTTTATGCGAAAGAGAAGCCGAATACTATTTATGGACCCTGCCTCTGCCGAAATGACAAAATACGCAGCCAATACAATGCTGGCAACGAGAATCTCCTTTATGAATGAAATCTCGGTACTGTGTGAGAAACTCGGTGCTGATATCGAGCGGGTAAGATGGGGGCTGGCGCAT
>JABUBO010000588.1_pt1 | contig 11921 bp, 12 predicted proteins | sample 7240361 | NCBI WGS metagenome assembly JABUBO01 (sample SAMN07256346, study PRJNA390944) | subsurface metagenome | isolation source: Methane hydrate marine sediment | place: Pacific Ocean: Eastern North Pacific, ODP site
TCATATCACTTCTTGTTGGAGTCTTTATTGGAATTGTATCTCAGATTGTAAGTTTTCTATTAGGAAATGAAATTATTAATCTGTTTATTTTTTTGTCAATTCCATTGTTCACAATTCTGTTTGATCTAATTATATCTATTCCATTATCTTCATTTCTAAACATCTCTTGCTTTCGTTTTGGGTTAGATCCAAATAATCTTGTAAATCCAATAATGACATGCGTTGATGATTTTCTTACTGTTTTTGGCTTTCTTCTATCTTTAATACTATTGGGGGTGCCTTAAATGGAATATTTCAAAAAGATTGTTAAAGAATCAATAGTAATTGTATTATTAACTTCTTTTTTGGGATTGATTTCTGGTATTTATTTATCAGATCAATATGATTTATTAAGATCAATTCCTATTTTTATAATGGTTATACCCCCATTAAATGCATGTATTGGTGATTTATCTACAATTTTGATATCTAAATTCACTACCTATCTATATATTGGGTCAATTCCTCCTAAAATTCAAAAATCTGAAACACTGAAAAATAATTTTATCGCATTATTAGTTACCGGAATTTTATCAGTTTCATTTTTAAGTATAATAAGTATTATTATTAGTCCTCCAAATTCACTTTCAACTCTTAACCCGGTTATTTATGCTTTCATTTTATTATTTACAATTGTAATATTATTTGCTGTATTTTTCGTGATATGCTTCATAAGTGCAATTTTTTTATTCAAACATGGAAAAGACCCTAATAATATCATGATTCCAACCTTAACTTCAACAGCAGATTTAATTACACCAATTATCCTATTAATAATTTTACAAATAATTTTACCAATCTTTATATAACAAAAATGAAAAATAATTTATGAGGAATCAATAAAATAAATGCCGAAACTAAAAAGATTCAAATATAAACCAATTTCTCTTAAAGAAATATTAATTGAAATGAAAGAAAATCTAGATCTAATGATAGATCTAGCTTATAGCGCCATACGATTCCAAAGTAAAGAGATTGCTAACGAAGTCGTCAAAATTGAAGAAAGAATTCATGAATTAGTTTTCTTAATCGACTTACAAGCAATGATGGCACATCCAGGACTACAAGATGCAAAAAGTATTGAGCTAATAGTAAGAGTAGGTTATGCTATAGACAAAATTTCTGATGCACTTGCAGATATTGCTAAAGTGACCTTTATTAATGATGAGATTTGGGTTTTTACACAATATCTGTGGGGATATATTCCTGAACCTATAATAAAGGTAATTATTTCACCTGAATCAGAGATTGCTGGGAGTTTAGTTGGAGAAATTAATTTTAGAGCAAAATTTGGGGTTGATTTAATCGCTATACGTAGGGAGAAACGGTGGATCTATAATCCAATTGCAGAGGAAAGAATTCTTGAAAATGATAGAATTTTAGTTAGAGGAGAAATGCCATCCTTGGTGCAAATTAAATCTTATTGTAAAGATGATGCGCCAATCTCTTTTAAATTTGAAGGGGATGAAAAGAAAAGTTCATTTGATATAAAACAACCAGAAATCGAAAGCATTATGCCTAAAATAAAAAATACATATATTCAAATGATTGATATTTCAGAAACTATGATACAACTTGCAATCTCTGCAGTTTTTTTTAATAACGAGGAAGTAGCAGAGGATGTTCTCGAAATGGAGGAACTTATGGATGGATTAAATATTATGTTCGAAAAACAAATATTAGAGTTAGCTAAATTTGTACCAAATACAAGGGATATAGTTGGTATTTTAAGAATTGGGTTTTGTTGTGAATTAATATCAGATGCCGCATCTAACATCGCAGAAATGATAATTAAAGGTTTTAAACCTCATCCAATTTTAGTAAAAGCAATAAAAGAAACCTCTGAAATTTTATTGAGAGAACAAGTTTCCTACCAATCTAGATTCAAAAACATCACTTATAATGAAATGCTAGATAAATATCAATTAGGTGTTCACATTATCGCTGTAAAGAGAGGAGATAATTGGATTTACGATTATAAACGTGATTTTAAATTTGAAGAGGGAGATTTATTAATAGGATTAGGACCTAAAGAAACAATTATTGAATGGCATAAACTTGTTAATCCAGAAAAATGTCAGATTTATTTTCATAAAAAAAAATAGAGGAAGATTTATATGTCGAAAGAAATTAATAAACGTTTTAATGATACAATGATTGAAATTTCAGAACAAATTAAAAAAGTTTCCGAACTAGTAGATAAAGTTATTATTTTAGATTTAATAAACTTAATTCTTGATATTCATAAAAATGACAATAGAATTTTCGTATATGGCGCAGGACGTTCTGGTTTTATTGGTAGGTGTTTTGCTCAAAGATTAATGCACTTAGGAATTAAGTCTTGTTTTATATCAGACGCAGTAACCCCTCAATACACAGAGAAAGATTTACTTATTATAATAAGTGGAAGTGGAGTAACCACAAGCTCTGTTGCAATAGCTTTGAAATCAAATAAAATTAGGGGTAAATTAGCTCTCTTTACGGCTAACCCTAATAGTATTATTGGAAAAATCTCAAATATTACCATAGAAATTAAAGGGAAAAGTAAAGATGTTGCTATGAGTGAAAAAAGTCTTGCTCCATATACAAGTCTTTTTGATATATCAACACTGTCTGTATTGGATTCAATTTGTGGAACATTAATGTTCCAATTAGGGATAACTGAAACTGATATTGATAAAAGGCATGCAACATTAGAATAAAATTTTTTCTTAATTCGATGGCTTTTTGTTAATTAACTTATGATATTCTCCCGTATCATCTGAATTTGTATTCGAGGTAGAAGGATTGAAATTGATAAAATCTTTTGAATTTTGCGCAATAAAAACGTTATCAGATGAATCCACTACAATTGCTACTCCGCAATCCACAGTGTTTTCAACCCAAGTAGCATTTAAAAAAGCTGAGCCTTGGTTATCTCCACTTTTTTCATATAATACAATATCTTACAAATTCAAAACCTTTTTTTTCTTAATGATTTATCCTCATAAAAAGTTTTTTAGAGAAAAAAAATAGGTCATAATTATGGTGTTGGAAAATTTAGAACCTAAAATTGTATGGTACATTTTTGAAAATATTATTGCTAAAACTCCGAGACCTTCTAAACATGAAGAAAGAATCCGTGAAGTGATAAAAGATTTTATATTAGAATCTGGCAAAACAAATAATAATGATTTTCAGATTTATCAAGATGGTGTTGGAAATATCCTAATCAAAAAACCAGCGACATCCGGACAAGAGTCAGTTCCATCAATAATGCTTCAAGCTCACCTCGACATGGTATGTGAAACAGATAAACCTGAAGGATTTGATTTTTTCAATAAAGGAATTCCAGTACGTATTCAAGAAAATAATGAATGGGTTTACGCAGATGGAACATCTCTAGGAGCTGATAATGGTATTGGCTTAGCATTTGCTTTAGCAATCCTAATTGATAAATCGATAGATTCTCATGGACCCATTGAAGTATTATTTACTGTGAATGAAGAAGATGGGTTTGATGGAGCAACTCATCTAGATCCTAAAACTCTTAATATAAAAAGTAAATTGATGATTAATCTAGATGGAGGACCTGCCGAAGTAGTTGTAATTGGTTCTGTTTGTGGACGAAGGGTGGGATTTTCAAAAAAATTTAATTGGATTTCCCCTGAAGAAAGTAATGAGCTTCAATTTTTTGAACTTTCATGCCAAGGATTATTAAGTGGGCATTCGGGAGAAGATATTCATTTACCAAGAGCAAATGCAATTAAAATAGTAGGTAGAATATTATCAATTCTTGCCCAAGAAATGAAAATCTATATCTGTAAATGGCAAGGAGGTACTAAAGGAAATGTTATACCAGCTAAATCTATAGCAAAATTTGGTATTAAATCAAAAGATCAAAAGGTATTTGATGAATTAATTAAAAAAGAAATTGCATCGATTAAAGATTATTATGAAAAATTTGAGCCTAACCTAAAAATCGAATATAAACAATCTCTTCCAGACAATCACCTTTCAGAAGAAGGTTCACAGATATTATTATCTACCGCTCATTTAATCCCTAATGGTGTTCTTAAAAAGTCTCACATTTATGAAGGATTTGTAGAAAGTTCGAACAATTTTGCTATTGTAGATACTGAAAAAAATGACGAAATTATTTGGCTTTATCCGCGTAGTATATTAAGAAGTGAATTGGATTCTTTTTGTGTTTCAATGAAACAATTAGGGAAATTGGGGGGTTGGAAAGTGTTTTTAAGGCCTGTGTTACCCGAGTGGTTACCTAATTTAGAATCTAAGTTCTTAAAATATGTTGTTAAGCAATATGAGAATCTTATAAAAAAACCAGTAATAACTAATGTCATTCATGGTGGATTAGAGACTGGAATGATTAGCACTAGGATAAATGGTCTTCAAATGGTTTCTCTAGGTCCAACAATCGAAGGCTTGCATTCGCCGAGTGAGAGATTAAAAATCTCTGATGTAGGATTAATATATAACCTTTTAAGATTAATTATTAAGGAGCTTAATGGTTTTTAATGATGGCACCTCACAGGTGAAAAGCTCAATAAGCACCCACTTACAAGTGTTTAAGCTTATTTCATAGTCATCATTATTATTTTTTTGAAATCTCTTCAAATTCAATATTTTCGGAGAGTCTTACTAATCCAGGCTCTTTTTTATCGATTATCCCAACATACCAATTAGGTATATTATTACTAGTCAAGCGGTTTGAGAATTCCTCAACGTTATCTGCATCAACCGAAAGAAGCATCCCCCCCGCAGTTTCTGAAGCCTCACATGAATCAAGGTGATAATTGAAATCTACAGAAAGTTCCTTTGCATATTTTATGATCGGAACTTTTTCAATTAGCGCGGAAAGATTTGTACCCTCAAGCATTTCTCTAGTATGACCTGCAAGTCCAAAACCAGTTACATCAGTCATTGCATGAATAAATGAAAAATCATCATAGGAATATATTGTTTTTACAACATTTTTATTTGAAGTAATCATTAATTCGATGGCATAATCTATTGAACTTTTTAACTCATTAGTTGAATAAAGTTCTAAAATTTCAGGAGTATTTTTTAATATTCTATAAGCAGCCATTACTGGTTGAAGACCTGTTGGCTTAGTAATTAATAGTTTATCGCCTTTTCTTAGACCCTGTTTTTTAATTAATTTATCCTTTTCCACAAATCCAGACGCTCCTCCACCAATAAGTGGCCATTCACAGTAAATAGTATGTCCACCAGTTATTTTTGAATTGATTTTTTTCATAAAATTGTTTATTCCATTCATAATCCCTTCTGCAATTTCCATAGGCATTAAAGTTTGCAACGCTAAAAAGACAAACATTCCATTTATCTGAGGGACGTTCATAGCAAAAACATCATTGGTTACGTTACACGCTGCAATTTCTCCCATAATCTCTGGCTCATCTACAATAGGTGTAAAAATGTCAATATTCTCTAGTAAAAATAAATTGGTATTCGGAACAGAAGTGATTGAACAATCTTCAGTAAGACCTTGAAGTCCCACTTTCTCTAATAACTCCTTCAATTTATTTGGACCTAATTTACATGATCAACCGAAAATTTTTACCTGTTGAGTTAATCGATACTCTTCTTTACTTTTCAACTCAACCTCCTTTTCTTTTTCAATATTATAATTAAACATAAATAAAAAATGTTAAAAAAAACACTTTCTAAAATAAATTAAGCTTTTTTTATATAAATAGTAAATTTATACGGATCATTCACTTCTTGAAGATCCAAAATGTCATGCCCCTCATTCTCTAAAAACTCTACTATATTTTCTTTAGCCGGTAAAAAATCCCCAATAAGTTTCAAAGTTTTTCCAGATCCCATAGGTTTTAATTTTTTCTTCGTTAAAAATAAGGGCATTGGACATGATTTTCCTTCTACGTTTAATTCATCATCCGAATCCAATTTAATCCCTCTAATAATTTAAAATGTGATATGATTTTCACTTTCACAGACTGCTTGAACAATCTCATGCATTCCAACAATCTTGGCACCCTCAACCAAATGTTCTTGCTTAATCCCACGAGATTTACAACAAACTCCGCATACTATTACTTTCAATCCTTCTGAAATCGCACTTTCTAAATATTCTAAATGATTAGGATATTCATTTGGATTTTGTTCTTTCAAACCAACATATATTCCATCTTGCATTAAAGTAAGTGTTACATCATTACCATCTAATATCGCAGTTAGTGCAAACCTAAGAGCAGTATATGACTTTTCCCTTCCATATGGTGATTCCATTATCATAACTGAAATTCTTCCCATAATTTAGAATTCCTTATTTAATTTTTAATTCAAATTAATCAAATTTAATTACATTAAATAAAAATAAGAAGATTTATTAATTTTACTTTGAATATTTATTAGAAAAACTAATATCTTGATTATATTTAACCTTTATTTTCAAAAATAAAATTCCAAAATTTTTTTGAAACTTTATTTAATTTGCTTCCTTTATTTTTGATAAAATATAATTCTCTTCTTAAAGGAGGTATATTTGAAATATTTATTATTTTAATTAGTTTTGCATCTTCTGCTTTTTTGGCACTCATCTCACTAATGATTGATATATCATTTGATTTACTTACTGCAGAAATTATTGATTCATTGCTTGTCATTTCTAACAATTGATTTAATTTATCATACTTTTCTAAATTTTCCATAGCAAATTGTTTTGTACCAGAACCATCTTCACGGGAAATATAAGGATATTTAATTAAATCCTCAAAAAGGACTTTTCCTTTATTAATTTTAACCAAATCGTGATCAAGAGCACAAATAAAAACTAAATTCTCAGTAAAAATTGGAAAATATTCAAATTTTTCTCGGTCCTCCTTTATAAAACTCCCAATTGCAGCAAATTGTACCTGCTTATTTTTTAGATCTATTAAACTCTGCTTACTATTTTTTATCCAAATATTGATTGTAACATTAGCATACTTATTCTTAAAATCTGCAATAAATTTTGGTAATATATGATTTCCGGGAATAGTTGAAGCAGAAATGGATATTGTTCCCACAAGTTCTTTACTGAGATTAAATATTTCTTTTTGACTTTTATCAAATAAGGACACTATATCCTTTGAATATTTTAATAAAATTTCGCCTTGTTTAGTCAATTTGAATGTTCTTGTACTCCGATCAATAAGATTACACTTAAAATAACTTTCCAAATGCTCAATTTGTTGAGATAAAGCACTTTGAGTTATCGAAATTTTATCTGCAACATTAGAAAAACTTTTCTCTTCAGCTAATAAAATAAAATGGCGTAAAAAATCAATTCTTAAGGACAAATTATAATCAATTTATTTGTTATACATCTTATGGTATATTTTTCGGATTTATTAATTTTTCTAATAAAAACCTGAATAAGAATTAATATTTAGATCTTTATTTTATAATTAATGATCTTAAAATCTTCAAGTTCTTCACATCATTAGTTTTATCTTTTGAATTTTTTGGGGTTTCTAGAATACCAGGATAATCATTAAAACGTTCATCATTTAGAAAAAATCCGAATGGTTTTTTTCCAATTTTCCCTTGTCCAATATGGGTATGCCGGTCAACTCTGGAACCCAATTCGTTCTCAGAATCATTGAGATGAAAAACAAATAAATATTCTAATCCAATAGTGTTATCAAACTCATCCCACATTTTGTTATAACTTTTTTCAGTTAAAAAGTCATAGCCAGCTGCAAATACGTGGCAAGTATCAAAACACACACCTATTCTATTTTTATCTTTAATTTGGTCAATAATAATTTTCAGATGCTCAAATTTATATCCAACATTATTACCTTGCCCTGCCATAGTTTCTAAGCAGACTGTAGATTTATATTCTGATGTTTTTTTGAATAGGATATTTAAATTATTAGCAATTCTTTTAAGAGCATCCTCTTCAGTCTCACCCTCTTCCTTACCAGTAGCAGTCCCAGGATGTAATACAATATATTCTAATCCTAATGACTCGGCTCGATTAATCTCAATTTCCATTGAATCAATTGATCTCTGTAAGGTTTCTGGATTATGAGCCCCTAAATTAATTAAATATGATGTATGAGAAAAAATAGGCCAGATAATTTTTATTTCTTTTCTAGTTTCTTTGAAAGTATTAAGATCATCATCCGTTAATGGTTTTGCAGCCCATTGGCGATTAGATTTTGTAAAAATTTGAATTGATTCGCAATCAATCTCGTTCCCTCTCTCGATTGCCTTAAATATACCGCCAGCTATAGACATATGAGCTCCAATTCTCATGAATAAGAACTTATTATTGAATAATATAAATATTACTAATAATTGGAAATAAGTAAGATTAATAAGAAATTAAAATAAATAAGATAATTTTGGTGAATTATTATGGGAATAGTCGGTAAAAAACAATCGATTTGTCGATTTTTAGGATGGTTAATAATTCTAATTGGATTTATTTTTACTCTAATAATCGATTCATTTTATTTAGCGAATCCATTATTTATTATAGGTCTGCTTCTAATTATTTTACTTGCTTTTGTAACATTAAAATTTCCTTATGATTTAATTAAAAATCATAGACTTTTTTTTTGTGTGATTTCTTTCACTGTAGATATGATATTTAACATAATAATTTTCCCTTTTACAGATAGTCAAGAATATTTCATAAAATACAATCCAATAATTATTGCCAATGTTTTATTATTTCTAACGTGGCACTTTACATTATCAATAAAGAAAAAAGAAAAAATTGCATATGTAATCCTTTTTTTGACATATTTAATTCTTTCAATTATTTTTAAATTAGATTTACTAACCGGACAGTTTAATATTAACATTTCAATCCCAATTATTATTTCAACTGCGGGATTTTCTTGTAATTTCATAGCGGAAACAAGCATGAGAAAAAAAGGCTTAATGAAATATATTTAAAAAATTATTCACATAATCTATTACACTCGGAGATTGAATTTTTCTTTTTAATATTAAGGGGTAGTTCCTGTTAGATATTATAGTTCGATTTTAAAAAATTTAGACAAAAATATAAAAATCTTAAAAATTATTCATTAATTAAGAGTATTTAGATAGATAATAAATTAAATGTGATAAAAGTTCCCGTTAAGTCATATCCTATTAAAAAAAATGATGTAAGAGTTTATTTGGTACTGTATTTTATACTTTTATCCTTTGGAATTATTACCTTATGTTTTATTTTAATTTCTTCCATTTCATCATTTTTTCTTCTCAATTCGATTTTTTACATGGGATGGGGGCTTGTGGGCATAACTGTTTATTTTTCTAATCCTGAAAAATTTTACTTAATGTCTATTACTATATGGAAAAGAAAAAAATATAGAAAACAGCGTGACCAACTACTTGGCAAGGGTTTTTTTATGGATTGTTTTAGTTGTGGGAAAAATTTTAAAAATCAAAATTTTAATTATTGCCCTTATTGTGGATCACTCTTATAATAATTATTTTAATTATAAAAAAGATTAAATTGATTGAATAAAAAAAAAGTTTTGCTTTTCCCAATAAAAGAATGTTGAGCTTATCAATAAAATTTCTACCTAATAATATGTGAAATCAAATGTTATCCAATTTTTTTTGATGGCAGAAACAATTATGAACAAAAGTGGGATAATGAAATATATAAAATAATTCCATAATAATATACATTGCATTAAAAATATATATTTCATTGAGTTAATCTTAAAAATTTCAATAATTTTATTTAGTATGATATAGTTGTTAACATTTTATGTCCGATGAAGAAAGAAAGAGAAATCAAGACGTTGTTTTACGTTTATTAGAAGAAAAATTAAAGCAAGAGAACATAAATTTAAAAGACATTCAAAGATTAGTGCTTATTGATAAAGAAGGTGATATTTATTCGGAAAATTTTGAAGATATCTTCTTTATTTTAACTAAAAATAACACTACTATTTTATTAGATGCATCTTTTCATGCGGAAAATTCAGATGTTTATTTTCTTCTTATGCATGGCGCGTTGTATAAACATCTATTTAAGAAAGATTACGGCGGATTAATCCTTGTGTGTTATGAAATTAAGCAAGAAACAGTCAATCAAGCTGAAAATCAAGGAATAAAAGTTATTACTGAAAGAATCTTGAAAAAAGATTAGTATTATAAAAATTATTTTTTATATTTATATCCTATGTTTTCAATTACTTTTTGAACTATTTCTAAAAAATTATTTTTCTAATTTTTTCCAAATTGAAGCTAAATCTTCCTTTTTAATATTAAAGGTTAATCCTGTTGGTTCTGATGGTTCAGCTCTGAAAAATTCAGGTAAATCATTCATATTATCCGTTATCCCTGCCCGTTTATTGAATTCTAACTCTCTCTTTATAATATCCTTGCCAAAATTCATCACATCACTTGCGGACATGTCCCAATCAAACATTGCATTTAATAAATTCGCAGCATAACTCATATTCTCCCAACTTGGTCCAATAAAATAACAACATCCTATAGCATCTAAAACCGCAGTAAAAACTTGTAATTCATAAGATAATTCTATTTTCATATTAGGATCAATTAATTCACCATAATCCTTATTTACTCTAGCCTTCCTTCCATAAATTGCAGCTCCTGCAGTGTGATCTGCCCCCATTGGTGATGTGCTGAAAGTAATAGCCATTGCTTTAAAAACTCGAGGGTCATATGCTGAAATTGCTTGTCCCTTAACTTGAGGAATTCTTTTTACACCTAAAATAGTCCCTGCATGAACAACACCATTCCCATACAGAAATCCTGTTTCTGAACCATTTCGTATTTCATTTAATATGGATTTAACTGCTTCTGCATCACCCCATTTAATTTTTCCCGATTCCATTGCTACTCCCATTGTTGCCCCAAATTCAATTGTATCAACACCAACATCATCACAGAGATGATCAATTTGTGCTAGCTCATCCAAATCTCCAATTAATAAATTAGAACCATTCATTACAATTGTTTCATATTCAAAGCTGGAAGTAATATGATTACCATTTTTATCATTAAAAAGATTTGAACATCTTATTACGCAAGTTGGAGAACACGCAAGCCGATTTTTTCCTTCCCTTTCTTGGATGAGTTCAATCAATTTTTGACCTGTTATATTTTGAATTTTGTCAAAACTACCCGATGAAAAATTCTTAGTGGGAAGTCCTCCTAAACTATTCATTAAATCAATCATTATTGCAGTTCCATAAGTGGAAAATTTTACCCTTGTTTCGACTAAATTTTTTGCAAACGGTCTTGCGACCTTGGTAAATCCATCAAAATCATGAAATTTAATTTCAGTTGTCTTACTTGGAAAAGAAACCACCGCTTTAATTCCTTTTGAACCCAAAACAGCGCCCAGTCCCCCTCTCGCAGCATGACGACTAGGATAACCTTCTAAATCTATTGAAGAGATCGAAGATGCTTTCATTTTATATTCTCCAGCAGGTCCTATTGAATAAACTCCAATTTTTTCTCCGTATTTTTCTTTTAAAATTTCAGCGGTTTCATAGGTTCCCTTACCTTTTAAGAAATCACCTGGTATTAACTCTGCGGTTCCATCCCTTATTACCAAAACTCTCAAAATATCTGAAATTCCTTCAAAAATCAGGGCTCTTACACCCTGTCTTGCTAATATCATAGCTGAGTTTCCACCAGTGTTTGCTTCTTTTATCCCATTCGTTAATGGGCTTTTCGCCCCAATAGACGTCCTAGCAGAACAAGCCGCTGACCCCCCTGTGATTAACCCATTTGTAATAATTAATTTATTCTCTTCTCCTAAGGGATCACATTTTGGTGGCACTTCTTCAGAAACAACTAAGGATGTTAATGCACGACCTCCAACTCGATAAAATTTAGAATCAACG
>JABUBO010000589.1_pt1 | contig 11910 bp, 5 predicted proteins | sample 7240361 | NCBI WGS metagenome assembly JABUBO01 (sample SAMN07256346, study PRJNA390944) | subsurface metagenome | isolation source: Methane hydrate marine sediment | place: Pacific Ocean: Eastern North Pacific, ODP site
AGCAGCGGGCGGATGGAACGCCTGGACGGGAATGAAAGAGCTGCAGCTTGATTGTGTAGTTACTTTTTACCAGCCGGATGGTAGTTTCTACCTGACCGAACAGAGTCATGTGGTTTATCCCTGGTCTAATTCTATCCGGATTTCAGCCCGGGAACCGCAGGGTGCGTTTGCCTGGCAACTATCGAAAGGAAAGTTCGACGTATTGCAGGACAGCGGGCAAAGTCAAGCCTTGCCGGTTGTAATCGGCAGCAGACATTATGCGGAAATGATATTGAGTATTATAACGATATCGGCACATTTTTTAGATGAGTCGGTTGGGTTTAGCAAAGAGGCCACGGCGCTCAAAATCCAGGGACAATGGTATTACCCAATTACCAGACGAAGCAGACCGGTTGTCGGGGCTGAACTCGAACCCGAACCCGCTCGTCCTTTGTCTAAGGCTGTTTTCTATCAGGACAGAGACAGAGGATTAGTCGATATGATTTTGTTTGACTATATGAGTGGAGATGATTTTTTAGCGGTTCGCGGTTATGACTATACCGAAGTTGAAAAAGAGGGCGTGCGCGTTCCTGTTAGGATAGAGATATTTAGAACCGATGCCCGCGGCAATTTGCAGGGGCGACTGGTTAAAATAGATTATCATACATTAGGACGCTCAAAGTAGAATAAAAGAAGGTCGGGCTGTTCGGCCCGACCTACTTTTGTAGCTAACTTTCTTATCTTTACTCTACTGTTCGTTATCTGCGCAGCCCACCCTCGCGACGTCGTTTTCTTATCTTTTCTGTTTTACTGTTGCCGCATTCTGGGCATCTGTCTGCAAAATCGTTAGGAACGCTGCCCCTAAGAAAAACTATCCCACAATCCAGATTTCCACATTTTTCAGCTCTGTAGATACTTTCCTTGCCGCACTTTTTGCAAACCAGCGCCGGTGCAGATGAGGACATAGGGTCGGCGTGTTCCTCTATATATTTGAAGTAAGCCCTTTTGCCCATCTGATATGCAGCTTTGCAGTCCGGATTCTGGCACTTGACCCAGATAGTCTCCTCGGGCGAAATGCTGTTGATGCCGCGGCTTCTGGGACTTCCTGGTTGCTTTTGTTGCATTATCTTCTGCTGCTGTATCATTTGAAAGGCCGCCATAATTTCGGTTAGATGCTCTTTTGGCAGGGCAATATCCACGACCATTTTTCCATTGCCGGCCTTACCTGCAAAAACGATATTGCTCTTGGTGGGAAAATCCATTTGTGGTATTGGCACAGGTACCATAGCCGTCGCCATCTTGAACAATCGCAGAAAATTATAGGTCACCACGAAATCAGCTTTATCTGCTTCCGGCAGTAACGTCAAAGCTGTCTTCATTTCATCGCCAATTTGTTTTGGGCCGCCGGCTTTTACCTGGTCAATCAGCTCACGTATCGCCGAGTTTGCATCGCTGCCGATGGTACAAACCCACAGCCCATCAACCATACCCCATCGGTAATCAAACCCGCCGCCGTACATAACATTTATCATTTGTCCCTGCGGTGAGTTGGCATCCGTTGATTTCATCGTGAACTTCGCCGAATCTATTGAAACGTCTTTGTAACGGTCAACGCCCCGCTGTATCGTAAAGCTGGTTTCTATTCCCATGTCCTTATAAAAATCCATAATACCGCTGGTGTTCATCATCTGCATAGCTTCGTCAATGAGCCGGTTGAATTTTTCCTTATCCTTGACCGCTATAACATACTTAGCTACAAATGGCGGCTTGGTCTTGATATCTATCGAAGCTGAACACGCTATCGGCCCACCAACACAGTCAGTCGCATCTGCCGCAAGAGCTTTCATCCTGGCGATATCCTTGGTGGTCATATTTTCACCGGCCATAACGGCAAGCAAATCGATACTCTTGATGTTGAGCTCTTTCCAGAAAGGTGTGTTTATTTTGGATGCGAAATTCATCATCGCCCCATCTTCCAAATACCCCAAGAGCTTATTCTCCTTCGCCGCTGAGGCATCTGCGACGAACATATTTGCCATATCCGTCCCGTGGACAGCAGAGATGGTTTTGGTGATATTCAAAACATTGGGTTTTGGTTTGATTGCTATACTCAGGTATTGTGTTTCTTTCATCAACGTCTCAAGAATGCTGGCATACATATTCATTATATTCTCTATGTTCATCATAGGTGGTGTGTTCGGGTCTTTGGTTTTGATGTTTTTCATGTTTGTTTTGAACTCTTCAATTTTGCCAGACACTACGTTCCCGAAAGTCTTGGAGGCCTGTTGTACATTACCGTATGCCCAGATTGGTTCTGTCATAGCCAGTTTTGCCTCAGTGGCATCGAGGGTACTGGCAAGTCCCGCTGCTTTGGTGGCTGACATCACTTTTGCCATCACGACCAGCTTGTCGTAGTCATTGGCCCAGCTTATGAGCGCATAGTTGCCAACCTGTGTAACCAGCATAATGGGTGTCCCGTTGCTTGTGATTTTAGAGATGCCTTTCTCGTCCGGCTGGCTGCAATTGGGATTACCGCTGATAAGCTGTCTATAATCTGTAACGGAAACAAGTGCACCAATGAACAGCTTTGAAACTGGATTGGTTTGGGTCGGTTCGCCGGGTGGAATTGCGCCAAATATCACAAAACTACCATTCATATTTACACCATTTAGCTCCGGACTGCCTAAGACCTTGGCTAATTGCGTCCGAGCCAGTATCGAGAGCCCCATAGGCATAGGCGAGACGCCGGCCAAGAACTGGTCTATTTGACTTAAAGTATATTCAAAATGATTCACCCGTATGCAAAACAGACTCTCGGCCGGTGTCATCTTCAACAGTTGGTCATCTGCGGGCTTTGCCGAACTTTGCGCCTGTAGTCCTGTGGCAAGGACAAGCAGAATCAATAATCCTATTGAAGCAGCATTTCTCAGACATCTTGAATTAAACATTCTTTAGGCCTCCATAAGTTAACGCTGGCAAATTCGTTTCATACAAATCTTAGACTGTGCCTTACAGTTTACATAACGCTTATTCTATCGGAAAATTGCAAAAATAATTAACATAAATAAAAAAAACTAATAACTGTAGATTACGACAACACCAGCGATATGTTAGCACAGAATACTTTCCTGGCGATAAGCCCGAACAAGAAAAGCTCATCCCGCACCAATTAGGCATGAGCCAAAGCTCAATTGGTGCGGGACACAATTTTTATCGGTGTCCACGAAAATTTTCTATGGGAGCTGTTATTTTGTCTATATTGGTATTGCGGTGATTATCGGCCCTGAATAAGGAAGCGGTTCTGAACAAGCTTTACAAGAGTTAAAAAAAGTTAAGCGAGCAAGGCATTAAACCGATAAATTTCCGAGTTAAGGTGTGTTTTTTGCGGTTTAGGGGTTTAGGACAGAGAAAAGCTCGATATTTCTGGAAGTTTGCTGCTATGGACAGAAGTCAGAGGACAGAGGACAGAAGTCAGATGACAGAGGACAGAAGTCAGAGGACAGAGGACAGAAGTCAGACTTCTGACTTCCGACTTCTGACTTCTGTCTTCTGCATTCTGCTACTTTTTTTGTCTCTTTCATCCGGTTGCGGCAATAAGTTTTTTGACCCAACACAGGTAGGCAGATTCCGTCCTGTTCCTGCAGTCAATATAATTTTGGATTCATTGGGGGTGGCTGAGGAGGCGCCGGTTGCCTGGGAGGATGCCGAAGAGCCGCTGGCCATAGATACTGTAGCGATGGAGTCTGACTACGCGTTCAGAGCAGGTGATATTATCAGTGTAGCTATCTTCGAACTACTTCAAGATGGTATTCAATTTGTAAATAATTATGTTGTTACTGAAACCGGCAGGGTATCCATACCGGAGGTCGGTATAGTAAAAGCGGCGGGATTGACAGAAATACAACTTGAAGAAGAGATAAAGCAAATTCTTTCTCCGGGCATATTGAAGAATCCGTCGGTTATCGTAGCTTTAGCCGGCTCCCAGCAGCGCGCGTTTTCGATATTAGGTGATGGTGTGCCTCTTCCGGGCAGGTACTCTATTCCAAGATATGATTTCAGGCTGACCGATGCGCTTGCGACAGCAGGAGGGCCAAGACAGTTTAATGTAAGCTATATTTACGTATCACGCTTTGTTGGGGACAAAAGGAACAAAGGATATGAGCCTCTTAAACAGGGGCTTGATGGGCTTGAGCTGGAGGTTATTGAGCCTGAGACCACCAGGATGTCGCGCAATATACAGCCCCGGCGTGCCGAGGTCCGGCCTCGTGCACAATATCAGTGGCCTGAAAGTAAAGTGGTTATATCTTCTTCTGAGATGGTAACGGATTGGGAATCGGCCGGAATACCGAAAGCTTTTGAATGGCCGAGCAATCGCACACCCAGCCGGATGGATACCCAGGGTGCAAGGGAATCATCCACTATGTTGGCTGCTCCGGAGACGATGGATGAACCGGTAAGTGTCAAGGACATATTGAAAACATTGGATGAGCGCTCTCGTCGTGAACAAAAGTGGTTAAATGAGCGAATAAATGTCGAAAACGCATTGGATACATTCAGGGAGCTGGTTCGTTTCGAAGAGAGAGTAGTAGATGAGCGAATAAATCATCGGGACACACTGGCATCGTCACCCGTACCGGCTGCACCGAAGCCGATGAGTGAGCCGTTGGATAAAGAGGGACCTGGGCGTATTAAGTGGATTTTCCAGAACGGCAACTGGATTTCTGTTCCTGCTCAAACCGTTTCACCAAAGCCGACAGAAGAAAAAGAACAAACAGGTCATATTGAGTGGATTTACCGGAACGGCAAATGGATTCCTGTTCAAGTCGGTACGCCAAAGCCACCAACACCGATAGAGCCGGTAAGACCGGATATTAAAATTGAACCTGTAGAGAAACCGTTTGTTCCATTCGAAGAGCAGGCGCCGCCGGGTTTAGAACGTGAGCCCGGTGCCGGGTCGCGCCTTATAAGGATTCCGGCCGACAAGCTGCTTGCAGGTGACACCCGATATAATATCGTGATAAAGCCCGGCGATACTATTCATGTTCCTGTTGATATTGTTGGCGAATTTTGCATAATGGGCAATGTCAACCGTACTGGGTACATTCCTATTACGGGCCGACCAATGACTTTGAAGATGGCTATTGCTGCTGCGGGCGGGTTGGGACCTTTGGCCTGGCCGAGGCGCTGTGAAGTGGTACGAAGGATCGGCAGGAAGAAAGAAGAAATAGTAATGGTGGATTTGGATAAGATCACCAGCGGTGAGCAGCCGGACTTCTTTATAAAGCCGAATGATTTAATCAATGTCGGCACACACCCAACCTCCAGATGGCGCGCAATTCTGCGAAATGCTTTCAGGGCCACTTACGGGTTTGGTTTTGTTTATGACCGTAATTTTTCAGATAGAGATTTCGGCACTCGCAGGCCTGTCCCCAGTTGGTTCTAATAAAGGTGTAGGGCGAAAACCGCAGAACAGTGGGGCTCCACAGTTCTGCTTTTTGCTTTTTAGACGTTAGCTTACACTATGGTGGACAACATCACCTCTTCTATTGCAGAGGGACCTGATTTCGCAAAGAGTTGCAAAATGGGAACCCAAACACAACAAATAAGTACTCCGCGTCAAAAACAACAGTGGCGCGAGCTCGGGCTGCATCATTACATTAGGATATTGATAATAGGAACACTGTTTTGCTATCTTTTTCACAATGAGATTCAAACAATCGTCCACAGATGGCTCACTGATAGCAGCTGGTCGCACGGTTTTCTAATCCCGATATTCAGTTTATACTTCATCAGCCAGCACAAGAAAGAAATACTTTGCTCCGCTCAGAATGACGAGCTGAAGCCAAATTACCTCGGCTTGTTTTTTCTGATTTGCGGGATTTTGTTCTATCCTTTTAACATCGTTCAACTCCAATACGGATACCTAAGGCCCATCGGCATGATAGCGACACTTGGCGCGATTGTATTGTTTTTGGGCGGATGGCGTTTGGTCAAATATACGTGGCTGCCAATCGCTTTTTTAATTTTTGCTGTGCCGCTGCCGCGCAGATACTATGTTAGTCTGACTATGCCGATGCGTCATCTTGCTGCTTCTGTAGCAACGGCATTGCTTAATTTAGTCAGCGGAATGGAAGCTACTGTCAGCGGTGTGGTGATAGACGTGATTTATAAAGGTCAACGGCTGGAGCCTCCGCTTAATGTGGCCGAGGCATGCAGTGGAATGCGCCTGCTGATGGCCTTCTTGGCTTTGGGCGTTGCTATGGCGTATTTCCACTATCGGCCCATGTGGCAGCGACTTGTCCTGTTGGGCAGCACGATACCCATCGCGATATTCTGCAATATTGTGCGAGTTACAATTACCGGTTTTATTTATGTGCTGGTACATCCTAAGTACACTCAGGGCATCTATCATGATGGGCTTGGATTAGCGATGCTGCCGTTGGCATTTGGCTTATATGGTTTTCTTGCATGGTTTATGTCGAGTTTGTTTATTGAAGAGGATATTGTGGTTCGCGGGCATGACACGTGATGTGAAGACACAGATTACACAGGCTAAAACAGATTAATACAGAATATGAGATACAATATACGAGTTTATTTACAGCCGGCCTTTTTGATATGTGCAGCGGTTCTTGCAACGGCTGGGGCCGGTATGTCGATAGCTATAAAAAGTTTTGGAGTGTACTTAAATAAGGAACCACTGCCGTTGAAAAAAACGTTGGACCTTTTGGACGAAAATGATTTGGTTTCTTACAAAATAATATCAAAACTCAAAATAGAGAATGAGAAAATAGTCAAAGCATTAGGAACCGAGGATTATATTCAGTGGATTCTGGAAGACACCGATGCGGCAGCTAATAGTGCTGTTGAGAAATGTATGTTGTTTATTACTTATTACCAGCTTCCTGACAGGGTGCCGCACGTGCCGGAAGAATGTTATGCAGGCGGAGGCTTTCAGAGATTGGCATCCGATAGTGTAACGTTGGAAATAAACAACAATGCCGGGTTTGATAAAAAAATCCGGGGAAAACATCTTGTCTTTGGTAGTACAAAAGCCAATCTCTGGCAGAGGGGTGGAAAATTTCCGGTTTTATACTTATTTAAGGTCAATGAAGATTATGCGGCTTCCAGAGAGGAAGCTCGAATAGCTTTGAATAAGAACCTTTTCCGCAAATCTTCGTATTTTTGCAAGGTTGAGCTGGTTTTTAACCAGACGTTGATTCCACCAAACAAAGAGCAGGCAGTTAAAGCGGGCGAAAAGCTCCTGGCTGTGATTTTGCCTATTTTAGAAACGAAGCACTGGCCCGATTGGGAAAAGTAAAGCGTTCGTCTCGGCGCTCGTCGGTGTGGGGCCCGCCGCGGCCCGGAAGGCCGAAGCCGCAGCAGGATGATATGCGAAGGAAAATCCGAAATACAAAATATCCAATACGAGGTTAATTTATGGCAAACAGGAGGTTAAACAAAAAAGTTGCACTGATAGGCTCGGTGATTTTTGTAGTTGTTGCCTTGGTGGCCATTTTGGCGATTCTGAATTTGAGTAGAGACCCGGAAGAATATATCAAAGACGCCGAGGCCGCCCTACAAGCAGCACGTCAGGCGACGGATGAACAAATAAAACAACAAAACTATGACAGGGCCCAAAGCAGTTTTCGCGGTGCATATGCGAGTGCAAAGACCAACCCGCTCAGAGAAGAGGTACTTTTCAAAATGGTGGATATGTACCTCGAAATTAAGGAATGGCCCTTTGCATTAGGATGCTGGGACGAAATAATAAGGATAGACCCGAACAATGTGAAAGCTCGTTTCGGCCGGTTGAAGTACCTTTACATAATGGCTGATAGCGGTGCACGTCTAATGTCTGTCGGTAATGCGGGTCGAATTTGGCAGGAGGTGCACAAGCAGGCGTCAGAATTTTTGAAAGTGGCGGAGAATGCGGAGCTGCTTATGGAAAATACGGCCGGATGGGATGTCTTCGAGACAGAGTCAGAAGTCAGAAGTCAGGAGCTCCTGGGGCCGTATTTATATCTGATAAGCGGCAGAGCTGTTCTTGAAATGGCATCTTTGGGGGCAGTAACTAACAGGGACGAATCGCTTGCTCAGGCAGTTGATGATTTGAAGAAGATTCAGGAGCTTGAGCCAAATAATATCGATGCCTATTGGTATTTGGCGAGGGCGGCTGTCACAAAAGGGGAAATTTTCGCTTCACGAGGTAACGTTGAAGAAAGAGACAATGCTACAAAGCAGGCAACGGCGCTTTTGGAGCAGGCAGTTCAGATTGCAGGGACCGAGCCACTCGTCTCGGCGAAGGCCCGAGCCGTAGCCGGGAAGGCACACATTAATCTTCTTGCACTGAAGCTTATGCTTGCTAAAAGCAGTCCCGATAAAATCGGGACGCAGGTGAATGAGCGGATTCGGGCACTCGAACCGGAGTATTTGTCGCTTGTGCGCAACTTTGGCTCCAGTGCAGAGGCGTTTGCTGCAATTTCTCAATTCTATTCGGTCTATTCGGCCTATTCAGGTCCTCGGCTGGTACCCGAAAATCTTGACAAGGCTATTGAAGCCATTGAACAGGCGAATAAATTGGACGAGAATAATGTAGCTTATGCGATAAATGCGGCTAATTTGCACTATCGCAGGTTCACTATTTATAGGCAAAAGCAGCAGATAGAAAAAGCAATAGAAACAGCAAAGAACGCACTGACTTTGCCGGATGCGCAGGATGCCCCCGGTCCACGACATCAGGCTAAGATAAATAACAGATTTATTCTGTATGCTTTTCTCGCAAATTGCTACATCGAGGAAATACTTGAGCCTTGTGAGCCGCAGAGCCAAGCGCAAACCGACCTTTTGCTGAGGGGTGCTGAGCAGGCTGTGCACGAGATCGAGCAGATTTCCGGCAGTGGTGAAGAGCCGCTGGTTATTAAATGGAGAGGAATGCTTGAGCTTGCAAGGGGCAATAGAGAAGACGCCATCAGAAAGTTATATGAATCTTACGAGAAACTTAAAGCCCTTAAACCACCTGAGCCACCCTGGCCCAGTGAACCACAATTTGCGCAGCTTTCGTACACTCTTGCGAAGATTTTTGAGGACACTTATGAAGTTGGAGCGGTCAGAGAATTTCTGATAAGCGCGCTCAATTCAGGAATTGGCCAGACCAAACCTGAAGCGCATTTGGACTATGTTGATGTTATTTTGGAGTTCAATCAGTGGCCGGACGCCATACAGACCATAAATGCTTTTGAAGAGTATTTCGGCCCCAATGAGAGAAGCCAGGAGCTTCGCATCAAGGCTTATATTCTCGCAAAGCAGTTTGATGACGCTGAAAAGGAATTGGCAAACAGACCTCTGGATGGTCCTGATACAATTAAGCTCAGGCTGGTTCTGGCACAAGCCAGAGTTCGGCAAATTCAACTGACTATGGCGCAAAAGGAAATACGTGAAAGTCCTGGCCTTATTTCTCAGCAAACCGGATCCGAAGAAAAAGAGCCTGTAGAATTGACAGCCGATATCCGGCTCATGACAGAAGAATTGAAAAGCTACTTGCAGCTTGAAGCGGAACTGTTAGGAAAACTTCTGCTGATAGAGCCAAATTCTGTTGAACAAGTCTCCGTCATTGGTGTTTGCAGGAATTACATATTGCAAGGCCAGGCGAGCCGGGCTAAAAGTTTAGTCAACGGATTTTTGGAATATTTTCCGGATAATGCGGCAGTGCTGGTTTATCAGCAGATACTCTCTGAACCTGACCCTGCAAAGATTTCGCAACAAAGGCGCAAGGAAATAGAAGAGCAGGTGCTATCGAGCATCGCTGACCCGATTCTCCGCGCAACGCAGCTTGGAATATTTTATCGCAGGTACAACGAACCGGAAAAAGCAGCTCGCCAGTTAAACAGGGCCATTGAAATAGGAACTTCGCAACCCCGCCCATCGGATGGGCGTGGTGTATCCGATGGCCCGGCCCGTCGTGGCTCGCCTGGCGGAGCCAGGACGCGACAGGCTTTTGAGCAAATGAAATTTGCTGCAAGCCATCTTTTGGATATAGCACTTGTGACGAAAAACTGGGAGCTGGCAGAACAAATCACGGAGACGACCCGCAGTGAAAACCTCGATAATTGCCAGGGCCTGATTTTTGCAACCCGCCTGGCTATGGCTAAAGGCGAATTCGAAGATGCATTGGCAAAAATCGACGAATGTTTGAGGCAAAGGCCTGTATTTTCATACGCTTATATGCTCAGAAGCGATATCAATGCTTCTCTTGGAAACGAGCATGCATCTATGGAGGACATTCGCAAAGCCGCATCTTTGAACCCTCTCAATGGAATTATTGCAAAAGTATCGGCCAACGTATTATACCGTCGAAATCAAAAGCTTGGTGATAGTGTCTCCTCAGCTCAGATAATCGAGGTCAGGAGTGCTTTGGAAAGAGCAATCGCGTTGAATCGCGGTGATTTGGCGTTGCTTAGCCAATACGCTGTGTATATAGCCCCGACGGAGCCGTTGAGGGCGGTCGCAATTCGCCAGGACCTGCAAAGGGCCGCCCCTAATATGGAAAATGCTTTACTGCTCGGGCAACTGGCAACGGATGTGGCTGTAAAAGAAACCAATCCACAGCTTAAGGAAGCGCTGTTTGGTATTGCTGTTTCTGCTTTCGAGCAGGCTAAGGAGATAAACCCCCGCGACAAGCTTATGCTCTATCACTATGCACAATACTTTCGTGCCAGGGGGCAGAATGAAAAGGCCAAGGCACTACTACAGGAATCGCAAGACGAGAAATTACTTTGGGACCATTATTTTCAGCGAGGCCAATACGACGATGCCAGGAGGGTCCTGGAGCAGTTATACCAGGAGGGCACTAAAGACAGCGTTGTTCTCAAAGGCCTCTTGCTTGTTGCTGAAAAAACCATCGACAAAGAGGCGGCTTAGAAATATTCCAAAGAGCTTATAGCGTTTGACGAGACCGTAGAAAACAATCTTGTTCAAATTGAAGCTTTTCTTAAAGTCGGCCTTATCAAGGAAGCTGAATACAAATTACAGAGCTTTAAGGAAAAGTATCCCAGCGAACACAGAATACTCCTGCTTCAAGCCCAGCTGCTGATGAGACAGGGGCAATTGGAAAAAGCATTGGAGTTGACGAATAGAAATCTCCAGACCAATCAGAACAACCCTGCGGCATGGCGGTTAAGAGGTGAAATTAATTCCTCCCTCGCAGATTATGGTAAGGCAATCAGCGACTTTAGAGAAAGCAAATTATTGTCAGATGAGCCTGTTACTCGAATTTCTCTGGCCAGGGCTTATATGGGCGCCGAGCGCTATGAGGATGCCATAACGGAACTTAAAGTTACTATTAACAAACCTGGTGCTCCGCCTGAAGCGCTGGTTTTGCTTGAGCACATTTACTCACAGCTCGGCAGAAAAGCACCACTGAAAAGATTCTATGAAGAGACGCTTGAGAAATTCCCGGACAGCGTACAGTGGCTTAATCGAGCGGGTGCATTTGCTGTTAACACTTCTAAAAACTTCGACAAAGCCGAGCAATTATATAAGAAAGCTTATCTGCTCAGACGTCAAGCACATCTCGCCGGGAATGAGAAAAACGAAGTACAGGATGTGCTATACACTACAGCGTTCAACGGATATATGAAGGCGCTTCTACTGGGGGCGGGGGAACCAAACACAGACAATTGGAACCCTCGCAAGCTGGACAAGGTCTTTGAAGAATGCAGAAAATATCTTGATGGTGGCATTGCGTCCATTGCATATTTACGAATGGCTCAGGCGAAGTTGAAGCTCGGTGATAAAATAACCGCTGTAGAATATTGCCAAAAAGCTGTTGATAAAGCGGGGGAAAATGAAACGCTTGCTTCTGAGGTTCTAGTGAGAATGTTCCTGATGCTTGGACCTGACGAAGTTTTGAAGTATTGCAGGCAAAAGCTC